>Ga0189288_10317_pt1 | contig 21074 bp, 28 predicted proteins | sample UW105minimetaG_FD_130316 | JGI IMG/M metagenome (GOLD analysis project Ga0189288, IMG submission 130316) | Marine microbial communities from the Costa Rica Dome - UW105 mini metaG | ecosystem: Environmental > Aquatic > Marine > Oceanic > Photic zone | place: Costa Rica: the Eastern Pacific... | reverse complement strand
CAGGGCATTGATTGCGTAGTCGATGTAGCTGTTGGCTTCGGTGGCAGCACTGCCGGAAAGGCCGTGGTTGGCTTTGATGTGCTTCAGAGCTTCAACATACCAAGTAGGAGAAAGCTCAAAGGTGCGGTTGATCTCAGCCAGTCCGGCGATCAGATAATCATCCATGGGGCCAGTACCACCAGCGACCAGGCAGTAGGTGATCATGCGCAGGTAGTAGCCGACGTCACGGGAGCACTTGGCTTTACCTTCAGAGGTCGAGGCGTAGTTGGCGCCTTCCATCTGGGTGGTGAAGGGAAACTTGGTGTAGACAGCCTGAGCTGCACTGTTCACCAGAGCATCAGCCTGGGTGGTGAGGGCTTTGGCTGCCTCAAGGCTTGCCGTGGCGCGGTTGAAACGACCGGATGCCGCCTGAACTTCAGTGTTGCTGAGGAACCGACCTTGGGAGTCTGCTGCTGCAACAGCTTCGGTGAGGGGAGTTTTCATTGCTATAGAGAGGAATTAATAACGTTGAGTGCGACGCCTTGATCAGGCGACGGAGGCTGCAGCGCGATCGAAGTAGGTGCCGATTTCACTACTCAGGGAGGCGCAGTCACCTGAGGAGATCCCAGACTTGTCGTTAACGGTGGACAATGCTGCGTCCTTCATCAGGTTCACGCCGGCTGCCACGGAAGCACCGGGAGTTCCCAGGGCGAGATAGGTCTCACGCAGACCGTTCAGGCAGCGGTCTTCCATCACGGAAGCATCGCCGGTGAAGATCGAGTAGGTGACATAGCGCAGGATGATCTCCATGTCGCGCAGGCAAGCGGCCATGCGGCGGGAGGTGTAAGCGTTGCCACCGGGGGCGATCAGTGCAGGCTGCTGGGCGAACAGGCCGCGGGCAGCGTTTGCAACGATGCTGGAGGCGTTGCTGGAGATACGGTTGACGGCATCCAGACGCTTGTTGCTGTCGGAAACCATGGCTGCCAGCGCATCGATTTCGCTGGCGGTGATGAACTGGCCCCTGGCGTCGGCCTGGGCGACCACCTTGGTGAAGGCGTCGAACATTTGGAACTCCTCTTGGCAGCGTCTAAGTGTGTGTCACAGACACAGGAGGGACATCGACAAAAGTCCCGTCTGAGTCGTTCAAGATTCTCGCGAAGTGGAGCGGAGGCTCCCGAAAGCTGTTCATAATGCTTAATCGCCTTTTGCTCACAGGGATCTCGCACATGCAGGAAAGAGACCCCCTACAGATCAAAAAGCACAGTATGGATGTACTCCTCTGTCCACTCTCCTCCGTGAAACCGGGTGAGCATGCCGCGTGCTGGATCTTTCTCTGCCCTGTAGTCGGTGTAGCGCCGTTGGCCGGCCAGGAGGTGATCACGGCGGCTGTCTGAGACGGGTTGGGCGGTTGCTGCCAACTCCAGATAAAGCTTCAGATACTCATTGAAGGCGGGCCGTACCACGGTCTCGATCAGATGATCGCCTTCCTCCCCCAAAGGCAGACGGGTCCAGAGAAAGCCTGGTGAGAAGAAGGGTTGGGCTTCGTCAGGGATTGGTCCTCCATCTGGCAATTTGGATCGCCAATGTTCAAACAGTGGCAAAAGTCGATCCCACACGGGTTGTGTATGGCTCTCGTCGGATTTGTCCGCTGGTTGCAGGTCTAGGGCAAGAAGGTGGCCAGCTGGAAGGGTGACCAGGTCACCGCCGAAAAAGGGCAGGTCGAAGCGAGCTAGCGGATTGATCACGAAGTTGAGCACCGAGGCAGCTCCTCCTGCGCTCACGCAGGCTGCCCTCACCTGGCGGAATTTCTCTGTTTTGCAGGCCCAGGTTGCTGTGGTGACCGTCACGGGCTTTGCTTTCGAGCCCGTCTGATCTTGCTTGAACAGGAATTCTTCTTTGACCGGATAGGACTCAATGTTGAGGCTGTTCATGGCCTTGATGGCGTCCTCAAGAAAGGGTTGCCAGGTCCATCCGGGAATGTCGACAGGATCTGTGCTCTTGAGTCGAGTCGGGCTCATTGATTCGCAGAAGCGGGGAATAGAAATTCATGCAGGAATCGATCCGACCACTCTTTGCCAAAGTGACTGGTGAATAGGCCGTGGGCAGGATCGCGCTCTGCGCTGTAAACGTCGTAATTCTCCTGCAGACGCTTGACCTCATCAGCAGGAATGGAAGCCTTGCCACCGCAGGCTTGATCGTGAAGCTGCCAGTAGGCCTTCAGGAAGGCACTGAAGGCGGGTGGAAGTGATGTTTCAGCTTGATCGGCTCCTCCACGGCAAAACAGTAACCATGAGGAGAAGTATTGATTCGGGTCAAAGGAACGCATGGTTTCTTCCCCATTGAGATCGGGAAATTGTGCGTTCAGACTCTTAAGACCCTCGAAATAGCGGTCAAGGTAATCAGCATCCTGAACCAGAGGATGAAAGTCCAGCACCGCCACCAGTTTTTGCCGTGCCCCAAACCAGAGCAGATCCACTCCCATCAGTGGGTGGTCGAAGTCATGGTCGGGGTAGGCAACTGAATTCAGGACTTGGAGGCTGTCGCCGGCATCGAGCCTGGTAACACGCCAACGGCGAAAGCCTGGGACCTGCCAAAGCCAACTGCGGATCACGCTGTTCCCTTTGGCTGAATGGCATTCTTCGAGCCCACTCGGGACCTGAAGTGGCGTGCCTCCCCTGGCAGTGATGCTCTGATGCAGTTCGTCGAGAAAGGGGTCAAACACGATTCAGCTCCGCAACGGAAGAAGGTGGTGCATCCGCTTGGGCTCTTGCTTCTGCTGAAATCGCAGCAAGATCGGCCTCAGTAGGACAACGAAATTCAGTGCAATAGGTGGTCATGGCGACTCCATTCAGGAATTGCACCGAACTCACACGCATCCTGATCTGATCGTTAACAAACCAGCAGCGTTCAATTCCCACATTGGTATCATAACGAGTCTTGATTGTTAAAATTCCATCGTGGGTAAAGTTGTAAGTACTGACGACAGATTTTTTCTCGACATAGCCAACATCACGAAGCAGGAAGCCTGTGCTGGGGTCTTGGGGGTTTGGAGCATTAACGACGACTGCCGCATAGTCATCATTTCGAGTCTCTTGCATCAGATTGCTCTCCCACCAGAATCTTGCACCCCCAGCCGTGTCTTGGTGCTTGACGCTTAGAGCGTCGCAGACCTTTTCGACGACAGGATCGTCATTCTCGAAGGGTTCAATGATTAAATTGGAATCCCCTGATTCATCATCCTGACTGTCAAGATGATGAACCACGCGTCGAATCATCCATGTGCCGCGACTGGCTTCAAAGAAAGCCGCCATCGTTCGCGGTGGATTGGCCATTCCTTTCATGGGTTGTTCGCTTGGAAGTCCCGTTGTTGCTTGAGCTGGCTAAGGATCTCGTCTATCCGGGATAGTTCAGGGTGGTCTTTTATGGTCGCTTCAATTTTCTTCTGAGAGAGTCGGAGCTTTTTGCCAAGTCCGACGACATCGTTGTAGAGCCGCTCACGGTAAGCGGAGAGTTCCTCAATGGATTCTTGTAGCTCTTCAACTGTTGGGGCCTGATCAATTTGGTCCGTCATCCTGGTGAGAGGCCAAGAAAATTCTGTGACAACCTTACCTCTGGCCGCCATAGACAAGCCTCAGGCGTTGCGCTTGGTGACTTGCTTCCAACGATTGCTATGTCTCTCGCAAAGCCTGTCCCTGGCTCCCCTTTATTCCTTGGCTTGTCGCGAGGTGGGTGGTGGTCGACTGCTGCAAGGTGACGAACTCTTGCGTGATCGGCAGATCCCCTGCCAGTGCTTGGCAGTACAGGCTTAGCTTGCAAGAGCGCTTCAGCCCACTGGGGTCAATTGTTGTCAGGTCAAGCCTTTCCCTAAAGGACTTGCTTGGCGGCTACCTCACTGCACCAGAAGCCTTCCCCCTACAAAACTGTCTGGCCTACAATGCTCGACGCATTTTCCCGTTCGGTCGTCAGCGCTGACGCCAAAACTGCTCCCGTTGGTGGTAGTGACCTCGTTGGTCTCCGGTCCTACGTCCAGAATGGCAACAAGCGTTTGGACGCAGTCAACGCCATCACCTCCAACGCCTCCTGCATCGTTTCTGATGCCGTCACTGGCATGATTTGCGAGAACACCGGCCTGATTCAGGCTGGTGGCAACTGCTATCCCAACCGCCGCATGGCCGCATGCCTGCGCGACGGTGAGATCGTTCTCCGCTACATCAGCTACGCCTTGCTGGCTGGCGATGCTTCCGTCCTGGATGATCGCTGCCTCAATGGCCTGAAGGAGACCTACATCGCTCTGGGCGTGCCAACTCAGTCGGCTGCTCGCGCTGTTGCGATCATGAAAGCTGCAGCAACAGCTCTCATCGGTGAAACCAACTCTCCTGCTTCAGGTGGTAAGCGTTTCCGCAAGATGGACACCACTCAGGGTGACTGCTCTGCGCTGGTTGCAGAAGCTGGTGCTTACTTCGATCGTGTGATCGGCGCCGTTTCCTGATCAGCGTTATCAATTTAATTTTCAGCAATTCTCCCCTTTAAAGGAAACCATCAATGAAGTCCGTCGTTACCACTGTTGTGACTGCTGCAGACGCAGCTGGTCGCTTCCCTTCTCAGAACGATCTTGAGGCCGTTCAGGGCAATATCCAGCGTGCCGCTGCTCGTCTGGAAGCTGCTGAAAAGCTGGCTGCTGGTCTGGACAAGGTCACCCGTGAAGCTGGCGATGCTTGCTTCAACAAGTACGCCTATCTGAAGCAGCCAGGTGAAGCTGGTGATAGCCAGGTGAAGGTGGACAAGTGCTACCGCGATCTGGGCCACTACCTGCGTCTGATCAACTATTGCCTCGTTGTTGGTGGCACCGGCCCTCTCGATGAGTGGGGCATCGCTGGCGCCCGTGAGGTGTATCGCAGCCTGGGTCTTCCTACTGGCCCCTATGTCGAGGCTTTGATCTACACCCGTGACCGCGCTTGCTCACCCCGTGATATGAGCCCCCAAGCTCTGAACGAGTACAAGAGCTATCTTGACTATCTGATCAACGCTCTTTCCTGAGTTATCTCTCAGCGATCTAATACAAGGGGGCAAATGCCCCCTTTTTTTGATGCTAAAAACTGCTAGTTTTCGCTGGCTCTTAGCAGCTGATTAATAGCAAGTTTTAAAACACTTAAAACGTTCTCATCGTTTTCCTCGGTCGCCCTGCTTTGAAGAGCATCGATTGAAGAAATCTCGCGTAGCTTCATTAGCGAAAGTGCACTATTCTTTCGTACCCAGGAATCGGAATCGGAAAGCTTGGGGATGAGCAGCGGGGTCGCGATTTTTGCATCGTCAAATTTACCCAAGAGTGTGACTGCTTCTGCACGGATCTCTGCAAAAGGATCAGATAGTGCATTGAGCAAAAGTTCTTTATCCTCCTCTGTCTCGAGAGCTTGGATTTGGCTTCCTAATGCAGAAATGGATGCTTTCCTTACATTGGCATTTTCTGATGTGGCGGCTTGACGCAGTACTTGTGGAGCCCTGTCTCCGATCAGAGTTAGAGCCCAATTTGCTAGCCCAATTTGCATTTCCGTACTGTCGGGAGCCGCAATAATGCTCAGGATTGCGTCGATAGATTCTTCTCCCATCGATGCCATGGCACCCATGGTTGATCCTTGAACAACTGAGTCAGTATCGGAAAGAAAGGTTGAGAGTAGATCGGGAAGACTTGCCGGGTCCCTAATCAGCGTCAGTGTTTTGGCAGCTGCTCGTCTGACTGTGACTTGAGAGCTATGCCGCATGGCTTGGCATAAAGCAGGTACGGCAGCTTGACCAACGGATCCAAGGCTATCCGAAAAACTGCGGCGTAATAGGCCTCGGGGATCGCCAAGCCCAGCTATCATTATTGCGATCGAATCTGGATCAGACTCGATTGGTAATCCTGCTCTAAGTTTCTCTTTGAGATGCGTCGCCAGATCAAGAGCTTCTTCTTCGCTGAGTTGGATTTCAGCAGAGCTCTTCTCAGGAATTTCCATTCGATCCCCTTTGATGAGAAATGGCTGCTGGCTTCATAGCCCTCCGATTGCCTCGTTCAAGTTATCACCAACCATAGACCCCGACCATGACAGTTTTCGTTGTTTCCCATAACCTCCAATTGAACTCGCCGCAGACACCAGATTTTTCTGCAGAGCAGTTGGCGAAGGGTTTGATGCATCATTCGACTGCCTTCTCAAGTTCCGATGCTTTGGATCACCCACATTGGTTGGTGAAACTTGAATCTGATTTATCTGTGAATGATATGGCCAACGAACTCGTAAGAGCGTGGAAGGCTTTCCGGATTCATCAGGGGCATTCAGTGGATCACTCTTGTTTGGCCCTAGGAGGCCGAAAAGATAGCGCTGCCCTACCTGAAGCACCACTTCAGATGGGAAGTTGGGGGGTCGATTTTGTTGAATGTACCGACCCCGACAAATTTCTTGCGAGCATTAACTGGGATGCCCTTAAGTCAGCTCGACCTTCAGACGGTATTTTTGAGTTAAGGGCTTAAGAATGAGATCAGGCTCGATGATTCATTTTTTGCGTTGACGCCGCCGCTGGGATGACTTCTCTTTGTTGCCTCCATCTTTATCTTGCGATGATAATTTGCTGATCAGTGCCTTTCCAATCTTTGCAGCTGTTCCTTCATTGTTTTGGGCTGCCGAGCCAGGGTTTTCGGGCGTTGATATTGGCCTCATATCGGTAATCACATAACCGCTTCTATGCATGACTTGCATGCCATGGCAAAGAGAGTTAAAGGGCAGGCTGAAGTGAGTTGATATGCCTGGCCTTGAGCGATTTAGCGCATTGACTTGCACCTTAAAATGCGCGCTTGAAAATGGCCCCATTTTTTTATAGTCTATTGGATAAGTAAATTGTATGCTCGTTTTGGCTCGAATGCCAAAGCTTTACTTTTATTAATTGGGTTGAGTTTGGTTAAGGCTTGCCTCGGTCGAATGCCTTAGGATTCTGGGGAATCAGTTCATCTTGATGTGACCTTGGGCCGTTTTGATAATATCCACCCTGGCCTTACATGTAATCATGCACGCCACATCCTTTCATTGTCCATTGATGAGTTGGAATCCAAAAGTGACTTTTATATGGCTGCAGCCCACCTGATCAATTGCCCCTGCGCAGAAACTGAGGATGCACTTCAATCACTTCTTGTCTGTGCAGTAGATGATCAGGCGATCAAGATAGCAAAAAGAAAAGCCGTTGAGGTTCTAGCGCGACTTGGTTCTAAGTCTTCAGTCCCACTGATTGGCCAATGTCTCTGGTCTGATGATATTTACCTCGTTGAAAATTCTGTTTGGGCTCTCGAAAAATTAAGCTGTAATCGTCATGATTTGATCCAGCAGATGATTGGCTTGCTAAAGGACGCTTCTCAAAATCAGAGGGTTTTGATTAAGGCTCTCGCTACGCTTGCGATCGATCAGAGTTTTGACTCGATTCGCTCGCTTCAAACCTCTGATCGCCCTGGTGTTCGTGGTGCTGCAATTGCTGCGGTTGCCAAGTGTACGCAAGATAGGGCTAGCTTGTTACAAATTAAGGGGTATTTGACGCTTCCCAATCAAATGGATCGGCAATGTGCCGTTCAGGATCTTGTCGACGGGGGTTCAATTGAACTTCTCCCTTCCATTGCCACTGCACCTGTTTCTCCGGCTTTTCGAATACGAGCTTGCCGTGAAATTCTCGCAACGGCAAAGGTTCTTCTTTCAGCAGATGTAGGCCTGGATTTAATAGATGTCGTCTTTAGGGACGATCCGGCCCAGATTAATGTGATTCATCAATATGATGAGGCTCCGGCTCCTGAGTTTCTGGTTCGCCAGCTATATAGTACTGACTTTAGTCGTTGTTATCTGGCGATGCAGAATTTGCCAGAGTATTCTGCTGAAGTGCTGATTCCAATTTTGCAACAGTCGTGGGAGGAAGAAGCCCATAATGATTATGGGGCCCACTATTTTTTCATGCATATTTTTGGCTCAAGAGATGACTGGAGCTCCTCCGCTCTTGAGTGGATCGTTAATTTGTTGAATGAAGCCGCGATCAATCGGAGGCCTCAGTTCCAAAAAAGCCGTGCAGCTGCAATTCAAGCACTTCATAGTCTGAGGCCTGATTTGTTTTTTGAACTCGGTTCGCAGCTGCTTCGTGGTTCGATCCCTGCATCCTGGGAGTGTCGCTACGTCACCATCATGTGCATGGAGAGCTTATCCATCGGAGGAGGTGATCAAATCAGGGATTTACTTGTCAATTGTCAACAAGATGCCGACGCTTTTGTTCAGGCTCGAGCTGCTTCGGCTCTCTCTTCTATAGGCTGAATTGAGAAATAAAATTGTCTAGTATCATCGCCAAGGCCAAATCGGTTAAATGCTAAAATTAGAGAAGAATTAAGCAAACTGTTCATATGGATTCTCCTTCTCAATCATTTGACCAGCTCCTTGCTGATCTTGCTCATCCGAATCCGAATATCCGTGACAATGCTTGTACCCTCATGGCCGAGCATTTTGCTGATCAGGCATTGCCTCAGCTGATCTCTTTGCTCCATGATCCGGATCCAGCCGTCTACAGAACGGCTGTCAAGGGGCTTGGGATTCTGGGTCACCAAAGTGTTCCGCATTTGTTAGAGCTGTTTGAAACGTCGGATAATGGAACAGTCAAGGCTTGCTGCATTAAAGCTCTTGTTCAAGTTTCAGTGAATTTCCCGACGCAAGCCTTTCCGGCTCAGACGATGGATGTATTGGAAAAAGCGCTTGATGAAGCGAACCCAGTTGTTGCACAGTCAGCGTTGATGACCCTCGGTCATCTTTCCAAGCAGGACTCAGAAAAAGAGCGTGTCATTCCTCTTCTGATCAAGGCATGCGAAAGGGATAATATTGCTCATGTTCAGGGTGCCTTGATGGCATTGGCAGAACTTGATGCACCTTTGGTGACTGATTGCTTAGAGAAACTGGCCTCTGATATGGGTAAAGACAGCTTGGTGCGAGAAATGGCTCAAGCAAGTTTAGAACGTCGAGAAAGTCTCAATCTTGGCTGATGCTTTCATGAAATTCTTTTCAGTTGGTTGTGGGCCACTTCCATGACAGCCTTGACTTGATTGTCAGGTTCGCTCTTGATTGCGGTCATCAGGGGTTCAATTGAATGACATGCTTCCATTTTCATCAGTGCAAGGGCTGTATTCTTGCGTACCTGTGGTGCTGTGTCTTGAAGCAGAATAATCAGTTGGTCTTCCGCATCCTCTGGGTCTAACGTTTTGCCCGTGATTGTTGCTGCTTCCGCTCTCACTTCTTCTTCTTCATCTCCCAAAGCCTCGAGTAAAAGATTTCGTGCTGATCGGCTTGAGCCAGACTGAACCTGTTCCGATAACGCAGTAAGTGCAGCTATTCTTATTTCTGGATTTCCTGATTTTGCCGCTGTGTTAAATGCATCTGGGGCTTTAGCTCCAATAAAACTGAGGGCGAGATTGATCAGGCCAACTTGAAACGCGGTGCATTTTTTATCTGAAAGTATTTTGAATATTGATTCGATTGCTGGGATGCCGATGGTGGCCATCGCTCCAGCCGAGGAGCCTTGAACGACTGGATCATCATCCGTCTCGAACGCTTCGATCAGGTTCGGTAGGGCTAACTCACTGCCGATGATATTGAGGGTTTTTGCAGATGCCCGTCTGATCACAACATTCGGATTGTTTTTCAATGCATGGCAAAGGATTGGCACCGCGGCCTCGCCCACGGACCCTAGGCTTTGTGCAAACGTAAGGCGAAGTGAGCCCCTTTGGTCTCCTAATCCAGCCACCATTCTTCTGAGAGAATCATCGTCTGAATTTGGCTGCAGATGATCAGCGAGTTGAAGCTTTAAGGCTTCGGCCAGCTGGTAGGCCTCAGCTTCGGTTAGCTCTCCGACCTCAAGCATCGAAGAGTTTGGGGTTTGTTCCGTCACTATTCATTTTGCCTTGTATACAAACTCTACCTGAGTGCGATTACATCCTGGCTGTTGATCCACCTGATTGGAGCATAAAAAAGCCTCCTCAAATCTTGGTGCGAGGAGGCTAATTGTGTTAATGAGTTTGAACTTCCGTTAGATCAGAAGTGAACTCCGAAGGGACGGAAGGCGACGTAATCAGTCATCTTCGGTGTCTGGTGGCCGGCGTACTGCTGCTCAGGCAGTTTCACCGGAATGCGCGTCACTGCGGTATAAGTGAACGGCATTGGTTTTGCACTTGCGCGAGCCGCGGTGGCCAAGGGGTTGACCGTACGGCTGTTGCGACCCTGTGCGTTGTCACTGATGGCAACCTTCGCGCCACCCAGCTCACGCATCAGGTTGAAGGTACGCGTGAACATACCTGCGTAGGAATCCTGACTGCGGTCGTAAGGGACGATGTCTGAGCCAAACACCTCTGTGTATTCCGCAGAGTCAGTCAAGCTATCAACCAGTGCATCGAAGCCCTCTTCGGCTTGCAGCTTGATGTTGGCTTGAACTTCTGCCTGATTCAGTGGAGCACGGCCAAGCAGATGCTTGAAGTTCAGCTCAATTCCGCGCTGGGCGCCCACAGCATGGAAGAAGTTGGCTTTGTAGAAGTCAGACTTCGCCAGTCCGTTCACGAAATCACGAACAGTGATTTCGCCATTCATCAGACGAACTTCCAGCGATGTTTCGCGCTGGTTCTCTGTGGGTGGCAGGTTGCCCAGCACCTGACGATAAGCAGCCGCAATCACGCGCTCGAGTGCTGCGCTGTTCTCTGGGCTGTACTGATCAAAGGTGACTGCGAAGGGGCACTCGGCGTGGAGTCTTGGCCCAATACCAATACCCATCGCGGCACAATGCTGACGCTTGTAATCAGCAATAGCGCCTGCAACGGTGCGAGGAGCGGTGTTTTTGCCGGCTTTGCTCGCTGTGGAGAAGGAAGCGGGCCCTGTTCTTGTGGCTGACGTGAGGGCTTTCAGGCTGGTTTCAGTGCCGAGCATGATGAGAATTGGGTTGAGTTTTGCTTTTTGTCCCGACTCACTCCTGACTCATGCTGTTGTGTTTGCAGATCAAGAGTTAAGCCATAGACAAATGGTTGAAGCAGAAAAATGTTTCTGTGGATTTTTTGCTGTCAACGCATATTCTATGTGTTAAAGCCAATAGGCTAATTGTTCACTTGTTGGAATTGTTATATTCCGGGCGTTTGGTTAACGCCTCTATGTCGGCAATGTGTGTCTTGCGCGAAAACCTAGCCAACCAGGCGTTTGGGTTGCCTAAATAAGGTGCGCCTCGACGGTAAAAAAAAGGGGTGGGCAGTATTGCCCACCCCGGTCACATTGCTGAAGTGATAAACATCTAAGCTGAAGAATCAGCCCAGTGAGTTGATCACATAGTCCAGCAGGGTGTTGTAAGCGGTCAGAGCCTGGGGGCTCATGTCACGAGGTGAGCAACCGTCGTTACGCATGTTGGAGAAACCAGCAACGTAGGTGCCAGCGTCGATGCTGAGAGCCTTGTAGACTTCCTTCTGACCATTGATGGCCAGCTCGTCCAGAGGGCCGGTGCCGCCGGTAACCAGGCAGTAGTTGATCAGACGCAGGTAGTGAACGAAGTCACGCTTGCACTTCTCTTTGCCTTCGGTGGCGCACTTGCGGGGCTGACGGCCGGTGGCGCCGTTGGGGTACTGAGCGTACACAGCGTCAACAGCGCGCTGAGCGATGCCGTCGTAGTTAGAAGCAAGCTTTTCAGCAGCTTCGAGACGAGCAGCAGCGCGTTGGATTGAACCCTGCACCGACTCCATGTCGGAGGCGGAGGGGAAACGGGAAGCGCTGTCGGCTGCGCCGACAACGGTGGTGATGACGGACTTCATGATTTAGGAAGCTAGTTAGGGTGTTGGACGTTTAAACAGACTTGGTTCAGCTGATGGCGCTGATCACCATGTCGAAGTAGCTACCAGCTTCGCCGGACAGGCTGGAGCAGTCACCCTGGTCACAGCAGCTTTCTTGGGCTGGCTGTTGGTGTTGGTGATCAGAGCACCGGCGGCGGCCTTCATGATGGCCACGGCGCGGGAAGCAGAACCGGTAGGAACGCCCAGAGCGGCATAGGTCTCGCGAAGACCGTTCAGGCAGCGGTCCTGAAGCACGGAAGCGTCACCGGCGAGCAGGGCGTAGCTCACATAGCGGAGGACGATCTCGCCATCGCGCAGGCAAGCAGCCATCTTGCGGTTGGTGTACACACCACCGTTAGGAGCGGTCAGGCCAGTGTTCTCGCAGCAGATGCCGGCAACAGCGTCAGAGACGATGCAAGCAGCGTTGCCAGAGATGGCGTTCACAGCGTCGAGGCGCTTGTTGCCATCAGCGATGAAGGACTTCAGAGAGGCCAGCTCGCCTCCGCCGATGAAAGCACCGCTGGAATCGGCCGAGATGGCCTTCCTGGAGAATGCGTCGAGCATGGGTGTTTGAAAGTTAGAGGGGGATGCAAATCCGCATCACGAATGACAGTAACCCTGCTCTCAGTCTCCGAACCGGGAACCCGAATTTGAAGACACACAAGTTTGCAAACCCGAGTCAGAGTCAGAATATTAAAAAAAACGGAACAGGAATTGCCTCGGCTCTGGCAGCACAGCAGTCTGCTGCGGTTGCAGAATTCATCACAACCCTTTCAGGACTTGCTCGCAGCTCCATTTGAGAGGCAGCCAGCTTGTCGTCTGCTGAATCTGCATAAGCGGCTCTACCTGGTCTTTCAGCCCTAGCCTCAGGCAGGACCAAGCTGCTGCTACGCGTGACTTGGCGTACTGCGGCAGCGTCTCAGCCAGGGCGGTGCGGACAAGATCACTACGTTCTTGTAGGCCCTGAAGTCCAACAACTGCCGTCAGCAGATAGTTGACTCCGTAATCACTCCAGAAGCGCGAATGGATGTGATCAATTGTATCGAGTTGTTGCCCCTTCGGCATTTTTATCACGCTTAATGCTCCCCCGTATTGTTTACCTTCATCCCTGTGCTGCAGGTTTTTTTCGATTTCCGCGATCTCTTCGCTGCAAATCCAGTCGTGCTGGAGTGAAAGCATTGAAGGGTCGTCTTGCAGGAGTTGAATGATGAGGTCGCTATGAGCGATCGGCACCGTTCCACTCTTTTGGGGATCGACGAGTTGAAACGCACTTTTCGCCCGCAACGGCATCGACACCGGGCACGTCACGAGATGGGGCAGCACGCTGACGTCACCGGCATCGCCAAGGTCGATCACAGCGGCCCGCCGTCGACCGGCAATCGAATCGGTCAGCTGTGGGATCAGGGGGGCGAGTCGGTCGAATTGGCCATGCACCTTGGCTGCATAAGCCCGAGCTGCGCCGGCAACAAGCGGGTTGTCATCCCGTTCTAGGGCCGCAATCGCTTGTTCTCCGGAGGCGATGCCAAGACGAGCGTGGGTTTGAATTACGGAACGCTTCTGGTTGTCGCTGCCATTGAGTGCAGAAAGGAGCTGCTCACTTTGATGGTTGCTAAGAGGGGCTCCAATTTGTGCTATCGAATCCACGGCGTTGATCACCGATGCTTCGTCGTCAAACCCTAGAGCTGTAAAAAGTGCTGGCAAAGCTCTTGGATCTCGTCGTCTTCCTAGCGCTTCAAGAACCTTTCGCCTCGTGATCCGGTTAAACAGATTTTCAGGATCTAGCTCAATGGCTTCGATCAAACCCTCTAGTGATCGATCGCTACGACAGGCAGCCAGCCTTGTTGCTGCTGTGTATTTCTCGACTGGATTGGATAGCTCTTCGGGGTTGGTTCTCAGTAATTCCAGCGCTTTCTCTTCTGGAAGCCCCTCAAATAAAATATCGAATCTTTCAGACATGACCGACGTGGCTTCATTCTTCGAAAATTAGCACCTCCAGCTTGCACCTCTTTGTAACAGTGCCAGCTTTGAATGGGTGCAGCTTGTATCTGGTAATCTTCTGTACAGATACTTGCGTATTATGCCTGTCTCTGCTGAAGCGGAACAAGCCTTGCACCGTTTTGTCGATGCAATCGCTTCTCAGTCCGCACTTCAGGACCAGTTCAACCAAGTCGAAGAGATTGATTCTCTTCGTCACCTCGTTCAATCGGTTGACTCTACTCTGACAGGTGCTGCTGTGATCCCCTTGGATCAGGCGACTCTGCCCCCTAAAATCCTTGTGAATTCTGGCGTGACGAACCAGGAGATACCCTGGCGCCTACTTCGCTGCCCCGGTGGTCCTTTGGTTCTGCAAATGATCTGCAAAAAAGCAAATTTTGCGGTTTGGATCGAGAGTTGCTGATGTCTGCTAAGGAGTTACATCGCTTTATTGATGAAGTCGTCCGCTCCCATGAGCTGGCTACAGGTCTTAAGGGGCTTGCCACGCATGAACAAATTATTGCTTATGGGCAAAGTCAGGGCTTTGATTTCACTCCCTCGGATTGGTCTAATTTGTATGACCAGGATTTCTTGAGTCAGCAAAGCGCTGTTCAAGAGTCTGTGCGTCAGGCCGATCCTTACCACTGGTCGTGGGCTTTTCGTCAACTGTCTTGCTGGAGAGCTATGCTGATGGAAGGCGCTGGAGACGGTCGGTCTTGAGCCCTGCATTGTTGTCAACCTGACTTTTAATAGCCATGTCTGATGCTCAGCAGGATCAGATTCTTGAGGATTTTATTACTCAAGCTCGTTCGGATCCGTCTTTAAGGGATGAGATCAAGGCGGCATTGAACCAAGATGAAATTATATCCATTGCCCAGGCGAGGGGCTTTTCAGTTGATTCACTTGCAATTCTGCGAAAATGGAGCAAGCACACTGATTTTTCAAAGCCAACATGGTTGGGTTGGTTTGACGACTGAATCAGGTGTTGATGTCTGAGTATCGTGTCTGATTGCTTCCTTTTTTTGCCCAGTATGTGACGAGTTCTTCTCCCCCAGGCCTGGGTACACTGGCGATCGCTCTTAGGATTTTAAATGACCTGTTAGGACCCATGGGCCAATTCCCCACTGCTTTCACAGTCCTCACTCGTCCACCAATTGCTTCAACACACTGTTCAAATTTTTCAAGCTGTGTTTGATCGACTGTCTCAAAAACAAAATCAGTTCCTTCGCATATTAGGTGTTGAGATCGAATCCAGGCCTTGATTTGTTTTTTGCTATTTTCCATGCATTACTGACTTATCTTTGTCCAATCAGGTGTAATTAGTTCTGATATTGTTTGAACTCTGGCAAAGCGAAGTGGGCCATGCTCTGAACCCCATTTTGGTTCATCTGTTTGGGGGTCAAAACCACGATCGCGACTAATCCACGTGTCTTGATCGACCTCAACTTCGCTGACTAGGTAGGTAAGGTTTCCATCTCTCGGGACGAGGCATTTTTTCCCGGGTTCGACATTGCCAATATAATGTCCTGGTTTGCTTTCAATGAAATGCATCGAGCAACCACAGCGGGGTTCTAGGTTTTTGGTGTCGATTGCTTCAAGTAGTTCTGGAGTTCGTCCTGCTCCTGCCAGCCTTTCTTTGTTGGTAAAGCCAAAATTCTCCATCACGTATCTTTCGTTTTCGACCCTAAGACGATGAATGCCTTGTCGGTATGGATCCCACGGAGCGTAATCGTAATATTGTTCTGAATAAAATCCAGGACCCTGGAAGATTGACCACGGTAATGGCCTGAAGACAATATGGATACGGGCAAAGTCTTTGGGATTCTCTTGTGCCTGCGTGAAATTATCGTAGATGCCGGCAAGTGTTTTGGTGAACCTAAGGATATCGTCTTGATTCATGTGGTTGTGTAATTGGATGATTAGGCCTTGATTCTTCTAACCTCAGACGCGAATGAAGTTTGTAAGATGCCAGATCCCTCTGAGGTTCTCAAGACGGATGATCGACACCGTACGTTTTCGGATACAAACCAGATTCTCTCCTCTGCCATTGACTGATCGTACTTTGTATTCAGGATGAATGTTCCGTCATCAAGGAACTCATAGCTTGATTCTGCAGGGACTGATTCTGCATAGCCTAAGCTTCTTAGTAGCCAGCCTGATTTACTATCTTTTGGAATCGGAATGATAATGCATGATCCGCTCGATACTTCGTTTGGATCATCGGGTTCCCAATCGCTTTCAGCACTCCATTCCATTTTGAATGGAGATTGAAATTTTGAATCAGATGATAAATTTGATTTGTCTTTTAACTCTGCAATTGCCTCGCTTTTGGGACTTATGGCTTCGATTGAAACTTCGCTGAGAACATCTTCGAATTGTTGAAATGCGAGAGAATGGCCAGAGCGCATCGATCGCCATTCGCCTGCACTTTGAGCAACAAATTGCTCAATATTCATCGTTGTGAGTTAGCGGATTAATCGTGTTGGTTTGGGTGGGCTCAAGGTTGTTCTTCATCATGCTCACCATCGAGTCAACCATCATGGACATGGCCATGGGCACAGAGGAGACAGAAGTTTGGAACTCTTCTGTTTGATTCGACTGTGTGCTGGTTGTATTCCGGAGAATTGGCATGATTTGAGGATTTTGAGGCTGAGCTAGTGGGTATATATACTTGCCCTGTCAGGGTTGGCTTTTGCCAAGTCCAATCATGACAGGACTAACGATAGAGGTGGTGGCCATCACGCAAAGGCTTAAGTCTTCGCAATAGAGAGGATTTTGCCTTTCTGAGCCAGAATGCTTTGAATCGTGGCAGACATTGAGCTTTGGCTCACCACAGATCGTTGGACAGCACGACGGTTGGCTCCGATCTGCCTGCCAGAGCTCCAAGTGATCGCGAGCGTATTGCCATTGCCCACACCCTTGCGATTGACGATGTTTGGAACATCGCCTGTGGTGAGGCTGTTCAGTAGTTTTGAACTCCGCTCTGCTCCATCAAATCCAGCAAATCCAGCATCCAGAGCAGTGGATCGTGTGAAATTGATCGTTCTGCCACCGGTTACGGTCTGTTTGGAGCGGTTGTATGGAACTTGGTCAACACCAAATGAGGAGAGATACTCTTCGCTGTATGTGTAGCTTTCAATTTCAGCTTCGTAGCCTTCATCATTGAATCGCCTGACATGCTCCATCAATTCAGCTTGATCATGAGGTGAGCGCCCTAAGAGGTGCTTGAAATTGAGTTCGACGAACCTGTAAGGGCTGTTGCTTTCTAAGAACAGCTTTTTGTAAGTTTCAGACTGGGCAAGTGCAGTAACAAAACCTTGAACAGTCAGATCACCGTTGATGAATAATGCTTCAAGAGATGGATTCACATCCAGCTCCATCAGATGACGGTTGCCAAACACCTGTTTGTAGACGCTTTGGATGACCTCTTCAGCGTGGCCGAGGTCAGTATTCGCTGGCGCTGCAAGGGTTGTGGTTTCCGTCATTGGTCTGGGAATAGGGAGAAGTGTCGGTGGAGCCTTGATCAATCAAGACTCCTATTGTTCAAAGCGACTGCTTTGTCTTACATCACTTCAGTGATGGAGACGATCTTGCCGCCGCGAGCATGGATGTACTTCATCTGGCTGGACATGTCCTTGCCGGACACCAAGTAGGTGCTCCCTGCTGTGCGTTGGCGCGTGCGTGCTGACTGAGCAGAAACAACAATCCGGAACCGCTTTGTGGTGGGATCAGGAGAGCCAGATTGGGTGCCTGTGCGATTGATCCGGGTGGTCGTTGAGCTCCAGCCACCAGGCACTGTTTTCGTTGCCACCGAGGTCACCAGGGCTGAACTGGTCTGTACGGTGTCGCTGGCTGCATACCCTTCTGCCAGTTTGAGATGGCGGTTGAAGGCAACCTGTGAACGGCCGTTTTCAGAAAGGATGCGAGCGAAGGGGACTGTATCTTCCCCAAAGGTGCTTTGGTACTCCTCGCAATCCACGTAGCTGCTGATTTCAGCGTCGTAACCACCTTCGGCGAGGATACGGGTGTGTTCGCTGATCTCGGCTTGTGATTTAGGAGCCCTACCCAAGAAGTGCTTGAAGTTCAGCTCAATGAAACGGTAAGGAGCGTTGGTTTCAAAGAAACGGCGCTTGTATTCGGCCGAAAGACCGATAGCACGCACGAATTCGCGTGTGCTCAAGTAGCCGTCAATGAATTTACTTTCAGCTGAAATTGCCCGTTCGAACTCCATCAGATGAGGGTTGCCCATCACTTGCTTGTATGAAGCACGGATGAGAGCGTTCAGTTGATCGGTGCTATCGCCGGGGCAGCGCTGGTACGTTTCCTGTTCTCTCTGGCCAAGACCAAAGAACACGTAGGAATCACCACGCATCGGAGCGGAATCCTTACCGCTCGTGACGCCTGGATCTTTGCTGGCGATCCGACCTTTCGCGAAGCTTGCGCTTGGGCGAATGCCAATAGCTTGAGAGGTCAGGCTAATGCGGGGTGCCATGCCGCTGCCCATGCTGCTGGTGAGCGCACTGCTGCCGCCTCGAGCACTGTCGCTGCCTGCGAAGCTCTTCTGAAGAGCCGCCAGCATTGGGAATGCTGCTGTTGAGAGGTCAGCGGGAGAATTCCAGGCGCGAGCATAAGGAACAACATCGCTGCCAAACACTTCGAGGTATTCGGCAGAATCGATGATGCTGTCAATCAGTGCATCGTGTCCGTGCTCTGCCTGCAGGGCAATTTTTGCACCGATTTCGGCTTGAGAATGAGGAGCACGGCCCAAAAGATGTTTGAGGTTCAGCTCGATACCGCGCTGTGGGGCCACGGCGGCAAAAAACCGACTCTTGTAAAAGCTTGATTTGGCTAGGCCACGGATGAAGTTACGAACATCGAGTTCTCCGTTGCATAGCTGTGCTTCCAGCTCATTAGAACGCTCGAAATCCATCACATGGGCGTTGCCGAACACCTGGCGGTAGGCGGCAGCGATGACATCATTCAGCGCTGATGCATCGGAGGGGCTATAGCACTCAAAAGTGACGCGATGGGGGCAGTCTTCATGGCTGCGGGGACCGACCCCGATGCTCATCTGATCACACGACTGCTTGAGGAATTCACCGTTGGTTAGGGCCGCTTTCTGTGCGGACTTCGTCTTGTGCTTGAAGCTGACTGGGCTGCTCCACTTGGTTTCAGCGCCGAATCCGGTTGAGACTTGATTGGTGGCCATGGTTCAGGTTGAGGGGGAGTTGGGGAGTGTTGATTTCGAGTGCTTGTTCCTGAATGGATCAGGTCACCGGTGTAATGCTTGCGATTTTTCCGCCTTCGCGGTGGATCCGTTTGAATTGCTCTGAGAGCTTGTCGAACGGCACATAGAACACCCTGTTGGAACGGGTGTAGCGCGAGATGCGACGCAGATCATTGGCGCTGTATCCAGTTACTTCCACGCGGTAGGTCACGCCTTCCTCACCCGCACCAACACCCAGTCGCGTGGGTGCGTCCTGCAGATTTCGGGAGGGTCGGAAGCTCCAACCAGTGGTTTCGCCAGAGGATGGCGGAATCACGGGAAGAGGGAGGTTCTGATAGGCGGCACCACCGAGTTTGCTTCTCTTGCCTGCGAGATCACCCTTCAAGCTGCTGCTGCTGTTTCCGCGCAGCAGTTGGAAGCTCCAGGTGAACTCTTGGAGTGTGGTGCAGCATTCGGTCTTCCAGCCGCGTTGAAAGGGAACAGTCCACTCCCCATAGGCGTTTTGGTAATCGGCTGAATCGAGGAAGCTATCGATATCAGCGTCATATCCCTTGCTGTCGAGGAGTTCAGCGTGCTCGCGCATCTCCTCGAAGTCTTCCGGTGCCCGACCCATCAGATGGCGGAAGGTGAGTTCGATATAGCGGTAGCGCGCACAGGTATCGAAGAAGCGGCTGCGGTAGAGCTCGCTCTTGGCGATGCGACGAACCAGTTCCCGCACACTGATCTCGCCCAGCTTGAACTGGGATTCGGGAATGAGCTGACGCTCGCTCTCCATCACGTAGGCGTTGCCAAGCACCTGCTTGTAGACGGCACGGATGATTTGCTCCTTCTTGGCATCTTCGTCACCGGGAAGAAGTTCAAGGGGAGCCTCACTCTCGTCCGAGAAGCGCTCGACCCCCAAAAGCGAGGCAGGACCGAAGGGCATGTAGGTTCTCGCGTTTTCGCTTGTTAATAGTCCTTCAGAAGCGCCGTGAGCGGTCTTGTTCTTTATAAACCTCAATCAAGTATGTCCGAATGTTGCGTGGCATGACAGTTCTTCGGCTATTGGTGCCTTTCCTGCTTTAGCCGAGCGCCTGCCAGTGCTTCCCCTCAAGTGCTCAAGCTTGCTGAGGAGGGGAGCAGCGATTCAAGGCTGGAACGGGTCGTTGCCCTGGTATGGGGATTCCAGCAGTCCAATTCCTCCACAGCTCTGGCCAGCAGGGCTTCAATCTGAGCTTTCTCCAGGCCGGAACAGAGCGAGAAGTCAGCTCCTTTGATCGATTCGACCGTGTCCAAGGCCGCGTTCTCTAGATCGGCGCCTCTCATGTCCGTCATCTGCATTTCGCAAGTACCGAAACGGGTGCCACGACACATCGCACCCCGCAAGTTGGCTGAGCGAAGATCCGATCCCGCCAAGGACACCCCGTCAAGAATGGCCCCACTGAGATCTGCTCCGCTCAAATAAGAGCCCAGCAGCACTGCTCCGCGAAGATCCATGCCCCTTAAATCGCTGTTGTTGAGGAACGCACCATTGAGCTTCGCTCCTGGTCCGACTGCACCGCTTGTTCGCAGCTCAAATCCTTCAGGCACGACGGTGTGACTGTCGTAAAGGGCGAGTCGAAGATCTGCACCTTCCAGTTGGCATTGACTGAGATTGGCACCGCGGATATCGCAACGGCAGAGTTGGGCTTCACGTAAATCAGATGGGCCTAAATCCTCACCATTCCAGTTAGCCCCTCGCGCATCGAGGGGGCTTTGTTGCGTGTCATTGGCTCGTGCATCCTCCGGCGCTGACCATTCCCAAAGATTCAAGGATGCAGGACGTGACATTCGCGCTTCAGGCTCTCACGATCAAATCATCTCAATAATAAAGCCTGGCTCTCAAACACAAGACTCGCTCTAGGCCTCCTTGGCGTTCTGCTTCTACGCTGTGTTTGCTGCATACGCAGCTTGCTTGGAAAGTTGTGCTTGATGCTCGGCGGGATGGTCAGTCTTTGGCTCTCATTCATTTAGAAACAGATGTCTGAGTTTTAGGAGCGAGACTCACATCCCGCTGATGATTGGCTTGTTTGTCGT
>Ga0189288_10316_pt1 | contig 21081 bp, 21 predicted proteins | sample UW105minimetaG_FD_130316 | JGI IMG/M metagenome (GOLD analysis project Ga0189288, IMG submission 130316) | Marine microbial communities from the Costa Rica Dome - UW105 mini metaG | ecosystem: Environmental > Aquatic > Marine > Oceanic > Photic zone | place: Costa Rica: the Eastern Pacific... | reverse complement strand
CGTTGAAGATGTGCTCAGCCTCGACCTGACAGACCGCCAAAAGGAACTGTTCTCCAAGTACCGCGACAACTTCACGGTCACGGATCCCGCCATTGCCCTGAATGAGGGTTTTGATCGCATCAACGACGGCCAGTACCGCTGAGGCCCCGCTCTGAACGATTCGTTCCGATCTGAAACGTCGTTGAAGAAACCGCCGGCATTCCCGGCGGTTTTTTGTCTACTGGCATGAGAGTTGTCTCTGCCCACGGAGACCCCATCCCACCAGGTCCCTGGGATGTGGTGGTGGTAGGAGCCGGTGCGGCAGGGCTCATGACATGCCTGGAGCTGCCCGAAGGTCTGAACATCCTTCTGCTCAACCGCAACACCAGTCGTCGTTCTTCAAGCCGCTGGGCACAGGGAGGCATCGCCTCCGTCACCCGCCCGGACGACAGTGCAGGCAGCCATGCCGCCGACACACTCCAAGCAGGGGCTGGACTCTGCGACGGAGATGCGGTGCGACTGCTGGTGGATCAAGCACCGCAGTGCGTAGAACGTCTGTTGCAGGTCGGGATGGCCTTTGACCGCAACAGTGACGGCAGTCTCGCCACCACGCTAGAGGCGGCCCACAGCCATCACCGGGTGCTGCATGTGCAAGACCAGACGGGTCGCGCGCTGGTGGATGTTCTTCGAGAGCGGGTCGAACAACGACAGGGGTTGCTGCACAGAAGGGGCGTACACGTTAGCAAGCTCTGGGTCGAAGACGGTCGGTGCTGCGGCGTGCAGGTGATTGATGGCCCTCTCCTCCACTGGATCAGAGCCAGGGCCGTCGTTCTTGCCACCGGGGGCGGCGGTCACCTTTACACCAACACCACCAATCCTGCTCAAGCCGCCGGTGAAGGAGTTGCGCTGGCATGGCAAGCCGGCGCAGCAATCGAAGACCTCGAATTCGTGCAATTTCACCCCACTGCTCTGCATCTACCAGGAGCTCCATGCTTCCTAATTTCCGAAGCAGTGCGTGGTGAAGGGGGCGTCCTGGTGGATGGTTCTGGCCGCAGCCCTGTGGCAGATCTGAAGGGAGGTGACCTCGCCCCCAGAGATCAGGTCAGTCGCGCTTTGGTGCACAGCATGCGTCGTGAGGGCACAGACCACGTTGGCCTTGACCTGCGGACAATCCCTCGGGCTCAGGCGCAACGCCGATTCCCCACAATCCTCGAACACTGCCGCGAATTTGGGCTCCAGCCCCTCGACAAGCCTTTGCCTGTTGCCCCTGCCGCCCATTACTGGATGGGGGGAATCGCCACCAACCAGCATGCATCGACCAATGTTCCCGGTCTCTACGCCGTTGGGGAAGCTGCCTGCACAGGCGTGCATGGTGCCAACCGGCTGGCAAGCAATTCCCTGATGGAATGCCTGGTCTACGCCCGGCAGCTACGAGAGATCGATCTTCCTATCTGGTCAGAGGCGAGTCAACGAAGCGTGCGCGCACTTTGTGCAGCCAAGCCCCCCTTAATAACCAATCTGCGCAGCAGCATCCAAGCCTCTGAGCTGACACGCAGCATCGATCGATTGCGTGAACAGTGCTGGGCCGTGGCCGGTGTCGACCGATCTGTTCACGGCATCCAAGCCGTGCTGCAACAAACACTGGAAGCGATGCCGCGCTTCGAGCAAGAAGAAACCTTGGCGCTACTGGATGCTCAAGCCTTCGATCAGCAACATCAACTGGAAGAACCCAGTCGCCGGGAGCTCAACCTGCTGCTGGATCTCAACCACCGTCAGCGCACAAGTGCTCTGCTGCTGGAAGCCTGCTTGTTCCGACAGGAAAGCCGCGGGGGTCATTTCCGGAGTGATGCCCCACTGCCAATGCCGCAGTGGCAGTGCCACTCCAGGCAGCTCAAGGGACGGATGATCCACACCCGTCCGGTTAGCCCCTAAGACAGCAGCAAAGGGATGGCATCAGAAATCGGAAGGCCCTTTGTAATTCGAGAGGCCTGCCAAGGTTTCGAGAGGCTTGACGCCTGAATCAAGCTGACCATTGATCTCCCAGCTGGGAAAACCTTCAATCCCCTTGCTGGCACAGAGTTTGGGCTGGCCATTCAGGCCATCAGGCGCACACTCCACCTCATCGAGTTTGTCCGTGGCTTCCTTCCCAAAAAGCTCTTTCTGATCATGACAATGAGGACACCAGTGAGCGGTGTACAGCACAGCCCCTTCTGCGCTGAGATGTTCGGCCAGAGCGATTTTCGCGGGCGAGCTAGGGCTGGTGACTGGTGGCCCCGTGCGCTGGCCGACCGGTGATGCTGCAGGCCGGTTGGGGTCGACAACAGAAGCCCAGATCAAACTTCCCAACAGCACCGCGAGGGCCAGAAGCACACCTCGAAACAGCAACTTTGCAGGGTCATCCCAACCACCACCGGCCACTGCCAGGACCACAAGAGTGAGGGAGATCAGTGCCGATAAAACACAGAAAAAACAAAAGGCCTGAATCTTGAACACCATCAGGCCGATCAGCACCAAGCTGAACACCGCCATGCCCAGAGAGACCGTAAACAGACCCCACCAGGTACGGCGGGACAAATCTGTTTTGTTTTCCGCCAACCCGGGCAACAAAGGTCCAATCGCCATCACCAGCACCGCTAGGTAAGCGAGCAATCCAGCAAACGACAGCGGAATGGTGAAGCCATCTCCTTGAAAAAGAGTTCCCCACACACTGCTGAGCACCTTGTCGCAGCCATCTCCTCCAACAGGGCAGGTCAGAGGACCCAGCAGATTCCAGCGTTGAAGTGTGATCGAACCGGTATCGATCACACCAACAGTGGCCAGTACGGCCATAGCGATCCGCACCCATTTCGAGCCCGGGTCCTGGCGGCGGCGACTGGTGAGGCGCGTGGTGGCCATCGAGGCTGTTCAGGTGCCAGTCAGTTTGGCAGGCATGGCTGCCTTCTTCAGCGCCAGAGCTGTGAGGCTTGGATCAGAGCCTTGCAGGTGCAACCGTAAGGTGAAGAATTAAGTGGTGCGGCCATGGCGGCAAACGCAACGACCGCAAGTGCAAAGGCAGCACGGCCGACAGTGGCCTTCGCACATCTGGGCTGCGAGAAAAACCGGGTCGATACCGAACACATGCTCGGCCTGCTCTCAGAAGCGGGTTATGGCGTTAGCAGCGACGAAACAGATGCCAACGTTGTGGTTGTGAACACCTGCAGTTTCATCCAGGACGCCAGAGAAGAATCGGTGCGCACCCTGGTGGGATTGGCCGAACAAGGCAAGGAACTGATCATCGCCGGATGCTTGGCCCAACATTTCCAGGAGGAACTGCTCGAATCGCTTCCCGAGGCGAAAGCCATCGTGGGCACGGGTGATTACCAGCACATCGTGGACGTGCTCAAGCGGGTTGAAGCCGGAGAGCGCGTCAATCAGGTGAGTAAGAACCCCACCTTTGTGGGCGATGAACACCTGCCGCGCTACCGCACCACTGGCGAAGCCGTGGCCTATTTGAAAGTGGCCGAAGGCTGTGATTACCGCTGTGCCTTCTGCATCATTCCCCACCTTCGCGGCAACCAGCGCTCACGGCCGATTGAATCGATCGTGGCCGAAGCCCATCAGTTGGCGGCCCAGGGCGTGCAGGAGCTGATCCTGATCAGCCAGATCACGACCAACTACGGACTCGATCTCTACGGCAAGCCTCGGCTGGCAGATCTGCTCAAGGCCCTTGGCGAAGTGGAGATTCCCTGGATCCGAGTGCACTACGCCTACCCCACAGGGCTCACACCAGAGGTACTGGCTGCATACCGGGAGGTGCCCAACGTGCTGCCCTACCTCGACCTCCCTCTTCAACACAGCCATCCTGATGTGCTGCGCGCCATGAACCGCCCCTGGCAGGCCGACGTGAACGAACGCCTGCTCGATCAGATCCGTGAGCAACTGCCGGATGCCGTGCTGCGCACAACGCTGATTGTCGGATTTCCTGGTGAAACGGAGTCTCAATTCGAGCATCTGGCCTCGTTCATTGAGCGTCAGCGCTTCGACCATGTGGGCGTCTTCACGTTCTCCCCGGAAGACGGCACACCGGCAGCCACCCTTCCAGACCACGTGCCCGAGGAGGTGGCCATCGCTCGCAAGGACAAACTGATGGGCCTGCAGCAACCCATTTCAGCTGCGGGCAACGCCAGCTGGGTGGGCCGCACGGTTGATGTTCTGATCGAACAACACAACCCCACCACCGGCGAGATGATTGGCCGCTGCGCTCGCTTCGCTCCGGAGGTGGATGGAGAGGTGCTGGTGCAACCCGGCGATAACGGTATGCAGGCGAGCCCGGGCACCATGGTGCCTGTGCTGATTACCGGTGCCGATGTTTACGACCTCACCGGCAAGCTGGTCGGAGCAGCCGACATGGTCACAGCGGCGCGCAGCGCCTTGTGAGACTCGTTTCCAACTGGCACCAACGGCAACGCACTATCTTTCTGATCGCTTCAGGCCTGAGCACGGCGGGATCCTTCGCGGGGCTCACGGCTAAGGGCTGGATTTTGATGAGCGGCACCCAAAACGCGATGCTGCTGGCTCTGCATTTCGCCGCCCTCTCCTTGCCAACCCTGCTGGTCAGTGGTCCCGCCGGTGTGCGCACGGACCGAATCGGCTGCGAGAAGGTTCTGGTGCAGGCACAGTGGGCTCTGCTCGGAGCGGGCCTGATCGGTGCCCTTGCAATTCCCCTGCTCAACGGCAAAGCGCAGGTGAGCGTGCTCCTGCTCAGCACACTGCTCATGGGAGTGGCCGGTGCATACGAACTGACAGCCCGCAATAAATACTGTGCCCTGCTGGTGGATGAACCCCAGCAATTGGCCCCTTACCTCACCAGCTTTTCAGTCGTGTTCAACGTGGGGAAGCTGGTGGGACCACCGATCGGAGGCTGGCTGGTGGCGCTAACGGGACCGGCCATGGCCCTGAGCATCGATGCCTTCAGCTACCTGCTACCGATCGCCAGTGTGATTTGGCTACTGCAGCCCAATACAGCTCAGGAGCAACGCAGCACCGGTTCCAGCAGCGCATCACTGCGGACAGCGTGGAACGACTGTGGACCGATTCTGCGCAACGTTCTGCAGTTCACGGCTGTGATCTGCGTTGTGGGTTTCTTTCATCCTGGCCTGGCGCCTCTGATCGCTGCCGACACCCTCGGCCCTGATCCCCGAGACCTTGGTCTTTTCACCAGTGTTCTGGCGTCTGGAAGCATTGCCGGTGGGGTGGTACTGCAACGCAACAGCCACAAATTCAGCCGTCGACCAGCGATGACACTTGGCTGCTTCGCCTTGATCACCGCTGTGGCGCAACTGGGCATGGCCAAAGGGGGATCGGTCACGATGGTATTAACCATGGCCCTGCTCATCGGCGCAGGCACTGCAGGCCTGCTCAGCAGCGCCAACATGATCACCCAGGTGGGCACACCTCAGATCATCCGCGGACGCATGGCCGGACTCAGCCAGATCGCCTTTCTTGGTGGGGGTGGGCTGAGCGGTCTGATCGCTGCAGCTCTCGCGACCACAGTTGGACTCAGTCACACCTTCGCCATCACAGGCGGTGTGGGGCTAGTGCTGGCTGGTTGGGAAATCTGGAGGCGTGGTGAAACCGTTCTCCCTGAGAGGACGGAAACAGAGTGAAGATCCGCTGCCAGAGCTTCAGATCAACTTGATTCCACGCAGTACTCCACCGATCACAGCAGCGGCGACAAGGCCTGCACCAACCAGACCCAGATAGAAGACAACACCCACGGCAGTGATGGCAAGACTGGTCTATTAGATCAGACCCGAGGGCTGTCACAGCCAAATACCCCTTAAGGTTGTCGCATTCGATTGACTGATCTCGGACGGGCCAGCGCTCAAGTTCGGCCACCTGCTTCTGCTCCGGCAGCACACCGTTCCCCATCTCTGCCCTGTCGCAGCGCTTCCATGCGAACCCTTTTTGTTTATCCGGAGTTCCCGAAAACGTTCTGGAGCTACGAAAAGATCCTTGAGCTGGTGAACCGCAAGGTGCTGCTCCCCCCCCTTGGGCTAGCGACTGTGGCTGCACTGCTTCCTCAGGATTGGGAGATGAAGCTGGTTGACCGCAACGTGCGGGAAGTTAGCGAAGCCGAATGGGACTGGGCGGAACTGGTTGTGATCTCAGGCATGATCGTCCAGAAGGACGACATGGAGAAACAGATCTCCATCGCCAAAAGTCGTGGACTGCTTGTCGCTGTTGGCGGTCCTTATGCCAGCTCTACCCCAGACGCACCGGAGATTGCCAAAGCCGATTTCAAAGTGCTGGATGAGGGTGAAATCACCCTGCCTTTGTTTATCGAGGCGATCCAACGCGGAGACACCAGTGGAAGATTCAGCGCAGAAGGCGACAAGCCCGATGTCACAGGCACACCCATTCCACGTTTCGACCTGCTCCAATTGGATGCTTATGACTCCATGAGCGTTCAGTTCTCTCGAGGCTGTCCGTTCAACTGTGAGTTCTGCGACATTATCGTGCTGTATGGCCGAAAGCCACGCACAAAAACTCCTGAGCAGCTTGTAGCTGAGCTTCAGTCGCTGTACGACCTTGGCTGGCGGCGATCCATCTTCTTGGTCGACGACAACTTCATCGGCAACAAACGCAACGCCAAACTGCTACTGCCGCAAATCAAGGCCTGGCAAGAAGAACGGGGTTATCCGTTCAGCTTTGCCACGGAGGCATCCGTCGACCTAGCGGATGACGACGAGATGATGCGAATGATGCACGAGGCTCGCTTCGAAAGCGTCTTCCTCGGCATCGAAACACCAGACGAAGCCAGCCTGGAAACGGCCCGAAAAGTACAGAACACCCGCAATCCACTGGATGCGGCAGTGGATCGAATCACGGCCAATGGCATCCGGGTGATGGCCGGATTCATCATCGGTTTTGATGGCGAGAAAGAAGGGGCCGGACGCCGGATTGTGGACTTCGTCACCCGCACTGGAATACCGGCCGCGATGATGGGAATGCTGCAGGCACTGCCCAATACCGCGCTGTGGCATCGACTGGAAAAAGAAGGGCGCCTGATCCAAGACAAGGATGCCGCCAAAGGGGTCAACCAGACCAACCTTCTCAATTTCGAACCAACCCGTCCGATCCGGGATATTGCCAATGAATACGTCGAGGCGTTCTGCGCTCTCTATGAGCCCAATGCCTACATGGATCGGGTCTATTCCTACTACTTAAAGATGGGAGCACCCCGCTGGAAGGGGTCCACCAAACTTCCAACCCTCACGGATCTTCGCGCTCTCGCGATTGTGATCTGGCGTCAGGGCCTTAAGCGCAATACCCGCAGCCGTTTCTGGCGCTACATGATCGGTATGGCACGAAGCAACCCGGCCATGCTCGAACAGTTCCTTGTGGTGCTTGCCCACAATGAGCATTTCCTCGAGTACCGCTCGATCGTGCAGCAAGAAATTCGTGACCAGCTCGAATCTCTGCCACCTGAAGAGCCGAAAAGCACCCGCGAACTCCAACCCGTCTGATCGAGGTCAACGAGCCAACCGGGTTGCCCTCTCAGTCAGGCTTAGTCCTGCACGTAATCTTCACCGCTCAGCATCGCCTGCTCGGCCCGCTGAAGCTCCCGTCCGAGATAGAGCGCATGGTCTAAGCCGCTGAGGGGGTGAGGGCCCTCCCCCTCGGTGAGTTGAATGCCCATCTGTTTCGCGGTTCGAGAGCGGTAAACAGCTGCTGCAGCTCGAGGAGCACTACCCCGGCACTCCAACACTTCACCGGTCTCAGGATCAGTGGCTCTGCCGCTTTCGTCGACGTCATTCGCGAAGTGCTCAACAACCAACTCAAGGGTCTCCCGGTCCACACGGATGAGGAAATAGCCAGCTGGATCAAGCGCAATGAAGCGCTGAGACAACTGATCATCCAGAGACTGCAGCTCCTTCAGTGGTTCAACCATCTGCATGGATTCAGCCATGGTCACAGGCTACAAATGACAAGGAGGGCGGCTCCACTTTGAAGGGCAGCTCAGCATTAATCGCTTCAATCTCCTCTTCCATCAAGGCATTCGCCCGAGGCAACCACTGGCGGATCAGACCATCCATGGCGGGGTGATACCAACGGTGGAGGCTCGCTAGAGGGCGAGCCACAAAACCACGACGGCGCTTGTGGCTGCCACCCGCTCCAGGATCGAATCGCTGCAGTCCCCTCTTCAGGGCCCAAGCGATCGGGGCGTAGTAACACACCTCGAAATGCAAGCAGTCGATCTCCTCCTCGCTGCCCCAGTAGCGCCCCCACAGCTGCTGATGGTCATGCACGCACAGCGACATCGCCACCGGTTCACGCGCATCGCCGCGATGGGCACTAAAGAGAACCACCCTCTCTCGCATCGCCGGGGATGCCAGCCGATCGAAGAACGAGGCCTCGAGATATTTGCTTCCCCACATCCCCCACCGGGCACAGTGCTGCTCATAAAAACCATGCATGCGCTGGAGCAGGCTGGGATCAAGGTCGGCACCACTGAGTGGTGTGACCCTGAGGCCTGCCTGTTCGACAGCCCGACGTTCGCGCTTGATATTGCGACGCTGATTGGCATTGAAGCCAGCCAGATAGTCCGCGAAGGTCTGCTGACCATCCGCGGTCCAAAGGCTCTGCTGATTGATCCAGGTGGCGCAGCCGGCCGCCTCCGCCAAAGGCTGCCAGGTGGGATCCACATAGAGAAAATTGCAGCTGAGAATGCCATTGCGAGAGGCGAACTGGTCGATCAGCTCCAACATCACGGCCGTGAGTTCCGCAGCGCTCTCGCCTGGGGCGGTATGAAAGCGATAGCCCTGGACCGGGCTCACTGGACTCATCCCCACAAGCTTGGGGTAATAGCGCTCTCCCAGATCGGCAGCCAAACGCGCAAACGCTTGATCAAAAACAAACTCTCCATAGCTATGCCCCTTGAGATAGAGGGGTGCCACGCCGACGAGCTGATCGTCGGAGCGCCACACCGACAGATGCAAAGGCTGCCAACCAAGCTTGGGCACAATGCTGCCCGATTCCTCCAGGGCAACAAGCCAATCCCAGCAATAGAAAGGAGAAACCTCCTCCCCAACCAGCCTCTGCCATTGCTGTTCAGGGATCTCGCTCAGAGAGCGATGCCAACGGGCAGACAGCGCGGTCATGGCCGGCGAAGGCAAGGCGGATGGGGCGACCCTAACGAGCAGGCGCCGGCTGTGACCAGACTGAAACTTTGGCGCCGCTTCCACCGTGAACGGTTTTGCGTCGACCCAGCGTGGCCTTTGGCTCGTGATGCTCCTGCTGCTGGGAGCCGGACCACAGACCGCCCAAGCCGGCCTGCTTCAGCCGCTGCTGGATTTGCTGCGTCCCCGCCTTGAGACACACCTCACACAAAGCTGCACCTCCCTGGTGAGCGAGGCGACCGAAGGGCTGGGCCAAGGATTCAGCACGCTGGCGAAACAGCCCTGCCGGTCTTTGGCCAAACCCGTGAGTGCCTGCTTGATTCGTGAAGCCGGTCGCACCGGCAGAGAACTGGGGGTCCTCACCGAGCTGCTCAGAGGCCGTATCGGCGATGACTCCGAGGTGGTGATCCAGCGCTGTGTGACCTCCCTGATAGGACTGCCAACCACCGAACTGAATCCTGGTCTGCTTCAAACGCTGCTCGAACGCCTGCGCCGATAAAGCACCATCAACTCGTTGCTCTCAAGGGGCATGCACTCCTGCAAACTCCAGGCATCCGCGACAGCCAACGCTGAGGGCAGGCTCTCCTCAGTAAAGGGAATCCAACCGTGGCGCCCTCCGAGCACCCGAGGGGTGAGGGTGAGTTGAAGCTCATCGACTGCATCAGCCAGCAGCAAGGAACTGGTTAGAGACGCTCCTCCCAGGAGGAGAAGACGATGCAATCCCTTTGACGCCAGCCCATCCAGCGTCTGACGCCAGGAATCGGCCATCACATGCACGCGATCAAAGCCGGGAATCAAGCCATCAGGCAGGGAAGGATCGGCAGGGCGCAGAAGCTGTCGTTCAAGCGGCTGATGAAAAAAAGGCCAATCCAGGGGGAACTGCGGCTGCATCCGTGAGGTCACCACCAGCGCGGAGGGTTGGGGGGATCGTCCTGCTGCCAGACGCTGTTGCAGCAGCTCCGGATCATGAATCAGGCAGGTGCAGCGATGGGCCCGCAACGTGCCCGCACCGATCAAACAGCCATCAGCCCAAGCGAGGGCTCGATCGAGCACCTTGCGGTCACCCTCACCACCCAAATGAGCGGCCCCACCCTTCGGCGGGGCTAGACGTCCATCAAGGCTGATGGCCAGCACCAGCCTCAGCTTGTGCGGCATGGTGGAGAGGGGAGGACTCAGGACGCCATGACCGCCTCAAGGGCAGCGGGCTGCATGTCCAGCTGAGGCACTTCGGCATAGACCTCAGCGGCATTGTTTGGACTTTCCTGCAAACGCACCTTGTGGAGATGGGCGCCAATGGCCTGAATCGGTGCCGAGAGGCGGTCAGCAATGTGGAGGGCAATGTTCTCAGCCGTCGGAACGCACTCAGCGAAGAAGGCCACGTCTTTGTTCAAAAACGTGTGATCGAAGGGTTCCACCACCAAATCATCCACCAACCGCTGCAGTGCCGAGAGGTCACAGACCATGCCACTTCGGGGATCGATTGTGCCGCGCACCGTCACATCCACCAAATAGTTGTGACCATGGCCATGGGGACGGGCACACTTGCCATAAATGCGTTCGTTCTCCTCCTGGCTCAATTCCGGGCGCGCCAAACGGTGTGCGGCGGCGAAATGAGTGCGAATCGTCAGGAAGGCGTCCATGGGATGTCCGAGATAGTCGGCCCAAAGGCCCGGTTGTTCGTAGAGACGTAGCGCCGTGATCGGCAGATGCGGGGTAAGACGCTGCCAGATCGACCTCACCAACGCTTCGGTGGTAGGGAGGCAACCAGCAGGTGTGGAAACATCGAACTCTGGCCAAGCCTCATTGAGGAAGCGAAAGTCGAGCTGGCCCGTCACCTCAGTGCGGATCGCGTGCTTCACCTCTGAGAGGTTGAGCACCATGCCATCGGCATCCAGGCCCCCGGCCATGGACACGATCAGCTCGTAGTTGTGACCATGGCCAGGAGCCAGAGCACAGGGTCCGAACCGGGCAGCATTGTCATCTGCACTCAATTCAGGCAGCCAGTAGCGGTGACTGGCACTAAAACAGGCTCTACGGGTGATCACACACCCCCTGCCCTGGCCATGCGTCGCCGTCTGAGGCAAATCTGCGGCACATGCCACAGCTGAGGGTTCAGTCATGGCGTGGTAAGTCCAGTGAGCATCCTAGGGAGTCCCGCGGTGCAACCGACCAAGGCCTGACGCGACTCCACCCTGAACGCCTGCCGCTCACCATGACTGACCAATCCCAGAACGGGCCCCACCCGCTTCGTTCCCGACTGGGGGGACGCAACCTCTACCTGGTGGGGATGATGGGCAGTGGGAAGAGCAGCAGTGGTCGTCCTCTCGCCAAGCAACTCGGTTACGGGTTCGTGGATGCCGACCCGGTGATCGAACAAGTGGCCGGTCGCCCCATCCCCAAGATCTTTGCGGAGGATGGCGAAGCAGGGTTTCGCGCAATCGAATCCCAGGTTCTGCAGGCGATTGGCCAGCGCCATTCCCTGGTGGTGGCCACTGGCGGCGGAGTGGTGACCCGGCCGGAGAACTGGGGAGTTCTGCATCAGGGTGTGGTGATCTGGCTCGCCCCAGACAGGGAGCGCATCCTCAAGCGTCTGGCTAACGACCCCACCAAACGGCCGTTGCTGGAGACCGATGACCCCACGGCCTCCCTTGATGCCCTGCTGAGCAAACGCAACCCCTTCTATGCGGAGGCTGACCTCCATCTCAGCGTTGGCGACCAGTCAGCCGAAGAGGTGGCGGCCATGGTGCTGGAAGCGATTCCAACCATCCTCAGCTCGAACCAGGAGGCTCCAGACGGACCGCAAACCACTGAAGATTGATACCTGGCTGCAGTTCCAGATCACAGGCCGTGTCCAGCAATCGAAGGGCCGCCGCCGCTACCGAGCCCTGTGCATCAAGGTCTTCAGGCAGAGCATCAAGTGAGGTCAGGTGCTGTTCAAGCCATGCCAAGGTGTCGTCGGCACTCAGAAGCTGTTCCGGCTGACCGGGCTCCAGCACCACGTAGTGCTCACAGGCACGGATCAGGGGATCAGACATGGCGCAACGGCTGCTGACCATCATCATCAGCCTGCTCTCGATTCAGGCACTGCTCTTGGTGGATGCCAATCCAGCCTGGGGGGCGGAGGACTGGCTGGATGAGCGACAGCAGGCCTGGCCTCACTGGCAGCTGCCGGCACCATTGCCGCGGCCTCGTCAGCACCAGGACCTGATCTATCCCGAGTGGCTTAGGGGGGAATGGATGGTTGAGAGCACTGATCTGGCCGACCAAAGCAGGCTTGAACATCCGGCTCGCTTCCATACGCTCCATCCGCTGATCGATGGCAAGGCCGACGTGGTCGGAGACCGGCGCTTCAATGCCCGTGCGATCGGCGAAGCCCTTCTCGCTGAGCAACTGCTGTCAGTGGAGCAAGCACCGGAACAGGTCAATCGCCAGCTGGCCCATCTCTCGGACGATCGAACACTGGAAACAACCGTGATCGGTCGTCGGCAGACGTCCACCGATCAAAGGCCCTTTGTGAGCGATGAGCTGGTGCTCCAGATCCTGCATGGCAACGGTCCTCCACGCATTAGCAGGATCGAAACCCTCAGCCGATACAGCCTCTGTGCGGACGACATCAACCTGATCTGTGCCGAGCAATGGCAAGCCCGTTACCCGGGACCGGGAGCCCAGTCGTCCAACCAGGCCTTGAACACAAGCCATTACGAGCTACGGCTCACACGGCAGCAGGATCAGCCTGCAGGAGCTGATCCTCGAGTTGATCCCTCCAACGGAACAGGGATTGCAAACGGGGATGATCACTAAACCCAGGCACCCCTCGACCTGCCAAGGCTTCTCCGGCGGAGGGGGGAAAACGGAGCAAAGACAACTGGGCAGCCACGGCGAGATCTGCAATGGTCAGGCCATCTCCGACCAACCAAGGACTGACGTCAACCGCATCAGACAGTTGAATCAGGCTGGCGAGCATGGCTGAACGTTCCCCCTGATCAACCACCTCACCAAGACCCTGCAGCCATCCACCAGGAAGGGCCCCCACCGTCTGGCGAAGAGGTGCGGGGAGAGCATCAGGTAATAAGGCAGCTAAGAGACTCCCATCCCCTACCGCCGCCTGGGCCAGGGCGACCCTGGCGGCCGCTGCCAGGGTGGTGTCTGCCCAGTCCTCCAGCAGATGGGACTGGGCCCGTTCCCGTGGATTTGCAGGGATCAAACAAGGCGCAGGATGGTGTTGTTCAAGATGCAGTGCAATCGCACTGGAATCGGGCACCACCGTGTCTCCATCCACAAGGACAGGGACCTGACGCTGACCGGAGAGACGAAACACGTCGATTTGGCCCACGCCGGGGGTCACCTCCACGACTCGAAAGCTCAGAGATTTGGCCTGAAGGATCATCCGCACCTTGAGACAAAAGGCTGAATGACGGAACTGATGAAGCTCCAACATGGCCTGCACCAACCAGGGAACGGAAGGGTAGCCATCTGAATCCGACCTTCGCCATCTCCCTGCGAGAGGTTGTCGTCTCTACTCGACAAGGTTTGCGACATCACAGTCGGATCCCGAACGAGAAGAATTCCGAGCAGGTGACAGTTGCAGTTTCATCCCCCAAAAGAATCTGCCAAAGCCAAATGCATCTTTTTGAAAGACAAAATGATTGAGATTGAGACTCTTCACCTCACGAAAACTGTCCCGGGATGAGAGTGAAGCGGCAACAGTTGAAAGATCCAACCCTCAGAGCAGCTTGGGAGTGACCAACCCATGCATTGCCATCCATGACACTGCTGGGCAAGCCTTTTCCCATTCGTCATGTCAAGGCCTCCCCAAAAGGCCTGACATCACATCGATTCATCTCGTTTCTCGAGCAACTCATGCGTCATTTGAACGCCCTAAAATTCGGTTCAGCACCTTGTTGCTTCCGTCTCGCGCGCTTTGTCCTGGGCATGCCAGCCCTCAGCCAAGACTTGCCCACGTTCATTCCACCCAGCCAAACCGACTGCAATAACTGACCATGAGAGATTTTTTCGTCAATGTGACGCGCTATCCGCGTTACCTGATCGCCTTCGGGCTGGGAGTCCTGAATTCTGTCGCCGAACCCTTGGCACGGCGCCGCAGCAATCCGGTCACCGCCGTGGCCCTCATCGGTGCCCTGATCAGCGGCATGATCAGCCTGAGCCTGGTGCTCCGTGCCATGGTGACGCCATCACCTCTGGCTTGATTGGCCATGGCACCGGGACGGCGAGTGGAGCGGGTCGCGGCCCTGATCAGACGCGAAACAAGCGAACTGCTTATCCATGGGATCCGCGATGAGCGCGTGCATCAAGGGATGGTGAGCATCACCGAAGTGGAAGTGAGCGGTGATCTCCAGCACTGCAAAATCTTCGTGAGCATCTACGGCGAGGAGCAGCAGCGACAGCAGGTGCTCGAAGGCCTTCAGGCCGCCAGCGGCTACCTACGCGGAGAACTGGGGCGACGCCTGCAGATGCGCCGTGCGCCGGAGGTCGTTTTCCAGCTGGATCGTGGAATCGAGAAGGGAACCACCGTTCTCAATCTGCTCAACCGCCTTGAGGAGGAACGGGGAGAACGCGGCGCGATCCCAGCCGGCAGTGATGCAGACCCCGAAAGCGGAGCCGAGCAAGGAGCATCGTGACGCTGGGGTCGTTTCCGTCACCAAGCAGCCAGGCACTCACGGACGAAGAACTGCACAGGCGGGTAGCAAGCCTGATCGTTGTTCGGGCCAGTGGACATGCCGGAGACCGACAACGGCGCTACCCCCGCTGGGAGCTCAACAATGCCGACTTGCAGCGGCTTCTCCAATCGGGTGTAGGCGGTGTGATCCTGCTTGGAGGCACTTGCGTGGAACTGCAGCAGCGCTGCCTGCAGCTGCGTGATTGGGCCGGCCGGCCGCTCCTGCTCTGCGCCGATGTCGAAGAGGGGGTCGGCCAGCGATTTGAAGGAGCCTCATGGCTCGTGCCTCCGATGGCCCTCTCCAGCCTGTATGCCTCCGACCCTGCACAAGCCGAGACCCTCGCAGAGCATTACGGCGCCTGCACAGGCCGACAGGCCCGCCAGTGCGGCCTGAACTGGGTGTTGGCACCAGTCGTGGATGTCAACAACAACCCGGACAATCCAGTGATCAATGTGCGGGCCTGGGGGAACGACCCAACGACAGTCTCAAAGCTCACACTCGCCTTCCAACGTGGCCTCAGCAGGGAGGGAGTGCTGGGGTGTGCCAAGCACTTCCCGGGCCATGGGGACACTGCGGTGGATTCGCATCTGCAGCTCCCGGTGCTCCTGCATGACAGGGAACGGCTCGAGCGGATCGAACTGTTGCCCTTTCGGACAAGCATCGCTGCGGGTATCGACAGCGTGATGACTGCCCATCTGGAAATCCCTGCGCTTGATCCCACACGGCCTGCCACCCTCTCGAAGCCGGTCCTCAGTGGACTGCTGCGGCAAGAGCTTGGCTTTGAAGGCCTGATCGTCACCGATGCCCTGGTGATGGAGGCGATCAGAAAGCACTACAGCCCCGGTGAGGCAGCACGTCTCGCCTTCGAGGCAGGGGCTGATTTAATCCTCATGCCTGAGGACGCCGACGCGGCGATCAAAGCGATCTGCTCTGGCCTGCGCTCCGGACGGATCCCTTGGCAGCAGCTCGATGCCAGTTTGGGAAGACGGCAGAAGGCCTTACAGCGCATCAACACTGCAGCTCCTGAACAACAACGCAGCGAGCAAGCCACCCACCAGCTCCTGGCACAGGAAAGCCCAACAGAACGCGCGCTCAGCACCGAACTCGTGGAGCTGACCTGCCAGACCAACGGGGGTCGCATCCAGGCTGCAGCGGCAGGCAAGGGCATCAATCTGATCCGGGTGGATGGGGTGCTGCCCTGCCCTCAACTCCATGCCACGGCTCCAGCCCTCCTGCTGCCTGAACGAGCAGGCTTCAGTCCGTTGATCATCCACCCGATGGCGGTGTCAATCTGGCGGGACGACCAGCCCTCTTCCCCTCTGGCGCTGGAGCGACTGGGGGACGGACCTGTGCTGGTGCAACTGTTTCTGCGCGGTAATCCCTTCCGAGGCGGTCGTGACAAACAAGAACCCTGGGGGGATGCCCTCGCCCAGCTACAACGCGCAGGTCGGCTTGCCGGGGTTGTGATCTACGGAAGTCCATACAGCTGGGAGGCCTTGCGCGCGAGGCTTGAGGCCGGCATTCCGGCCGCCTACAGCCCAGGCCAAATGCCCGATGCCCAGCACTCCGCCCTGAGTCGTCTGATCACACAGCCTGAGGCCACGGGCACAGGGGCAGGGCAGGGTTTCACCGACTGAGATTCAGCCACAGCAAACGCAGCAGAGCCAAGGCGAGGGCCGTAGCCTCAGCGCGAACCGTGAAGCCTCCATGCTCAGCCTCTCGATGATCGTGCGCGATGAGGCCGATCGGATCGAGGCCTGTCTGGCCTCGGTTCGGGGTCTAGCCAACGAGATGGTGGTGGTCGACACCGGCTCAACGGATGACACCGTGCAGCGGGCCGAGGCCGCCGGCGCACGGGTGGAACACATGCCCTGGCCAGGAGATTTCGCACCCGCACGCAATGCGGCACTGGAGCACGTAAAAGGCGACTGGGTGCTGGTCTTGGATGCGGATGAACAGCTCCTACCCGAGGCCATCCCCGCCCTGCAGGAACTGATGACCCAGCCCGATGTGCTGGTGATCAATTTGCTGCGCTACGAGAGGGGTGCGGCCATGGCCCCTTATTCGAGTGTCAGCCGGCTGTTCCGCCGTCATCCACGCCTGCGGTGGAGCCGTCCGTACCACTCAATGATCGACGACAGCGTCGAGGCCCTACTCCGCGATGAGCCCCAGTGGCGCATCGTCAACTGCAGCGCCCCAGCACTGCTCCATGACGGCTATCGCCCCGAGCTTCTCCAGGGCAGTGACAAGGCCCAGCGGCTCCAACAAGCCATGGAGCAATGGCTGAGCGAGCAGCCTGGTGATCCCTATGCCTGCGCCAAGCTGGGCGCCCTTGAGGTGACTGCAGGGAACCGAGATCGAGGCGTCGCTCTGCTGCATCAGGGCCTCGCATCCCTGGGGGAAAGCATGGATCGCACTGCAGAGCGGTATGAGCTACTGCTCCATCTCGCCATGGCGCAGCGCGACGATGATCCCACCACCGCCATCGCCACTTACCAGCAAGCGCTAGATCTGCCGATGGAGCCCCGTCTCAACCTTGGGGCACGCCTCAACCTGGCGGTGCTGCTGATGGAAACCAACCAATTGGAGGAGGCGATCAAGCTCACCACCACCGCCACTGAACAGGCTCCGGAAGTGGCCCTTGGCTGGTACAACCTCGGCCTCATGCAAAGGCGCCTAGGCGACATCGCCGCGGCCATCAACGCCTATACCAAGGCGATTCAGCGCCATCCCAACCACCCTGAATGCCATCAAAATTTGGCGGTGGCACTGCTGATGGGCGGCGACATCGATGGAGCCCGCAACGGCTTCCGGATCGCCCTAGATCTGCTGGAAGCCCAGGGGCGCAACAACGAAGCCAAGGCATTGCGCAGCCAGGTGGAGGGTCTGGTGAAACTGAACGAGGCCGGTCGATGAGCTTGCCACTGCAAGGCCGCACGGTGGTTCTCACCCGAGCCCAGGAGCAGCAGGGCGAAGGGCGCCGGCTCATGGAAGCACTCGGAGCCAGCGTGATCGACCTTCCCGCCCTGGTGATCGGACCACCGGATGAGTGGGGACCGCTCGACGACGCTCTGGCCGAACTGGATGAATTCCACTGGCTGGTGTTTTCCAGCGCCAATGGAGTGAACGCGGGGGAGGAACGACTGCAGAGGCAGGGGGGAAGTCTGTCTGGACGACCCAGCAGCCTCAGACTTGCCGCCGTGGGGCGCAAGACCGCCGCAAGACTGGAAGGGCTGGGTGCGGAGGCGGACTTCGTGCCACCCAACTTCGTTGCTGACAGCCTGATCGAACATTTCCCGATATCTGGCTGGGGGCTGAGGTTGCTGATCCCGCGTGTACAGAGCGGCGGGCGCACCTTGCTGGCAGAAGCCTTCGGGGAAGCAGGCGCACGGGTCGTCGAGGTGGCGGCCTACGAGTCCCGCTGTCCTGAAAGCATCCCGAATGATGCGGCGGCGGCCTTGGAGGCTGGCGAGGTCGCTGCCCTCACCTTCAGCAGTGGCAAGACCGTGATCCACACAGCTCAGCTTCTCGAGGCACGATTCGGCTCCCAATGGTTGACGCGACTGGACACAGCCAAAGTGGTGTCGATTGGTCCGCAGACCAGCAAACGCTGTCTTGAGCTGCTGGGTCGCGTCGATCAGGAAGCGGATCCCCATGACATCCCAGGACTGGTGCAAGCCTGTGTTCAGGCCTTGGATTCCACCAAGCAGACAGGTTCCTGAGCCTTGCCCGCCACCGCATAGGTAAGACAACCGCGCTGCAGATCAATCCTCAGCACGGACCAGTCTTGGGGAAGGATCGCCTTGAGTTCCGATCCACAGCGACCAGAGGGGCCAACGCAAATCGCTCCGGAGATCGCTCCAGAGTCCTTCGGAATGCTGACAAGAGCCTGCAACTGTCCACCAACGGACAGCACACCTTGAAGCCTGATCGGCACCGAACCGGGCTGAGAGGACGAGGCATTGCTAATAGCCCCCCCAGCCAAAGGCGCGAAAGGATCGACCCGTCCCCGGCTCACAGAGTCCTGAACCTGAGCAGGGGTGGGAAGCGGCGTCAGCGTGGCGGGGGGGACTGCAGGAATCGCTGCGATCTGGTTCTCCTCGGGCATGACAGCAGGAGAAGGAGAGCCCAATGGACTGCTGGGAGTCATCAGGGATTCGTCAGGATCCGGGCTGGCACAACCGGCCAGCACCGTGAGCAACACCATCAACAACTGCCGAGACAGCTGATCAGGCCGACACGGTGTAATCGCTTTCCACCAGATCCCGGAATCGGTCAAGGTTCGCCTGGAGTTCCTGGGTAACCATCCCTCCCAAGATGCTCGGTTCCATGAGGGGTGCCAAGACCCCCGGCAATTCGTACGTAACGCTCAGTTTGACGGCGGTACGGTCGTCAGCCTCTGGATAGAAACGCACTGCGCCTTTGGTGGGCAAGCCACCCACCGACTCCCAATGCAACTGCTGAGCCTCCACACGGGTGGTGATCCTTGCCTTCCAACGAAAGCGAAATCCCTGAGCCGCGAGGGTCCAGTCGGTGAGATCAGGGTCATCAAGAGTTTGGACCGATTCAATCCAGCGCATCCAATGCGGCATCGCCTCCAGGTCACTCCACACCGCCCACACCCTGGAGACGGGAGCCCTCACGTCAGTGGTGACGGTGTGTTCAAGCCAACGTCCCATAGATTCAGTTAGGCAACTGCGGCATTGGTGGCCAAGCGAGCCGATCGGCCCAGGATGGCAGCGGCAGCAAGATGCCCGCTCATCGTGGCGCCCTCCATCGAGTCGATGTAGTCCTGACGGGTATAGCTACCCGCCAGGAAGAAATTCCCGATGGGTGTGCTCTGATCTGGGCGGAACGGCTCCATCCCTGGGGCTTCGCGATAAAGCGACTGAGCCAATTTCACCACGTTGCTCCACACCAAAGTGAGGCCTTTGGAGGAGGGAAAGAGTTCACGAACCTGGGCATCGGTGTGGGCCACGATGGCGTCAACCGACTTGGGAATCCAGGGATCTCCGGGGGTGAGAACACACTGCAGTAAGGAACCAAGTTCAGGCTTGCGGTAGTCCTCAGGGCTCGCCAGTGCCAGATCAGCAAAGCAGCTGAAATCAGCATCAGCGGTATAGAGCAAGTTATTCAGACCTGCGGGGGTCGCGAGGTCGCGGCGACGTTTCTCCTCCTGCGCACCGTCCCCTAGTTCCGTCACCCAACCGTCGTAGCGGAGCTGAACAGTGGCGACCGGGACACCCTCCAGGTTGTGAATGGCATCGAACTGGGGAAAGCGGCGCCAGGCCTTTGGCAGCAGCTTCTGGATACCCGGAACATCACAGGCTGCCAGGTAGGCATCAGCCTGGATCTGCCGCTCACCTTCGGGGGTACCAAGGATCAGTCCTGTGACTTCAGGGGTGTCGGCCTCGGTGAACTGCACCTCTTTCACTCGGTGGCGGAGATGAAGCTTGCCGCCACGGGCCTGGATGTAATCCAAGATCGGAGCGGTGAGCCAGCGATGGGGCGACCCCTTGAGCAGATTGAGTTTGGAGGCTTCGGTCTTGGCCGCAAACATCATGAAGATGGTGAGCATGCAGCGAGCCGAGATCGCTTCACAGTCAATGAACCCGAGCGCATAGGCGATCGGATTCCACATGCGACGGATGCTCTCCAGACTGCCGCCGTGGCCCACAAACCAATCCTGGAAGCTGACTGAATCAAGCGCCCGGATCGTGCGCATCGCGCCCTCGTAATCCACCAGACCGCGAACGATCGGGCTCGTTCCGAGGGCCAAGGCATTGCGCAGTTTGTCGATCCAGGTGAGCTGGGGGGTGGTGAAAAACGCCTTCAGCCCATTGAAAGGCGCACCAAGAGCAAAGCGAAAATCGAGCTCGCGCAGATCGCCGCCGCGGTTGCAAAAGAGGTGGGTGTGGTCCTTCGGCAGCAGATTTTGGATGGCGCCAACCTTCCGCATCAGAGCAAAAAGATTGGCGTAGTTGAAGAAAAAAACGTGCAAGCCCATCTCGATGTGATTGCCGTCGTCGTCCTCCCAACTGCCAACCTTGCCGCCCATGAATGGCCTGGCTTCGTACAAATCCACCTGATGGCCGGCATCCACCAGATCAACAGCAGCCGACAATCCGGCAAGACCCGCACCCACGATCGCGACCCGCACCGGCTGCATCCGCCAACAACGAACTGACTCTATGAATTCGGCAGCCATGAACGAGCCTTCATACAGTACGGAGACCGGACTGATCCCACCTCCATGACCGCAT
>Ga0189288_10312_pt1 | contig 21571 bp, 20 predicted proteins | sample UW105minimetaG_FD_130316 | JGI IMG/M metagenome (GOLD analysis project Ga0189288, IMG submission 130316) | Marine microbial communities from the Costa Rica Dome - UW105 mini metaG | ecosystem: Environmental > Aquatic > Marine > Oceanic > Photic zone | place: Costa Rica: the Eastern Pacific... | reverse complement strand
CCCTCCGAGAGGTGTTCGATCATGGCGATGCCGTCAAAGCCCTCATCACCGAGCTTGACCCGGGGAGAGGACGCATCGCCCTGAACACCGCCATGCTCGAAGGTCAGCCTGGTGAACTTCTGGTTGAGAAAGACAAAGTGATGGCCGAAGCCGTCGATCGAGCCAATCGTGCTCGTAACGTCCTCAGACAACAAGAACAAGCAGCCGGATGATCACGGCCGACGAGCCCGCCAGCACCTCCCTCGATCGCCAGGCCGACTGGGAGCTCGATTTCTATTCCAGGCCGATCCTTGAACCGGATGGGAAGAAACGCTGGGAACTGCTGATCAGCAGCACACCTTTGCTCAACGGTGGCGAACCCTTTCGCTATTCCCGGCGTTGCCCTGCTGGGGAGGTCAATTCCACCTGGCTTGCTGCCGCTCTACGCGATGCCTTGGCCACCGCGCAAGCTGATGGCTGGAAACCACCAAGGCGTCTGCGCTCCTGGCGAAGCGCCATGCGAACAATGGTGCAGCGGGCGGCCGCTGAGCTCGACCTCGAAGTTGTACCGAGCCGTCGCACGTATGCCCTGATCGACTGGATGGGTGAACTTGAGCGGGATGTCTACCCCCAAGAAGAGGGATTCATGGCAGGCCCCCTGGCGCCACCACCCGTTCCAGTGAGCACCCCTGCAGTACCTCTACCCGACGCCATCTGTGGTGATGCCTGGAGCTGGGCCAACCTCCCCCTTGGCAGCCTGGCCGAAGCTGGGGAATGGCCCATGGGATTCAATGGCCTCCTGCCGATCGACCCAGAGCTTGATCCAGACCTTCCCATCCCTGGCCTGCGTCTGTTCAGTCGTACCAGGGCTTTAGCCATCGCTGGCTGGCTGGGGGGGCTTGAACCGGTGCGGCTTCGAATCGATGGCCAGCAGCTCGTCCTGGATGCAGGCCAGGACGACAGTTGGCTGGTCACTGACCTAGACGCCAGTGGCACCGCGGCGGCCAAGGACGCCCTCAGCCTGACTCGGGACCAAGCCGGTGGACTCCAGTTCATCGCCGTCCAGACCACGCCAGACAACCCCCGTTTTGAAGGCTTCTGGATGCTTCGGGATCAGCCCGAGCCATGAGCACCGCCGAGGAGACAGTTCCTGATCCCTTCAGCTCTCCTGACAGCACCTTTAACAGCCTTCCTGGCTGGACCTGGATCGGCTGTTATGGCGGGTATTACCTCAGCTGTGACCTGCTTGAAACCGCAGGCTTTGAGCAGGGCTTCTTCACCCGCCGCTGGCAGGGTCGAGAACCGGACGAGCTCGCCACTTACCTTTCGGCAGGCATCACGGTGCATCGCCCAAAGCAGGTGCACGGCAACACAGTGCTCGAAGCCTCTGACGCCGATCGCCACCCCTGGCCGGATGCTGATGGTCTTGTCAGTGATCGCGGCAGTCAGAGCCTTTGGGTCTGTGGAGCGGACTGCACCCCGGTGCTGCTGGCCGACCCAGAAAGCGGTCATGTGGCCGCCTGCCATGCCGGCTGGCGGGGTGTTGCCAGCGGCATCCTCAGGGAAGCGATCCTGCGGCTAGAGCAGCGCGGCGGCGCACGAGGACAACTCCTCGTGGCGCTGGGTCCGGCGGTCAGCGGACAGTGTTATCAAGTTGAGCAACCGGTTGCCGAGCAGGTGATGGCCTCTTTGGAGGGCAACGGGCCATGCGATCAAATTGACCCTGGCCTACGCGAACGGATCGTGCTCAACGATCCTGAACAAGACCGCTGTCGTCTCGACATCCGAGCCGCGGCCTCAGCCCAGCTGCAGGCTGCCGGTATCAGGGCAGAACACATCAGCCTGTGCCCTCTTTGCACCGTCACAGAAGCATCCTTGTTTCACTCCTGGCGCAGGGATCAGGTGAAGGCCGTGCAATGGAGTGGCATCGTCTCCCAGGCAGCGATCTGATCTGATCTGTTCTGATCTGTTCTGTTCTGTTCTGTTCCGGCCCGTTGTTTTGATCAACGCTGGGAGATCAGACGCAGGGCCACCGCTTCAGCAGCCCTGATGCCGTCGATCGCAGCAGAGAGAATCCCACCGGCATAGCCGGCACCCTCGCCTGCAGGCGTGAGGCCGGCTGTATTGACCGATTCGCAGCCGTCATTGCGAGGAAGACGCACCGGCGATGACGTGCGTGTCTCCACTCCGGTGATCAGGGCATCAGGATGGTCATAGTCTTTGAGACGACGACCAAAGACCGGCAAAGCCTCCTGCAACGCCGCGATCATGTCCGCAGGCAAGGCCTGGCGCAGGTCCGAAGGCTTCACCCCAGGCTGATAAGAGGGTGTGATCCTGCCGAGTGCAGTGCTGGGGCGGTTGGCCAGAAAATCCTCTAAACGTTGTGCGGGAGCGCTGTAATCACCACCCCCGAGGGAGAAGGCCCTCTCTTCAAGCGCCTGCTGGAAGGCAACTCCGGCCAGCGGATCCCCTGGGAAGCGTTGATGAGGCGCCAGATCCTCCTCAAGCACAGGCATCACAAGCCCACTGTTGGCATTGCGCTCGTTACGAGAGTGCTGACTCATGCCGTTGGTCACCACCCGCCCTGGCTCACTGGTCGCCCCTACCACCATCCCACCCGGACACATGCAGAAGCTGTAAACACATCGGCCATTCGTGGCATGGTGCACAAGCTTGTACTCCGCCGCACCCAAGCGAGGATGGCCGGCCTTGCATCCCCAACGGGCCTGATCGATGAGCGTCTGCGGATGCTCGATCCTGAAGCCCACCGCGAAGGGCTTTGCACGCATGGCCACCCCCTGCTTCTCGAGCATCGAGAATGTGTCACGGGCGGAATGGCCGGGAGCAAGCACCGCCTGCTGACAGGCCAACCGACTGCCATCTGCCAGGAGCAGACCGACTAAACGTTGCCTTGGGCCGGCGGAATCATCCCATCCCGGCTGATCTTGGGGCTCAATCAGAGGTTCAAGAATCAGCTCCTGAACTTTCGCCCCAAAGCGCACCTCCCCTCCAAGCTGCTCGATCCGGGACCGCAGACCTCGCACCACGGTGGCGAGTTTGAACGTGCCGATATGGGGACGATGCACCGTGAGGATCTCCGGGTTGGCGCCGCTTGCAACCAACTCCTCCAGAACCTTGCGGCCGTAGTGCTCAGGATCACTCACCTGGCTGTAAAGCTTGCCGTCTGAAAAGGTGCCTGCCCCCCCTTCCCCGAACTGCACGTTCGATTCGGGCTGCAGAGGCCGCTGGCCACGCCAGAAACCGAAGGTATCAGCAGTGCGCTGTTTCACCGGCTGGCCGCGCTCCAACAGCAGCGGCCGGAAGCCCATCTGTGCCAGCAGAAGAGCCGCGAAATAGCCGCATGGTCCGGCACCGATCACAACAGGACGACTTTGGCCATCGAGCCCGAAACCAGCCGGAGCCTGAACCACAAGCTCGTAACGCATGTCGGGTGCGATCCGCAGTCGCTGATCGCCGCGATGCTTCTTGAGCAGCGCCGCCTCTCCACGCACCTCCACATCCAAGCTGTAGATCAATTGGATGCGTTCCTGGCGACGCGCATCGATGCTGCGCTTGATCAAACGATGGTTCAGCAACCGATCTGGCGGAATGCGCAGGCGCCGCAAAAGCGCCGCCTCAAGATCCTGAGGCCCATGGTCCAGAGGCAGACGCACCTCGGTCAAGCGCAACACCGGCGTCCACTGCCTCAGTCATCCTAAAAACCTTACTGAGCCGGGATCAGACGGGTTTCGGCGCCCCCTGTCGGGGCGCGTCCCGGACGAAGAGCGAAATCACTAGCCACACCCTCCAAGCGGGCTGACTCTCCCTCGCGCCGCAGAGCGATCGCCCTGCAGAGCGAGACAGGCTGAGCAGAGGGGGCTACCCAGGCCAGGGGGTCCCGGGTGCCATCACTGGCGAGGGGAGAAGGGCCAACACTGGAGAGAGCCAGCACCCGGGACGTTTCAAATCCGGCGGCGGCAATCAAATCGGGGGCATACCCCCAGCGCTGTGAAAAGGCTTTGGTGAAGCCCTTCCAGTTAGGGCCATGGGCGGGCTGGCTCAGCACGATCTGAGGCCAAGGCTGAGCAGAGACAGCAGAGGCTTGGGGACTGCTCAGCAACCAAATCCAACCGGGATCGCGACCACTGAGTGATCCGATCTGACGCTCTCGGAGTGCGACGGCAAGATCACCATCAGGAGGAGCTGCCAACACCAAGGCATCAGGGCCAAGCCAATCGAGATCCTTGGTGAGCAGAGCCCAGCGTTCCCGATCACCCGGTGTCATCGACTGCACATCGTCCTGGGTATAAGACAGCACCGTGCCGCCTAGGCCCTCAAACAGCTCCACGAAGGGTTGAGCGAAGTCCCCCTCCAAAGCAGTGGGATCACTCACCACCATCACTCGGGTCCAGCCACGATCGATGGCAGCCTGGGCAAGGGCTCTCAGGTCGTCCCGCCGAGACGGCAGCAAGGGCAACAGTCGACCCTGCTCATCAAGACCGCTGAGGCTGTCAAGCGAGGGGCCGCGCTGATGACCCAGCAAGACGCGCGCATCACCATCCTGCGCCAGCCGGCTGAAGCTACGCAGATCAGCCGCATAGGGCGCCACGACCAGGGGAGGCAGAACCGGTTGATTGTCAGCATCTCGAGGGAAGAGAGCGGTCGGATCGTCATCCCAGCCAAGGGACTGGATCACCATCGCAACAGGCTCCGCCCCACACGCACGCACCGCCTGCTCACCGAGCACCAGCCCCTGCAGAAAGGATTGCCGTGCGCTTTCAAGTCCCTCTGGGATCAGCAGAACCACAGGAGCGCTGATCTGTCGGCTGGCAGCCATGGCCTGGCAACCCACAACGCTGGCCACCACAAACAGTGCTGTTCGCCAACGCAAGCAGGACAACCTTGTGAACCACGATGGCCGCTGGGTGTTGTCGTTGGTGTCCGCCTCGGAGGGAAGGGCCATGGGGAAAATCCAGGCCGTACCAAGCTAGGGAGAGCTGTCGTGGCCGTCCGTTTTTGTGACAGGATCCGAGTCTGGGATCAGATAGGCCAGAAGTCCCACAGCAGGCAACAGAAGGCCCAGGCCGACAGCGAGAGGTCGATTCGCTTCTGCCGCGTCATTCCAGATCGCTGTGCACAGGAAAGCAACTCCCAGCACGATGCAAGGCACCATCACCACTCCGGAAGCAACACGATTACGAGACACGGTCAGGAAGCGGAGCAAGTAAAGCGGGCAAGGCCGGCTTCCGCCAGTTCCAGACTGAGGTCTTGCTCCTCTCCAAGGGGAGTAACGCGTGCCAACAGTGTGCCTGCAAGCACTCCTTCAGGCCGAAAATTGACCCTTCGGCGTCGAGGGAGAGCCTTTTTCAACCATTCAGTGGCTGCCTGCTCATCGGCGGGGTCCACCTCCAGGCAAGCCAGCTGAACGGTGTAATTGCGGTTGCGATCGCCGATCTGCAGCAAGGACGACGATCGGACCTGAAGCACCTCGGCCCCCCAGGCATGCAGTGGCCAAGCGAGCAGAGCCACCAACAGCAGAGCAACCGAGCAGGCTCGACGGCTCCAAGTCGGGATCAACGCCGCCAGCGTGATCAAAGCGATTCCCCGCAAGAGGGACAAAAGCGGTGTTCATGACTGGTGACTGCACCACAGGAGCCGCAGGTTCGGGTCGGATCCATAGCCAATTCGGGATGGGAGGGTAAGCCCACCATCTGGGCATTGCTGCAGCCGGGCGGCACCATCGGATAGCAATTCTCACCACGCCGCACTCGCACGTCGATCAGCATCGGCCCTGGGGTCCGAAGGGCCTCCTGCAGTCGGGGCACCAGCATCTCGCGCGAATCGATGCGGATGCCACCAACCCCGAAGGATTCGGAGAGCGCAACGAAATCGGGCATGCCGGTCTGCATGTTTGAGGCGGAATAGCGCTCCTCGTAGAAACTTTCTTGCCACTGGCGCACCATGCCTTGCCACTGGTTATTAACGATCACGACCTTCACAGGCAGTTGGTACTGCGCGAGGGTTCCCAACTCCTGAATGTTCATCAGGATGCTGGCGTCACCCGCCACACACACCACCGTGCTATCGGGGAAAGCGGCCTGTGCCCCCAAGGCAGCAGGCATGCCGAAGCCCATGGTGCCAAGACCGGCACTACTGATCCACTGACGAGGTCCATTGCGCAGGTATTGCGCTGACCACATTTGATGCTGCCCCACATCGGTGGTGACGATCGCCCCGGTGGTGAGATCGCGGAGGGCGATCAGCACTTCCTGGGGATAAATCGGCCCATCAGGTGTAGGCACGCTGAGTGGATAGCGCTGTTTCCAGCTGTCGATCTTCTCCAGCCACGGAGCGGTCGAAGGACTGACCTCCCTCTGGCGACTCTGCTGAACCAGCTGGTTCATGCTCTGGGCTAGATCACCCAGAACCGCCACATCGGCACGGCGCGTTTTGCCGATCTCAGCCGGATCAATCTCGAATTGCACTACACGAGCCCTAGGGGCGAATGTATCGAGCTTTCCTGTGACGCGGTCATCGAAGCGAGCACCCACTGCGATCAGCAAATCGCATTCGGTCACGGCGAAGTTGGCATAAGCAGTGCCATGCATCCCGAGCATGCCCACTGCGAGAGGATCATTCTCGTCAAACGCGCCCTTGCCCATCAACGTGGTGGTAACTGGCAGCTTGTGGCGATTGGCCAACTCGGCCAAGGATTCATGCACACCAGCGGAAATCGCTCCACCCCCTACGTAAAGCAAGGGACGCTGGGCCGCCTGGATCAGATCAAGGGCTGCGGCAATCGCAGCAGGATCAGGCGGCTGCGGCTGACGGAAGCCGACGGGTACCACCGAGCCTGGTTCCATCGGCAGATAATCGAATTCCTCCTGTCCCACATCCTTGGGGATGTCGATCAGCACGGGACCAGGACGCCCGGAAGCGGCGATAAAGAAGGCCTGTGCCACCACGGAAGCAAGATCGGCTGGATCCCGAACCACCCAGGAATGCTTCACAATCGGAAGGGTGATTCCGAAAATGTCGGTCTCCTGAAAAGCATCGGTGCCAATGGCCGGACGGGGCACCTGACCCGTGATCACCACCATCGGGACGGAGTCCATCTGGGCGGTGGCGATGCCGGTGACCAGATTGGTTGCTCCAGGGCCTGAAGTTCCGAAGCACACGCCCACGCGCCCAGTGGCACGGGCATAGGCATCAGCGGCATGGGTTCCCGCCTGCTCGTGGCGCACCAGGATGTGACGAACCCATCCCTGTTGCTCTGCCAGATGCAGGGCGTCGTAAATCGGCAGGATCGCGCCGCCTGGATAGCCGAAGATCGTGTCCACTCCGTGACGACGGAGTGCATCCATCAGCGCTTCAGCACCGGTGATCCGTTGCCTGCCGTCCTGAAGGGACGTACCAGAGACCGTCGGCGCAGAAGTCAGGGTCACAGCGTCGTCACACAGGGCCAACCTTCAGATTAAGGTCCAACCCGTCATCTGGTGGTGACTGACGCTCAGAGCAACCCGAGCGCATGCAGTGGACCGTGACCACTGACCAGTTCCAAGAGAAAAGCGGAAAATCCCAACATCGCCAGGCGGCCGTTCCAGACCTCCGAACTGTTGTTCCATCCCCACTCCCACTTCTCCTGGGGATAGAGCTTGACAGTGGTGGGCAATTCAGCGGCCTGGTCGAGATTCACCTCCGGACCCGCAAGGCTGTCCGCCACCATGTCAGCCAGGCCTTTGATGAAGGGGGGATAGGTGTCGAGAGCACGGACACGACGGAAGTTGACGACCCCTGCTTCAGTGGCCAACTCCCGGTATTCGATATCGATCTCTTCGAGAGTTTCAATGTGCTCGCTCACGAAGCTGATCGGAACGACAACCAGATCACGGGTTTTCGCCTCACCAAGCGCCTCTAGGGCTTCTTCGGTGTAAGGCTTGAGCCACTCGACCGGACCAACCCGGCTTTGGTAGGCGAGGGTGTGGGGATTGCTGGAGCCAAGAATGGACTCCAATTCAGCCATGATCAGGGCTGCACAGGCCTGGATCTCCTGCTGATAAGGGTCACCTGCCTCTTCGACATAACTCTTTGGCACACCGTGGGCACTGAAGAAAACGTGAGCTTCTTCCGGCACATCTGAGGCTCGGATCTGCTCGGCGATCAGTTCAGCCATGGAGCGGACGTAGCCAGGATGGTCATACCAGCTACGAATGCAGCGCAGGGGGAGGTTATGGAAAGCGGGGTCGAGCTGACGGAGACGCTGCAACTCCCGGAAGCTTGATCCGCTGGTGCTGATCGAGAAATGGGGGTAGAGGGGAAGCACCACCACCTCTTCAATGCCATCGGCCTTGATGTCTGCGACTGCAGATTCTGTAAAGGGATGCCAGTAACGCATCGCCACGTAGGAGGTGGCCTCGATGCCGCGCTGACGCAACTCACTCTGCAGTTCACGGGCCTGCTGCTCTGTGATCCGGCGCAAGGGGGATCCTCCACCGATGGAGCGATAGGCCTCCTGAGACTTGCGACTGCGCAGGGTACTGATCAACCAAGCCAACGGCTTCTGCAGGGCCGGATTCGGCAATCGGATGATCTCCGGATCCGCAAACAGGTTGTAGAGAAAAGGCCCCACATCCTGGATTCGTTCCGGGCCTCCGAGATTGAGCAGAAGGACGCCGACCCGGGCCATGAAACAGCCGCACTTTCAAATTCGACTTGAGCGTAACCCCCATCGACGCCAAGGTGACGACAAAATGACGTCCGCCTCCCCATGACCACCACCGTGGATCTGAGCGACGATCTGGAGGTCATCAACAGCGCCATCAGCAGCGATGGCATTCGACTCCGCATCGAAAAGCGCGGTGAACGCCTGAATTTGCGGGGTCCGCTGCCCTGCCGAACGACGCCTGGTCGAACCAGGATGCAACGGCTCAGCCTCGGGGTGCCAGCAACCGCCGAGGGTCTGCAAGAAGCCAAGCAGCTTCTGCTCTTAGTGGATCTCCAGCTGCGCCGCGATCAGTTTGATTGGCAGCAATGGACCAAGAAGGCAGCCCGCCCCTCCAGCGATCTCTCCAAGACATCATCCAAGCGTTCTGAAGGGAGGTCGTTCAAGAGCAACGATCCGATCACGCTTCAGCTGGAGGGCTTTGAGCAAAACTTTTTCGGCGACCCAATCCGGCGACGATCCCCTGCCGGCAGCCGCACAACCTGGAGTTCTGCCTACAGGCCCTACCTAAGACGATTGAAGCGAATCGCTGAGGAGCGGAACCTCAGCCTGGGCACCGAACTGCTGGCCCTCACCCTCAGCAGTTATGCAGACGCCAGCCGAAGTCGTCAGCAGTGCGCCACCAGCCTCAGCGCCTTGGCGCGCCACTTCGCCATCTCCCTGCCTGACAACTGGCGCGCTGAAGCGGCGGGCTACGGCCTGCATCGAGCACGGTTCCGCCAGCTGCCCAGTGATGGCCAGATCTTGGAAGCCGTGCCGCGGATCCCCAACCCAGGCTGGCGGCTGGCCTTCGGCCTGATGGCCACCTACGGGCTCCGGAACCACGAGTTGTTCTTCGCCGACCTCAGTGCGCTTGCCCCAGGGGGAGACCACGTGCTGCGAATCCTGCCCACGACCAAAACTGGCGAACATCAGGTGTGGCCGTTCCATCCCGACTGGGTGGAACGTTTCCAGCTGTGCGAACTCGGTCGAAGCCCCGACCTGCTACCCAGCATCAACACCGATCTGAACCGCACCACCCTGCAGCAGGTGGGACGTCGGGTTGCGGAACAGTTCCGTCGTTATGAGCTGCCTCTCACCCCCTACGACCTCCGCCATGCTTGGGCCGTGCGCACGATCCACATCGGCCTGCCTGACACCGTCGCCGCAAGGATGATGGGCCACTCGGTTGCGATCCACACCCGCACCTATCACCACTGGATCACCCGACGTGATCAGCAACAGGCGGTGGATGCGGCACTCGCCCGTCAGAACGCTGGATGAGAAGGCGACGGCTGCCGATAGCAGCGCTGCTGCTCATTTCGCTGACGGGGCTTCAATCCTCCGGTCAGGCAGAACCGACCGCGGAGGCTGAGGTTGGTTCCGTGCTGCCGACCAAGGAATTACAGACCTGGATGGACGAATCCGGTGTGCCAGGAGTGAGCATCACTGTGATCAAGGATTTCGAGATCCATTGGACGCTCGCCTTCGGCATGGCGGATGCCAGATCAGGGCGCCCTGTCACGCCAACCACCCTGTTCCAGGCAGCGTCGATCAGCAAGCCGGTGATGGCCGCTGCAACAGCAGTCCTGGCTGATCAAGGGCAACTGGATCTCGATGCAGACGTCAACAACTATCTGCGCTCATGGCAATTCCCCCAACGAGCGGAACCAAGCGCTCCAAAAATCACGCCCAGGATGCTGCTCAGTCACACATCGGGACTGGCGGATGGTTTTGGATTCCCTGGCTATGGGCCTTCTGAGCCTCTGCCAGACACGGTGAGCATCCTGAACGGACTGCCACCAGCCAAAACAGTGGCAGTCCGTTCAGGCTTTCGGCCAATGCGTCAATCGCGCTATTCAGGCGGAGGCAGCGTGGTGATGCAACTGCTGCTGATGGATGTGACCGGTCAAGCCTTTCCGGATCTGATGCGACACACCTTGCTTCAGCCACTGGGAATGTTGCTGAGCAATTACCAACAGCCTTTGCACCAATCGCTTTGGCATTCAGCCGCCGTGGCCCATGACAGTAATGGGCAGAGCCTTGACGTGCCTTGGAAGGTCTATCCAGAGCTTGCCGCCGCGGGGCTTTGGAGCACATCAGAGGAGCTTGCAACCCTGGTGCGTGCTCTGCAAAGAACAGCGGCGGGAGATGTGGTGATGCCCTTCTCCAGAGCTCTCGTCCGAGATCTATGGCGCCCGGTCGGTGTTGGGTCCTTCAGTGCTGGATTCAATGTGTTTCAGCAGGGGGAAGGCTGGTACTTCGCTCACATGGGATCCAATCAGGGCTATCGCAGTTTCCTGATGGCCCATCAGACCAAGGGTTATGGCCTAGTGGTGATGACCAATGGCGATGGGGGAGAGCCGCTTATTGAAAACATCTGCCGTCGCATTCAGATGGCGTACGACTGGGATGTTCAGGAGACAGGAGGGCAATTCCGTTACGGAGGGCAGCGAAGTTTCGGCTGCCTGCCCGCATTCGGTGCCGCTCAGTCCAATCCTTCAGCGGCAGGATGAATGCTGTGCCTGACATTCGCAGTCGCATCCTTTCCCGTTCCTGATGAGCTCGTTTCTAAGACCCCTCGCCTACCGCCATCGCTGGATCTACGACACGGTCACAGCGGTGTCATCTCTGAGTGTGGGAGGGGTGCAGCGCCTCAGGGGACTGGGGCTTGAGGTCATGAAGGCCAGACTTCAGCCCGGGGCTGCCGTGCTGGACCTGTGCTGCGGCAGCGGGGAAGCAGCCGCCCCCTGGCTATTGGCCGGTTTCAACGTGACCGGGCTGGATGTCTCGCCCCTGGCCCTGAATCTCGCCGCCAGTCGCCACCCTCACCTGCAACGCGTCGAGGGACTCGCCGAGGCTCCGCCTTTCGCCGATGCGGCATTCGACGCCATTCAATTGAGCGTGGCGCTGCATGAATTTCCGCGCCAGGAACGAGAGATCGTGCTTCGGCAATGCCTTCGGCTGCTGCGCCCCGGGGGATGGCTGGTGCTGGTGGACCTGCATCCAGCTGGTCCGTGGCTACGCCTGCCCCAGTGGCTGTTCTGCGCGCTGTTTGAAACCGACACCGCGACCGCCATGCTGGAAGACGACCTTCCCTCCCAGCTCAGAGGGCTTGGTTTCAATCAGGTGGAACAGGAACTGCTGGCCGGCGAGGCCTTGCAGCGCATCACCGCCTGTCGCCCCACCGCTCGGCCCCCCCGGAGAACAGTGATGAACAACAGCAATCTGGACCAGACCGCAGCCGAGCTGGGTATGGGCGGCCGACTGGCCCCGGAACAGGACAACGCGGGCTATCGCAAGCGAATGGAACGGCGTCAGCAGGTTCAACGCCAGCGCGTGGAAGAACGCAATAAGGAAAAAGGCCTCGTACTGGTGTTCACCGGACAGGGCAAAGGCAAGACCACTGCCGGACTCGGCCTCGCCCTGCGCACCTTGGGCCATGGGGAGAGGGTGGCGATTGTGCAGTTCATCAAAGGGGGATGGGAACCTGGCGAGGCCAGAGCCCTCAAAGCCTTCGGCGATCAGGTGTCGTGGCATGCCCTTGGCGAAGGCTTCACCTGGGAGACACAAGACCGTGAACGTGACCAGCAACTTGTGGGCAATGCCTGGCAGACCGCCCTGGGCTACCTGAAAGATCCATCCATCAAGCTTGTGCTCCTGGATGAGCTGAATGTTGCTCTGAAGCTGGGCTACATCGAGGTCAGCACTGTGCTGGATGGCTTAAGCCAGCGTCCAGAGCTTTGCCACGTCGCACTCACAGGAAGGGGAGCCCCCCCAGAACTGATCGAAGCCGCCGATCTTGTCACTGAAATGACATTGATTCATCACCCGTTCCGTGAGCAGGGGGTGAAAGCACAGGCTGGCATCGAATTCTGAACACTCGATTCAGCTCTGCTCAAGATCAGTCTTGAGCAGAGCTGTTGCCGCTGTCAGCACCGACAAACCGCTCACCAGCAAGGCGCGGTGAACAATCGGATCGCGCCAGCAAGAAGGATCCTGACTGGCACGGTCAAGGGCCGATAACGTGAGCCTGGCCATCACCCCACTGCGTGGCTTGCCGTGATCAGGCATTGGGGGGTCTCGGTTGCACCATGCAAGCGCGTTTTCTTGTCCTGACCAGCCCTCGGCGAGAGGTCAGGACACAGGGAAACCCCTTGCTACTGTCGACAAGATCTGGTGGCTGAATGGCATACAAGCGCGCCCTGCTCAAACTCAGCGGTGAAGCGCTGATGGGTGATCAGGGATATGGCATCGATCCCGCGATCGTCCAGTCCATCGCGGAGGATGTCGCCAGGGTGATCGCCAGCGGCACCGAGCTCGCCATCGTTGTGGGTGGAGGCAACATCTTTCGCGGCCTAAAGGGGTCTGCCGCTGGCATGGATCGAGCCACGGCCGACTACGTGGGCATGCTGGCAACGGTGATGAATGCGATCACCCTGCAGGACGGCTTGGAGCGAGCCGGAGTCCCCACTCGGGTGCAAACAGCGATTGCCATGCAGGAGGTTGCTGAGCCCTATATCCGCCGCAAGGCCATTCGACACCTGGAGAAGCAACGAGTGGTGGTGTTCGGAGCTGGGTGCGGCAATCCCTTCTTCACCACCGACACCACGGCAGCGCTTCGCGCAGCCGAAATCAATGCCGATGTGGTGTTCAAAGCCACCAAGGTCGATGGCGTCTATGACAAGGACCCCGCCAAGCACGCCGATGCCGTGAAGCATGAAAGGCTCACCTTTCAGCAGGTGCTTAGCGGTGAACTAGCCGTGATGGACAGCACTGCCATCGCCCTTTGCAAAGACAACAACATTCCTATCGTTGTTTTCAATCTGTTCGAACCTGGCAACATCGGCAAAGCCGTGGCTGGCGAGCCCATCGGTTCCCGCATCAGCAACTAAATCCGTTATGTCGAAACAAGAGCTCGAAACCAGCATGCAGAAGTCGGTGGAATCCACCCAGCGCATGTTCAACACCATTCGCACAGGCCGGGCCAACGCCTCATTGCTGGATCGCATCAGCGTCGAGTACTACGGCGCCGACACCCCCCTGAAGTCGTTAGCAACCCTCTCAACACCCGATTCTCAAACCATCCAAATTCAGCCCTTCGACATCAGTGCCCTCGCCTCGATCGAAAAGTCCATCGCCATGAGCGAACTGGGGTTCACCCCCAATAACGACGGAAAGATCATTCGTATCAACGTTCCTCCCCTCACCGAGGAGCGGCGCAAGGAGTTCTGCAAGCTGGCTTCCAAATACGCCGAAGAGGGCAAGGTGGCGCTGCGAAATATTCGCCGCGATGCGATCGACAAGATCAAGAAACAAGAGAAAGACGGTGACTTCTCTGAGGACCAAAGCCGCGACGAACAGGACATTGTCCAGAAGACGCTGGACAAGTTCATTGGCATTCTTGAGAAGCATTTGGCCGACAAAGAGGCCGACATTCTCAAGGTCTGAGCGCAAGAACCAGCGTGAGCAGCTCTGACGTGGTGGTGATCGGTGCAGGAGCAGCAGGTGCTGCCGCTGCCTTTCACCTCAGCCAAGCAGGCCATCGCGTCACGGTGCTGGAAAAAGATGGCGGCAGCGAGGCGCCATTGCTCCAATCACACCACTCGCGCATCAAACCCTGTGGCGGTGGCATGGCAGCGTCAGTGCAGCAGTGGTTCCCCTTCCCTCTTGCGCCAGCAGTTGATGAAGTCATTGAGCGAGTGGAGTTCAGCTGGTGTCTGACCGATCCAGTCGTCGCCGAGCTACCAGGATCGGCCCCGTTCTGGATCGTCCGCCGCGAACGGCTTGATTCGCTTCTGATCGAACGGGCTGTTGAACGGGGTGCTGACTTGCACCAAGGCTTCGAAGTCACCGACCTGAGCAGGCACGAGGCAGGCTGGCGAGTTCTCAGTGCTGATGGACGTGCGATCGAAGCGCGAGCAGTGGTGATCGCGGATGGTTCTGCCTCGCCTTGGCCCGAACGCTTCGGCCTTGGACCTGGCAAACCACATTGCGCCAGCACCACTTCGGTACGGCTTGAGGGGAGGGGGGCACTGCGGCCTGGCTCCGCCCGCTTCGAATTCGGGCTGGTGCATCACGGCTTCGCTTGGGCATTCCCGATGGGTGATGGGGTGAATGTGGGCGTCGGCACCTTCATCGGCCGCCATGCCGCCGACAGCGACGCAATCCTGTCCCAACTGTTACCAGACCTGGGTTTCTCCGCTGACGCAGGTCTGCGGCAGCAAGCGCAGCTGCGGGTTTGGAACGGCCATCACCCCCTACACGCCGATGGCATGGTTGCGGTGGGAGACGCGGCGTCGCTTTGCGATCCATTTCTGGCAGAAGGCCTGCGACCTGCCCTCATGAGTGGCTGTGAAGCCGCCTCCAGCCTGGACCTCTGGCTTCGTGGGGAGCAAAAGGATCTCTCGCTTTATTCGCAGCGGATGCGAGCACGATGGGGCGATTCGATGGCCTGGGGACGGCGTATCGCCCAGGTGTTCTATCGCTTTCCGAAAGTGGGGTATCAACTGGGCATCAAGCGACCTACCGCCCCGCAGCGCATCGCCCAAATCCTCTCTGGAGAGATGGGCTATGGCGACATCGCCCAACGCGTAATCAAACGGCTGCTGCTGAAACGCAGCTGAACAGACAAACCAGCAGCAAGCTGAGGCCCAGATTGGGCAGCCTTGGCTTCAGGATCGCTCGCTCAGCTTGAGATCACGCAAGCGCTCATCCACCGAGGCCAGCAACTCAATCGCAAACATTGGCGACTCCTGCACAGCAAACAGAAACTTCTCGTGGTTCATTTCGATCAAGCGACAGGCCGTTTCAGCCATCGCCGTGCCAAGGCGACGATGATCCGTGGTCACCAAAGCGCCCGAACCAAACACATTCCCTGCTGCGATCAATTCATATCCATCGCTGCCATCCGAGGTTGTCCAGCACAAGCGCACGCTCCCCTCAAGCAAGCCGAACATCGAAGCACCGGATTCACCAGAAGAGAAGATCACTTCTCCAGCCTGAGCAACTCTCACCTCACTGGTGGCAGCAAGAGCTTTCATGGTGTCAAGGGCGTTCATACTCCCAACTCCAGGGCCATGGCTGATTAAAGCTCGAGAGGGCTTCGTGACGATGTCAAAAGCCCTACAGCGGACCAATCTGGGTTAGCGAGACAACTGTTGAGCGAAAAGGCGGGGACTCTGCACTCAGGCTGTCGTGAGTGCAAGAGCCGCGCCAAAACCAGAACGAACCTCCTCCGGAGTCAGGCGTCCATCGTGATCCTGATCAAGGGCGTCGAACACGGCGTCACTACCCAGCCATTCATCACGCGTGATCGAACCGTCACCGTTCATGTCGTTGAGCAAGAAAATCTCCTGAACAGCATGCCGAAAAGCGGCACCCCCCTCGAGTTCGGCCAAGCGGTGAGCAAGTTGCGCCTCAAGGGTTTCAATCGCCTTGCTGAAGCCCTTGATGCCCTCACTGAGCTTGTCGGTGGCCATGCGATCGTCAGCCATCATCGAATCGAAGCCCTGACGATCCAGATGGATTTGGGGCTCACCACCAGTGGCATTGCCTCCATCAAGCTTGCGAACGAGTGGGGCCTCGGTGCTGCGGAGTTGATCAAGCAGTTTCGGGGAAATGGTGAGGAGATCACAGCCAGCAAGCTCAACAATCTCATCGGTGTTGCGGAAACTCGCGCCCATCACCTCTGTCTTGTAGCCGTAGGTCTTGAAATAGTTGAAGATCCTGGTCACGGACAGCACGCCGGGATCCTCTGGCCCGGGATAGGCATCCCGTCCTGTCTCGGCCTTGTACCAGTCAAGAATGCGACCGACAAAGGGAGAGATCAGGGTGACGGCGGACTCCGCGCAGGCGACGGCCTGGCCAAAACCAAACAGGAGCGTGAGGTTGCAGTGAATTCCCTCCTTCTCCAGCACCTCCGCCGCTTTGATGCCCTGCCAGGTGGAGGCAATCTTGATCAGCACACGGTCATTGCTGATTCCTGCATCGTTGTAAAGACGAATCAGCTTGCGACCCTTCTCGATCGTGGCCTCAGTATCGAAGCTCAAACGGGCATCGACCTCGGTGGACACGCGGCCTGGAACGATTTTGAGAATTTCCTTGCCGAAGATCACGCAGATCTCATCCAGGGCCTCATGCACGACGTCCTCGACCGGCGCATTGCTGCCGAGCAGTCGGCGTGAGGACTGCAAAGCCTCATCGATCAAGCTCTGGTAAGCGGGAATCTGGGCAGCAGCCAGGATCAGGGAAGGGTTGGTGGTGGCGTCCCGTGGTGTGAAACGACGGATCGCCTCCAGGTCGCCGGTGTCAGCCACGACAACGGTCATGGCGGACAGCTGTTCGAGAAGAGAGGCCATGGAAGCGAAGTACGGCTCTAGGTTCGTAACGTAGCCAGCTCAGCAGAACTGGCACCCCCCTGTTTGTTAACCCGCAGGAGCTGGGGCCCCATCGGGATCTCCATCAAGAGCCGCAGCAGGTTGACGCGCCGGCTGATGGGCGGTGTGGCCTCCGCTAGGCGGAATTTTTTCGATCACAAGCAGACCATCAATGATCTTCTTGGCCACCGGCACCGCAACGGTGGAACCGTAGGCATTCCTGCCCTGGGGTTCATCCACAACGACCAACACCACGTAACGAGGGTCTTCGATCGGGAGGGTGGCCACGAAGCTGCAGATCTTGGCGCCAGGCACATAAACACCGTTGAGAGCTTTCTGGGCCGTGCCTGTTTTGCCCCCAATGCGGTAACCGGGAGTTCTGGCACCCTTACCGCTGCCTTTCTCCACCACCGATTCCATCCAAGCCAGCACGGTGCGCGTCACCTCAGGACGGATCAACGGTTGCCCCAGGATGGGATTGCGTCTGGCCAGACCATCACCCGAACGCAAACCGCGCGTGATATGGGGACTCACCATGCGTCCACCATTGGCCAGCAGTGCATGCAGCTGCACCAGCTTCAACGGGGTGAGTGAAAAACCCTGACCGAAGGCCGCAGTGGCGGGCTCGATTGGCTGAGTGGTGAATTGCTCCCTGGTCTTGAGTTGACCGGCAACGGCCCCGGGGAGATCGGTGTCGGGCTTGGACTCCAGTCCAAGCTTCGACAACCACTGCCAATAGCGCAGCGGCTGCAGGTTGCGCATCGCCTGCACCATGCCCACGTTGCTCGAAACCTGCAGCACGGTGGCGAAATCGATCACCCCATTGGCACCCTTGTCATGGTTGAAGATTGGCCATCCTCCGATCTGAAGCTGGCCGATGTCATTCACCGTGTCGTTAGGCCCGATCACCTTTTCCTGGAGAGCGATGGCCAGGTTGATCGGCTTAAAGGTCGAGCCGGGTTCGTAGAGATCCTGCACCGACCACTCACGAAACAGAGCTGGCGGAAAATCCCAGTAACGGTTGGGGTCGTAGGTGGGCGTCGAGGCCAGGGCCAGCAATTCTCCATTGCGCACATCCATCACAATCGCCACACCCTTCTTGGCGTTCCACTCATTGACCTGCGCCGCAAGGGCCTTCGCCGCCAGATCCTGCAGACGGGCATCGAGAGTGAGCTGAAGCCGAAGGTCATCACCAAAGAAAATCCCTGGGCTGAGGTTGTCCGGCAGGGGGGTTCCATCAGCGCCTCTGCGCAGACTGCGGGATTGTTCATGCCGTTGCAGATCGCGATCTCGGCTCTGCTCCAAACCCGCCTGGGGCTCACGCTCCAGGTTCAGGAACCCCACCACATTGGCGAACAGATTGCCCTGGGGATAGACACGATGGGAATAGGCCTCGAGGTCAAGCCCACTGATACCGAGACGTCGAACCTCTGAGGCGGTTTCTGGATCCAAGCCTTCCGCCAGCCGAATCCCGGAAGGTCGATCGCCCATGCGCTGAACGAGATCGGCCATGGGCAGAGCCAACAGACCCGAAAGGCGACGCGCCAGATCGAGAGGCTGACGGACGACAGAAGGATCATCCCCTGGGAAGCGAAAGTTGTTGGGATGGGCCCAAAGACGAAAGCGTTCCTCATCCAGGGCAACGAGACGTCCTGCACGATCGACGATCGGACGTCGGGTCCCAAGCGGATCCGTTCGCTGGGTCTGAACACTGCGAGCCCGGGCTTCAAGCGTGGAAGACTGCATCACTTGCAGCCAGGCCATACGGCCCATCAAGCCGATGAGGCCAAGGCAGAGCAAGCCAAACACCCAACGCATGCGTTGAGCCGGGACCGACTCAAGTGGAATCACCCGCTGGCGCGGGCGGCGACGTCTTCGACGACCGGCTTCCGGCTCGGTCATGGTGTCAATACCCCTGCTGGATCGGCTGATCCATCCAGGTCTGGATCATGGCCAGCTGGTCGACATCCTGAGCTGCCGCACTGACCTGTGGACGATCGAGATAGACGAGATTGGCCACTTGAGTGGGCACCATCGTGGCGGGAAGACTGGCCTGCTCAAGCAAATGACGTTCAAGCGTCGCGGTTGACTCGGTCAGGCGATGGGAGAGGCTACGGGTCTCCTCCAATTGGCGAAACGCCACAGTCCAACGGTGCTGCCAATGAAGCGTCAGACCCGACAGCGCCACGACAGCTAAAACGACACCACAAAGCGATCCATCAGCAACACGATGGAGACCAGCCAGTACAGGCGACCGACGTGCCATCCGCTGGGCCGACATCGATCCCTGGATCAGCTCGAATGCCCCTGAAGCTGCAGAGCGCTCTGCAGGGACAATCCGTGACTGGGGAACGGCGCTCACGTCATCGACGCGTCAATGCGTCAGTGAACCATTGGCAAGGGCCTCCCGCAAGCCCGAAAACGCCAATGAGGGCAGGGATCTGCTGATTAAGAGCCCAGAAGGATCAGATTGAGGAAGGTGGCCGCGTTCCAGCAGGCATGCATCACCACGCAGGGCAGCAGACGACCACTGCTCAGACGCAGCAGGGCTAGGCCGATGCCGAGCACCAGCAGGGGCGGCAGTTCACCAATGCTGAGGTGGGCCACAGCAAACACCAGGCCGCTGATGACCACGCCCCAGCCTCGACCAAGCACCCGAGCGAGAACGGGCAGAAGCACACCCCGAAACACCAGTTCTTCAAAGAGAGGAGCGAGCACAACAGCAGTGAGAGCGAGCAGGACAAGAGCCCAGGGGTTATCACTGCGCAGCACCATCTCCAGCAGGGGATTACTGCCGCCTGGATCACCAACCAGCTTTCCCATCAGCCAACCTGTCAGCACCACGGGAGGCATCACCATCAACCAGCCGCGCCCCCCCTGCAGCAAGGCAGTGAGCCAAGGAGAAGGGCGCCACTGGAGCCATCCCCCCACTGGCATCTCCTCTCTCTCCAGTCCACCGAGCTGAAGGCGAAGGATTCCCAAGGGAGGAACGGCAAGAGCGATGTAACCGAGCAGCACCGCAATCGCCTGACCGAGAGCCCCGGACTGCCCCTGTGAGATCAGCACGATCAGGGGACTGACCAGCACGGGCAGCAACACCTCCCCAAGCAAGACGAATCCTCCGGCCACGAGGATCGCCATGTCCGCCGGTGTGAGCAGCGGACCGACCAGAGTGGGCCAAGCGGGCAGCTTTCCGCGAAAGCGCGACCAGAGATGGCGGATCAACAGCCCCACTCCAGTTAGCAGCGCTGCGATTGGCAACAATTCGGCCAGCAGCAGTCGCTGGGTGGCCTGAGCAGCAGCGTTCGCATCACTGGGATCGGTGCACCAGGCTTTGCTGCCACCTAAGGCCTCACAGCTGAGCTGTCGCAGCAGCGGATCCAGCGCCGGATCGGAAAGCAGCGCCTGGTTGGCTTCAGTGAGCCTCCCACCTTGCTCATAAGTAGAAAGAGCTTGTTGCATTGCGCTCAATTCAGGCCGCTGCATCGGCAAAGCGAGGGCTGCAGTGCGCTGAGCCTCATCCCTAGTCAGTGCAGCCAGCAGAAGCCGCTGTCGATCATCGAGCCGATCGAGCGGCACCTCCTCTAGGGCTTCAAGCATCTGAGCAGATGGATCCCCTCCCACCAGCAGGGGCCTCAACTGCGGTGGCAGGGACGGTTCTGCCAACAGGGCCTTCTCCTGCTGCTGCAGAGAGAGAGCCGGCGTGACGGAGTCGCGGCTGAGGCTACTGATCAAGCCCATCACCCACACGACCATCGCCAGCACAAGGGAGATCAGAGCCAGCAATAATTTGGTCAGCCGGCGATCGGTCGGCGAAGACGTCAACGGATGCGGAGCAACAGACACCGATTCTCTCCGCTGGCGACAGAAGCGGTCGACAGAAAGGGGACCTGGCCCCCAATACGATGGCCGCGCCCCTCCCCAAAAACCGTTGTCTCTCCGTCTTCTTCTGGTGCGCCACGGCCTGAGCAGCTTCAATGTGGAGCGTCGGATTCAAGGAAGGGATGACCTTTCCGTTCTGACAGCGGAAGGTGAGGAGCAGGCGAGCCGAACGGGTCGAGCCCTGACTGACGTGCCGATCAGTGCGGTGTACAGCTCTCCCCTGAAGCGAGCCAGCGCTACCTGTGAAGGGTTACTCAAGGCCAGAGGCGGAGACTCCCTCACTCCAGTCATGGATGAAGGACTTCTGGAAGTGGATCTCGAACCTTGGAGTGGAATGAGCGCCGACGAGCGAGCCGCCCGCTACCCGGAGGCCTACCAGGCTTGGCGTCTTCATCCCGAAGAGCTGGAACTGACCCGGAAGGATGGCCGTGCCTACCGTCCTGTGCAGGAGCTGATGGCACAGGCAAGGCATTTCCTCGATCGCCTCCTGGATCAACATCCCAGTGAAGGCAACGACACAGTGCTGGTGGTGGGCCACAACGCCATTCTCCGTTGCCTGATCCTGGTGCTTCTTGGAGAACCCTCCCAAGGCTTCCGTCGTCTCCAAATTGACAACGCCTCGCTCTCGGTG
>Ga0189288_10311_pt1 | contig 21639 bp, 23 predicted proteins | sample UW105minimetaG_FD_130316 | JGI IMG/M metagenome (GOLD analysis project Ga0189288, IMG submission 130316) | Marine microbial communities from the Costa Rica Dome - UW105 mini metaG | ecosystem: Environmental > Aquatic > Marine > Oceanic > Photic zone | place: Costa Rica: the Eastern Pacific... | reverse complement strand
AGTGACCACTGACTGGTGCAGCAGACCGCTGATTCCACCGAGGTCCACAAAGAAGCCGTAGGGCTTGACTGCCACCACGTGACCTTCCACCAGTTGGCCCACTTCCAGTTCGGAGAAGAGGGCGGCTGTGGCTGCTTTTTTCTCCGAGAGCACCAGTTTTCGGGTTTCTGAATTCACTTCTAGGAAGGCTGCACCCAGGGTTTTGCCAACGAGTGCTTCGTGATTTTCGCCGTCCTGCAGCTGGGAGCGCGGGATAAAGCCACGCAGCCCTTCCAGCTCGCAGGTCACACCGCCGCGGTTGAATCCGCTCACTTTCACCTGGACGACCTTGCCTTCTGATTCCAGCAGCTTCACTTTGTCCCAGCTCTGACGCAGTGCCAAGGCGCGGCAGCTGATGGTCACCATGCCGTCGGCGTTCTGTTCACGGGTGACCAGCACCTCCACCTGGAGCCCTTTGGGAAAGCGTTCCTTCAGGTTGGTGATCACGCCCAGGCCGCATTCACTTTTGGGCATGAAACCCGGAGCTTTGCCGCCGATGTCGACATAGACACCATCGCTCTCAAGGCCAATCACGGTGCCGGCGACCACATCACCTGTTGTGCCGATGGGCTCGTTCTGATCGAGGGCAGCCAGGAATGCTTCTTCGTCGAAGTCGAAGTCGTCCACGCTGTGGCTGCGGGCCTGCGCACGGCTGTCTTCCGCGGAAGCGTTCGAGGCAGCAGATTTGCGCTGGTTCCCGGCGCGGGAGCTGCTGTCAGAGGGGCCGAGCAGGTCGGCCATCGAGAGACCCTCCAATTCGGAGGTGTCAAACAAAGCGTCATCCCCAACGGTGGGAGCGTTTGGACGCGAGGGAGGCTGCGCTTTGGTTCCGCCTGCTGCACCAGCGTCCTGCGCTGCTTGCTCCAGCGCACGAGCCTTTTGTATGGCTGCTTCTGCCGCTGCTCTGGCTTCATCGGCCTCGCGGCGCAGCCGGTCTTGCTCATCACGTCGGGTGATTTGCATCACCTGAGGGGGCTTGCGCGGCCCCTCAGGGGAAGGCTTTGGGGCCTTGGGTTGTTTGGGCTGCGGGCTGCCTGATCCGGCCATGGGCCCCTGGTACTCGTCGATCGAGCAGTCTGACAGGCAGGGTGGGAGTCTGCTGCCAACCTGATGTCCGATGTCTAATCCGCAGCGCTGGCTTGAGCGTCTCACCTGGCCGGAGGTCGCTGAGCGGCTTCAGCAAGAGGGGGCCACCGTTGTTTGGCCCTTTGGTGCTCTTGAACAGCATGGTCCCCATCTGCCTCTGTCAACAGATGCTCTCTTTGCGGATCGGATGCTGGATCAGATCCTGGCAGGGTTAGCCCCTGACGCCCCAATCTGGCGGCTGCCTGTGCAGGCCATCGGCTTCTCCCCAGAGCATGTCGGCTTCCCCGGAACGCTCTCTCTCCCGTCTGACCTGCTGATCCGTTTGGTCGAGACAGTGGGGCTTCAGCTTGCTGATTTGGGAGTCCGCCGTCTTGTTCTTTTCAATGCCCATGGCGGCCAGATCGGATTGCTTCAGGCCGCGGCGAGGGAGCTAAGGGCGCAGACCCCCACCATGGCAGTCCTTCCTTGTTTCCTCTGGAGTGGGGTGCCTGGATTGAAGGAGCTGCTGCCGCTTTCGGAGGGGGATAGCGGTCTCCATGCCGGCCTGGCTGAAACGAGTTTGATGCTCGCATTGGAGCCGTCTCTGGTGCGTGATCAGCGCCCAGTGGATGGTGAGCATCGCCACCCTTCAGCTGCTGCGACTCCTCCGGATGGGTGGAGCCTGGAGGGGGCGGCTCCCTTCGCCTGGTTGACCGCCGATCTCAGTCGAACGGGAGTTGTTGGCGATAGCCGCGGTGCATCCGTTGAACTCGGACGTCAGCTGGAAAAAACCGTTGTTGATCACTGGCAGCACTTGTTTCTCAGCCTTCTTGCCAGTGCCTGGCCGCCTGTGAATTCTGTTCTCAGCTCGTGATCTCCTGGACTTAATTCGAGCCAATCGTGGTTGTGCTGGTTACAGTCGCACGCATTGCCTACGTAGCGGAACGATCCATGCCGACCCTCAATTCGCCTGAGGTCGCTGCCATCAGTGATCAGGAAGTAACTGCTTCTCAGCTGCCTGATTTCAGCAGTGCGGCTTACAAAGATGCCTATAGCCGCATCAACGCGATCGTGATTGAGGGCGAGCAGGAAGCGCATGACAACTACATCTCCCTCGGCACATTGATTCCCGAGCAGGCTGATGAGCTCAAGGGCCTGGCCAGAATGGAGATGAAGCACATGAAGGGCTTCACCGCTTGTGGTAACAACCTTGGTGTGGCAGCGGACATGGATTTCGCACGCACCTTCTTTGCTCCCTTGCACGGGAATTTCCAGCAGGCTTTGAAGGACGGCAAGGTCGTGACCTGCCTCTTGATCCAGGCCCTCCTGATCGAGGCCTTTGCGATCTCGGCGTATCACATCTATATCCCTGTCGCCGATCCTTTCGCACGCAAGATCACTGAAGGGGTCGTCAAGGACGAGTACACCCATCTGAATTACGGGCAGGAGTGGCTCAAAGCCAATTTCGAAACCAGCAAAGACGAGCTGATGGAGGCCAATCGGGTCAACCTGCCATTGATTCGCTCCATGCTGGAAGAAGTGGCGAAGGATGCCGCTGTTCTCCACATGGAGAAGGAGGACCTGATCGAGGATTTCCTGATCGCTTATCAGGAGGCCCTGAATGAGATCGGCTTCACCTCCCGTGACATCGCCCGCATGGCTGCAGCCGCGCTCGCCGTCTGACTCCGCTTAGGCGGTCCTGTTGCATTTGGACCGCCAGTACTCAGCTCACGTAGCCTCCGCTACAGGCTTTCGTGAGAGCATGGCCGCATCAACCCTCAAGCCATTTCGGAAAGGGAAGCTCAATCTGTTGATCGACAGCGGTACATGTTTGGTCTGATCGGACATTCCACCAGCTTTGAGGCCGCAAGGCGCAAAGCTTCCGAGCTTGGGTTCGATCACATCGCTGAAGGTGATCTCGATGTGTGGTGCAGTGCGCCACCACAACTGGTTGAGCATGTCGAGGTCACCAGTGCCACCGGCAAGACCATCCAAGGCGCCTACATCGACTCCTGCTTCGTTCCTGAGATGCTCAGCCGCTTCAAGACGGCGCGTCGCAAGGTGCTCAATGCCATGGAGCTCGCTCAGAAGAAGGGCATCAACATCACTGCCCTGGGTGGATTCACCTCGATCATTTTCGAGAATTTCAACTTGCTGCAGCATCAGCACGTACGCAGCACCACCCTCGAATGGGAGCGATTCACAACAGGCAACACCCATACCGCCTGGGTGATTAGTCGGCAGGTTGAGAACAATGCTCCGCTGCTGGGGATCTCCCTGAACACGGCCAAGGTGGCTGTGGTGGGAGCCACGGGGGATATCGGCAGTGCGGTGTGTCGCTGGCTGGTGAATCGAACAGGAGTCGGTGAGCTGCTGCTTGTGGCCCGTCAACAACAGCCCCTACAGGATCTTCAGGAGGAACTCGGCGGCGGACGGATCCTGTCTCTTGAGGAGGCTCTTCCGGAAGCGGATGTGGTGGTCTGGGTCGCCAGCATGCCCCGCACGCTGGAGATTGATTCAGCCTCTCTCCGTAAACCCTGCCTCATGATTGATGGTGGTTATCCCAAGAACTTGGATGCCAAGATCGCAGGCTCAGGAGTGCATGTCCTGAAAGGGGGCATCGTCGAATTCGGTAGTGATATTGGCTGGTCGATGATGGAGATTGCCGAGATGGAGAAGCCACAACGACAGATGTTTGCCTGCTTCGCAGAAGCAATGCTGCTTGAGTTCGAGGCCTGCCACACCAACTTCAGCTGGGGACGCAACAACATCACGCTTGAGAAAATGGATTTCATCGGAGAGGCGTCCGTGCGGCACGGTTTCTCCACCCTCAATCTCAACCCCCAGCTTCAGGCTGCTGCCGCCTGACCCTCACTCCTCCCTCTCCTGCCATGGCCAGACGTCACCTGCTTGAGTTCGAAAAGCCATTGGTAGAGCTCGAGCAGCAGATCGAGCAGATCCGTGAGTTGGCGCGCAGTTCGGAAGTGGATGTGAGCCAGCAGCTCCTGCAGCTTGAAACCCTGGCGGCCCGACGGCGTGAGGAAATCTTCTCGAGCCTGACTCCGGCACAGAAGATCCAGGTGGCTCGTCACCCTCACCGTCCCAGCACGCTGGATTACATCCAGATGTTCTGCGATGAATGGGTGGAACTGCATGGCGACCGTCGCGGTAGTGATGATCAGGCACTTGTCGGGGGGGTTGGTCGCATCGGTCAGCGATCTGTGCTGTTAATCGGCCATCAGAAAGGGCGGGATACCAAAGAGAACGTGGCACGCAATTTTGGGATGGCTACTCCAGGTGGCTATCGCAAGGCAATGCGTCTGATGGATCACGCCGATCGCTTTGGGCTGCCGATTCTTTCTTTCATCGATACCCCAGGGGCCTATGCCGGTCTGCTCGCCGAGGAGCAGGGTCAGGGGGAAGCGATTGCTGTCAACCTCAGGGAAATGTTTCGCCTGCGGGTTCCAGTCATCGCCACGGTGATCGGTGAGGGCGGCTCCGGTGGAGCTCTTGGGATCGGTGTTGCCGATCGTCTGCTGATGTTCCAGCACAGTGTCTATACCGTGGCCAGCCCAGAAGCCTGCGCTTCGATCCTCTGGCGTGATGCGGCCAAAGCTCCTGAGGCAGCTGCTGCCCTGCGCATCACCGGCCCGGATCTGCGCAGTCTCGGTGTGGTCGATGAGGTTCTTCCCGAGCCGGCAGGCGGTAATAACTGGGCTCCGCTCCAGGCGGGTGAGGTGCTGAAGGAGGCGATTGAGCGCCATCTTGGTGAATTGGAGTCCCTGAGTTCCAAGGAGTTGCGTGATCAGCGCTATCGCAAGTTCCGAGCGATGGGTCGGGTCCTCACCGCTGGAACAACAGAAAACGATCTGGCTGTTTAGGGTTTACAGGCTTGCTGAGGCTCGTTGCCGTCTGTATTGATCACAGGAGCGTCTCGGGGGATCGGCCATGCGGCCGCCCAAGCGTTCGCTCAAGCAGGTTGGGATCTCCTCCTGCTCTCCCGTAGTGAGGCTGCTCTGCAGTCACTTGCTGCGGAACTCACCCCCACCGGTCGCAGGGTTGTCTATCGCGCTTGTGATCTTTGTGATCCGGAAGCGATTGCGCCAGCGGTTGAGCAATTGCTCGCGCAAGGTTTGCGTCCATCCGTGTTGATCAACAACGCTGGTGCCGCTTACACCGGCGACTTGCTTGCGATGACGTTGGAGCGCTGGCAGTGGTTGTTACAGCTCAATCTCACCAGCACGTTTCAGATGTGTGCTGCGGTTGTGCCTGCCATGCGCGGTGCCGGTGGCCTGGTCATTAATGTCAGTAGCCATGCAGCTCGGAATGCATTTCCCGGATGGGGTGCGTATTGCACTACAAAAGCGGCGCTGGCGAGTTTTACCCGTTGTCTCGCCGAAGAAGAGCGTACGAACGGCATTCGTGCCTGCACACTCACACTCGGTGCCGTTGATTCGCCACTCTGGGACAGCTCCACGGTTGAAAGCTCTTTCGACCGGCGTGCCATGCTGCCCCTCGAGCAAGCAGCCGCAGCACTTCTTCACCTTGCTCAGCAACCGGCAACACAGGTGATCGAAGACCTCACCCTCATGCCATCCACCGGCGCTTTCTGATTTCGCCTTTCATGACTTCAACGCTTCCAGCCAACGGCAACGGACTCAGTAGTGACAAGGCACTGGTCCAGCAGGACCTTGCTGAACTCGTGCCGACCGTTTCGGCACAGATCAGTGCGCGTCTCAAGTCCGCCGGTGTCTCCTTCCTGGCGAATGACAACATCGCCGATTACATCCTCCCTGGGGAACTGCAGGCTCTCGAGAGCGAGGGGTCTGATCGAGTGCGTGATTTGCTCCGCACCCTCGTGATCGATATCGAGAACGACCACAACACTGAAGAGACCGCTGAGCGAGTCGCTCGGATGTATCTGCATGAGGTCTTCAAGGGGCGCTACCACCAGCAGCCCAAGGTGGCCAGCTTCCCCAACGTCAAGGAGCTTGACGAGATCTATACGGTTGGCCCGATCACGGTGCGCTCCGCTTGTTCTCATCATCTGGTGCCAATCATGGGCAACTGCTGGATTGGGATCAAACCAGGCAGTCGCGTCATTGGTCTCTCCAAGTTCACCCGTGTCGCCGACTGGGTGTTCTCCCGTCCCCATATCCAGGAAGAGGCGGTGATGATCCTGGCTGACGAGATCGAGCGCCTGTGTCAGCCTCAGGGGCTTGGGATCATCGTCAAGGCACAGCACTACTGCATGAAGTGGCGTGGAGTGCGCGAACCCCAGACGAGCATGGTGAATTCGGTTGTGCGTGGTGATTTCCGCCACGATCCCAGTCTCAAGCTGGAATTCTTTGAACTGGTTCGTCAACAAGAAGCGCTGCTGAGTACCTGATCGGCACTTCAGGGCCCAACAACGGGCCCAATGGTGTTGCTCTTGACGCGGCTCACGCTTCCCTGCTCGTTGGTCACCGTCAGCACTGCCATGACGGCTTGCCCAGCATCCTCAGACTTAAGCCTGTAGCTGCTTTCAGAGTCGTTCGTCACCAGTTGCCAGGGGCCATCACCAGCGCGTCGATACCAATGGATGTGCACCGATTCGATGCTGCTGCCATCCAGCTTCAGTCGGGCTCTGATCAGAGTGCCCTCACGGGCGTCTCCCTCAAGCACGAAGTGATGCAGCCCTGCAATGGTTTGCTCGATTCGACCTTCCTGTTCATGGTCGGCCGTGATCTGTCCTTCCAGCACCTGAATCTGTTGCTGGGGCGAGGCGGTGAGCCCAGGCACACACTGCAGACTGCCATTCTCGAGTCGGCAGCCCGTCAACATTCCTTGGCCATAGCTGGCAGCTGAGCAGAGCATCACCGGGGCACCGATGCAGACGATCAGACCGCTCCGCAAGCCCAGGCGTGTCAAACGATGCTGGGTAGAACCCATGTTTGGTGTGCAGTCAACCCACGCTAGGAGTGGTTTTGACTTGCGGCTTCGATCAGGGCCTGCACTTTCGTCAGGTTCTTGATGCCGGGTGCGGTCTCCAGGCGACTGGAGGCATCGAGGCCATCCGGGCGTACCTTCCCGAGCAGTTTTGGGATCCATTCGGCACTGATGCCACCAGCCAGCCACCAGGGCAGTGAAGCGGGCCGATGACGGTCCAACGTCTCCAGCCAGTCCAGATTGAGTCGATGGCCTGTGCCGCCCAGTTGGTCGGGACTCCAGGCATCCAGCAGCAGCGCATCGACGCAGGCCCCGTATCCCTGCAGACGTCTTAGATCCTGAGCTTGGCGCAGCCGCAGGGCTTTCCACCATTGGGTGCAGGGGTGTCTGCTGCGCAGCTGCGCGCAACGTTGGGGTGATTCATCGCCATGGAGCTGAACCACGGAGGGGACCCCATCGCCGCCGAGAGCGGCATCAAGGGTTTGCTCATCGAGATCCGCCACAACCCACACCCTCTCCACATCGGGATGGTGGTGCTGGAGGTGCATGAACAACTCTCGCCGTTTGGCCTCAGCAACGAAGCGAGGTGAGCCTTCCACTCCGATGACGCCAATCGCTTGCGCCCCCATTGCTGCGACCGCATCGGCCTGGTTGATGTCGGTGAGACCGCAGATTTTGACGGCAACGGCGGAGTGGGGCATGGAAGGAGGGGCGAGGCCGCTGGAAAGCAGTTTCTAGGATTGGAAGCAAGAGGGCCCTAATGCGGCCCGAAGGAGGACTCCCGTGGGTGAAGGTTGGCAGCTGATGCGCATCCGGGGGATTCCTCTGCGGGTGCATCCCAGCTGGTTTCTGATCCTGGCGCTCGCCACCCTTGCCTTTAGGGATCAGTTGAGTGAGCTGCCCGCCTCTCAACTGCTTTCCCCGGGCCTGACCTGGTTGATCGGCCTGGTCACGGCGCTGCTGCTCTTTTTGTCTGTCTTGCTGCACGAGCTTGGTCACTCCCTAGTGGCATTGCGTGAAGGTGTGAAGGTGCGCAGTATCACCCTGTTTCTGCTGGGAGGTGTGGCCAGCGTTGAACGCGAGTGCTCCACTGCGATGGGAGCCTTTCGGGTGGCTGCGGCTGGGCCTCTGGTGAGTCTTGTGCTGTCTCTGATGTTGTTCGCATCAGGACATTCCGCTTCCCACCTCAACGCCTTGCTCGGCAATCTCGTCTTCCAGTTGGCAGGGGTGAACCTGGTGCTGGCTCTGTTTAATTTGCTGCCGGGTCTTCCCCTCGATGGGGGGCTGATCCTGAAAGCGCTGGTGTGGCAGTTCACCGGTAGTCAACGCAGGGGCATTCAGGTGGCTACCGCCACTGGTCGTTTTCTGTCGCTGTTCGCGATCTTTCTCGGTGTGTGGTTGTTCCTTGCCAGAGGCGGTGGGATCAGTGCCCTTTGGCTGGTGATGCTCGGCTGGTTTGGCCTGGGTGCCTCGCGCAGCCAGACCCAGGTCTTAATGCTCCAGAAGGTGCTGCGACAGCTCACGGTGGGATCGGCGATGGCCCGTCGCTTCCGAGTGCTGGAAGCCGATCAGCCTCTGCGTCGGATGAGCGAACTTCGGCTGGGAGGCGAGGCTGCCGGCCAGGGGACGGATGAGGCTGATGTTCGGCTTGCGGATTGGGTGCTCGTCACCCGGGGTGGCCGCTGGCTCGGAACCATTGACGATTCACCGTTGCGGGATCTGCCTGTTCAGCAGTGGGATCGGCAAACGGTGGCGGATCATGTGCAGCCACTCGACAGCCTGCCCTCCATTCGAGAGGCCGAACCGTTGTGGAAAGCTGTGCTGGCCTTGGATTCCAGTGCCCAGGGACGCTTGCTGGTGATCAACCGTGCAGGGTTGCCTGGGGGGACCCTGGAACGGGGGGATGTGGGCGAGGCTGTGCTCAAGGCCCTCAACCTGCGATTGCCTCCTCAGATGTTGGAGGCGGCTCGTCGACAGAATGGGTATCCCTTCGGGCTGCCACTGCTTCAGGCAGTGGAATCTCTTCAGGCTTCTGGGTTGTTGGAAGACGAGCCTGTTGGAGACAAGCGATAGGCGGCGCTTTGGCTCTGCACCTGCTGCCATTGCTCCTGGTTCAGATTGAAGTCTTGCCAGGAGCAGTCCGGCCACAGGCTCTGCAGTGATGCAGTCAGTGCCCCAATGATGGCGTCTGCCTGGAGCCGCTCGATCGGCGGCGGCGGACTGCTCTCAAACAGGCTTCTCCACAGAGAGACTGGTGGGGAGAGCATGATTTCGCCATGCTGAAGCAGGTGGCCGCGCCGCCAGAACTGAGCGCTGCCGATGCGTTTGTGGCCTTGATCATCCACCAGATCTGCTGCTGTGGAACTGGCGAAGCAGTTGGCGACTTCTGCTGAAGCACCAGATTGGCCCGGCTGCAGATGTACACCGAGACGGGTGAAGCCGTTGATCAGCCAGCGGCTCGTGCGCTGATAGGCCTCACGCCGTGCCCTTGGGGCTTGGGGCCAGATCAGGGCATAGGTGAGACCAGCGGCATGGAGGACGGCCCCGCCGCCGCTCGGGCGGCGGACCCGTTGCAATGCTCCCGCCAGGGCTTGCTGTTCCCACTGGCTCGGCTGAGCTTTCTGGTGGTGACCAAGCGACAACCAGGCACCGGGCCAGGTGTAGAAGCGCAGAACCGGTGAGCCAAGGCTGCCCTGCACACATTGGTCCAGCAGCCAGGCATCCAGCGCCATCTGTTCGCTGCCATCCAGCTCCAGCAACGGCAGCCTCAGGCCGATACCGCGAGGGTCCGGCCGGCAGGATGCGGTGGTTGGCATGGCACGAATGGAGCTTGGTGATCTGCTGGTGGCGGTACCGCTTGGATTGCTGGCGGGTTCCCTGGCGGGTCTGCTGGGCATCGGCGGTGGTCTGATCTTCGCGCCTTTGCTGCTTTGGATGGGGCTCTCACCCCATCAGGCCCTAGCGACAAGCACCTTCGCCATCGTGCCCACAGCGCTGGGGGGGCCGGTCATCCATCTGCGCCATCGAGCTATTCCCTGGAAGGAAGGATTTGTGATCGCTCTGATGGCGTTTGCAAGCGCATTGGTCTTCAGCCGGCTTGGCAGGTTTGCTGCTGGCTGGCAGCTGTTGTTGATGCAGAGCCTGATGTACTGGGTACTGACCGTCTCGATTCGCGCCGAACAGGGCGACGGCAGGGTGGATGACTCCCTCCGTGTTCCTCTCACAGGCCTGGGGGCGGTTGGTGCTGTGGCTGGATTGGCAGGAGGTCTGCTCGGCCTGGGAGGAGGGCTGGTGATGGTGCCGCTGATGGTGCGCTGGCTGGATGTACCGATTCGCCTGGCCATCAGGTTCAGCACGCTGGCGGTGGCGTGTTCGGCTTCGGCCGCGTCGCTTCAGTTTTTTTTTGAAGGCCGGGGTCAGCTCTCCATCGGACTGTTGCTCGGTTTGACGGCTGCGCTGGCTGCTCAGTGGAGTGCTTCACGGCTTGATTCGATCAAGCCCCAGACCTTGGCGTGGTTGCTAAGGGGGCTGGCCTTGCTGCTCGCTCTCGACAGCGGTCGCCGTGCCATGCAGCTAGCGCTCCAGATGCACTGATCGGCAGCACGGATCGGCAGCACTGATCGAAAGCACGGATCGGATTGGTCGTCGCTTGGTCTCAGGCTGCACTCCAGGTGATCAATGGCTGGATGCCCAGTGCGATCGCCAGGCTGATCACCACACCGATGAAGGCCTTGAACACATCGCTGCCAAGACTCCTGCCGAGACTGCTGTCAGAGCTGTTGGTGAAGACATCTGCGATCTGCTGTTCCTTGATGCGAAGCGCGATCTCACGACCGCCAAGCAGACCCAGGAAGACCCAGGTCGTGCTGAGCGGAAAAGTGCTGAAGAGAGACTTCAAGCCAAGGCAGAGTCCAAAGATGATGTCGATCAACGTGGCTGAGCGGAGATCGGCGGTGTTGGTCTTGGTGCGCAGCACTGTCTGAAGCGGCCCACCTCCGATCGCCACCAGCACGCAGAGACCGACGCAGAGACTCAAACTGCACATCACCATCGGGATGAACTCGAGGGTGCGAGGCAGGAACACGAAGATGTTGGCGAGATCCTGCACCATCCACATGCTCCAGAGGAAGCCGGTGGAGAACCACTGCAGTCCGTACCAGACCTTGTTCACGTCGGTGCCCGCCTGCATTTGGCGGAAGACCCAGCGCTCCAGAAGCCACAGGCCCAACCCCCAAGTGGCAAGGCCGAGGCAGAACGCGAGGGCGTAACCGAACAGAGAGCTTCCCAGCAGTTTGGGAATGGTCTCGGGCACAAAAGCGGAGAGAAGCAGGAAGGAGGTGCTGACTGGTGCACCCCAGGCGCTGAGGGCCAGAACAGCGAGTGGCGGGATGATGTAAACCCAGGTGACCTGCTCAGGGAGGGGGAACTGATCGAGACGTCCCCAGGCTGGTTCGCCGTTGTTGAGGAACCAGCCCAGCATCAACACGAACACCGTGACGGCACAGATGAACAGCATCTGCCAAGCCTTGGGTGTGCGTGTTTTGTTCGAGGAGATGTAGGTGCCGAGGGTCTGCAGCGAATCGTTGGCTACCACTGAAGAGGCGGCTACCAGGAAGCCGATGATCATCCAAACGTTGATGCCCATCTCTCACCTCTGCGACGGCTTGGCTGCTAGCGGACGCTTCACGTGGAAGGCATGCGGCTGTTAGGCATGGCGATCCAGTAGTGCCCAGAACCCTGGGTCGAGTTCGTAACCCAGGGTGGCGGCCATCTGGGCGAGGTTGCCTCGCTGCGACTGGGGCTGCTCACGGCCGAGATGGTCCAGCAGCATCAGCCGCTGGGTCACCCAAAGCTCAAGGGCCTGTGGGTCGAATCGGATGCCTTCCGTGGGGCTGAAGTCATGGGGCACGAGCATGGCCACATGCTGCGCTAGGGAGCCTCCCGATCGATCCAGGAGCAAGGGCAGCCAAGGCAGCTGGGCATCAGCACGCAAGGCCCAGAGGCGCGGTTCCGGGCATTCACTGAGCTCTCTTGGATCATCCGTAGACCGAGGCCACTGATAACGCAGTTCGAGCACTGCACCCTCGCTCAGCTGTTCGTTCAGAGAACGCGTCATTTGACTGCGTAAAGGGCTGAGGTCGAGCTCCCGGATCGCTTGTGCATCGATGTTGATGACGGGATCGGGGCGACTGGCATTCATTGGTGGTGTGACAGGCCTTTGCGAATGATGGCGTCTTGCTGCTCCGGGAAGGAACAATGGAAGCGTTTCAAAGGGATTCCATGGCCACCTCTATTACCCAGTCAGAAGTGCTCATCGCTCTCGTGGTGGCTGCCCACGCTGGTGTGCTGGCGATGCGTCTCTGCGTCAGTCTCTATCGCGCCTGATCGTTTCAGGGGCGGCTGCTCCCCCTTGGCAAGGCCTTCTCACCGCGTTACAAGCGGGAATCCGATCCATCCCTTTGCCAACGTCAACGGCTGGTGCTGTTTCACGTCGTCGTCGTCGTTTAAGGCGAGGAGCTTCGGCCCCTGCTCCAGCTCACATCAGTGCTGAGGATCCACGGATTGTGGCCGCCTCCCCTGATGCGGCCACCGTTGCAGCTGTGCTGCAACTCCAGACTGAACGACGGGAAAAGCTGTGCAGCCTCCTGGCGCTAGGCGTGAAATTTGGCCTCGTCACTGTGGGGGCGATCAGCTTGGTCACCCTGTCCTTCGCTTATCAGGAGCGCCTTGAGCGTCATGGTGAGCTTGCTGCCGTTGTGGACGTTGAGACCGGGAAGTTGCGCAACCTTCAGCAACGCTTCGATCGACTGTTCACGCTTGGTGGCGATCGGCGCTTGATGGATGAGCAGGATCAGTGGATCGCACCGAACCGGCTGCGGGTGATCTGGCGCTGAGTTTCGTGACCACCACCCTTCAGACGCTTCACTGCGGAGCGATACTGTCGCCTTCTGAGAAGAGCTCATGACCGGAACCCCTGGTGTTGTTCTGGTGACTGGAACGACTTCTGGCGTAGGTCTCAATGCCGTGAAGGCCCTGGCCAACCTGGGCTGGAGTGTGATCACCGCCAATCGCTCCCCTCAGCGTGCCGCCGGTGCTGCGGATGCACTCGAAATCCCCAAGGATCGTGTCCGTCACATTCAGATGGACCTGGGTGATCTCGACAGCGTCCGTCGTGCCGTGTCGACTCTTGGACCCATTGATGCTCTTGTCTGCAACGCAGCGGTTTACAAGCCACGCCTCAAACAGCCTGAGCGTTCGCCCCAGGGTTATGAGATCTCCATGGCCACCAATCACTTTGGCCATTTCTTGTTGATCCAGATGCTGATGGAGTCTTTGAAGCAGTCGAAGCATCCATCGCGTCGTGTCGTCATTCTTGGCACTGTCACGGCGAATTCCAAGGAACTTGGTGGCAAGATTCCTATCCCTGCACCGGCGGACCTTGGTGACCTTTCTGGATTCGAGAAGGGCTTTAAGGCGCCGATCACTATGGCAAGTGGTAAATCCTTTAAGCCTGGTAAGGCTTACAAGGACAGCAAGCTTTGCAACATGATCACAACCCAGGAGTTGCATCGAAGACTTCACGATGACACTGGAATCGTGTTCAGTTCCCTCTATCCAGGATGTGTCGCAGATACGCCACTGTTTCGGAACACTCCGAGGGCGTTTCGGAAGATCTTCCCTTGGTTCCAGAAAAACATCACCGGAGGTTATGTGACGCAGTCTCTGGCGGGAGAGCGTGTTGCTCAGGTGGTGGCCGATCCTGATTTTGGTGTTTCAGGCGTGCACTGGAGCTGGGGTAATCGTCAGAAGAAGGATGGAGAACAGTTCAGCCAGGAGTTATCTGACAAAGCCACGGATCCACGCACGGCCGAACTGGTCTGGGATCTATCGATGCAGTTGGTGGGCCTTTAAAGGCTCACCTTTTGATTAGTCAAAACCAAGTAGATCGAAGATTTCCCTGTCTTTGAGTGAGATGGCCTCGAGGGGTTCGACCTTGTCCAGCATGTTCTGAGCGAGGCGCAGATACTCCTTGCGGACGGCTTGCACCGCCTCGTCTTCATCATCCATTTCGAAGATTGTGCATTTCTTCAGGCGTGAGCGGCGGATTGCGTCGACATCCTTGAAGTGGGCCATGGTGCGCAGGCCGGTGCGCGAATTAAATTTGTCAATCTGATCGGTGTCTGCCGAACGGTTGGCCACCACGCCCCCAAGACGCACCTTGTAGTTCTTGGCCTTGGCCTGAATCGCCTGCACAATTCGGTTCATCGCGAAGATTGAATCGAAATCATTCGCCGTTACGATCAGGCAGTAGTTGGCGTGCTGCAGCGGGGCTGCAAAGCCGCCACACACCACATCACCAAGCACGTCGAAGATCACCACGTCGGTGTCTTCCAAGAGGTGGTGTTCCTTGAGCAGCTTTACCGTCTGGCCGGTGACGTAGCCGCCGCACCCCGTCCCCGCCGGGGGGCCGCCACTTTCAACGCACTGCACACCATTGAAGCCGGTAAACACGAAGTCTTCAGGCCGCAGCTCTTCGCTGTGAAAGTCAACCTCTTCGAGGATGTCGATCACCGTCGGCACCATCTTGTGGGTAAGGGTGAAGGTGCTGTCGTGCTTCGGGTCGCAGCCGATCTGAAGCACCCGTTTGCCCAGCTTTGAAAAAGCCGCTGAAAGGTTGGAGGAGGTTGTCGATTTGCCGATGCCGCCCTTGCCGTAGACGGCAATCACCAAGGTCTCTTCCTGGATGTTCAGCGCAGGGTCCTGATGGACCTGCACACTGCCTTCGCCGTCGGTCGGTCGCGTCAGGGTCGTGGTCATGAAGCGACCTTTTCAAGAGGAGTCAATTTCATTCAACAGCAGCGGATGTGTCCTTGCCGGTTTTCACCAAGAAATTGAAAGATCTACCTGTTCTGTTGCCATCTCTGCACATTTTTTCTTCGGATGGATTGAAAATAATTGAGTGGAATTGCTCATGCTTTGTAGTGGGCTTTTGCGTCATACAGCGTCTCGCTGTTGATTTCCCTGCAGCCCACCTGGAGGGCATAGGCCTCGGCATTGCGCCGAACCTTGCCACGCACGAAGAAGGGGATTTTCTTTAATTCGGCCTCACCGTCGTCAGTCCAAATCAACGCATGTTCATCAACCTCGACGGTCGCGTGTTCTGCTGTTTTTGTGTCGACGCCGGCGCCGGATCCGCCGGAATGGCCCAGATGGCTTTGGTGGCCGTCCACGAACTCAAAGTCGTGACGGAACATGCCAATGAGGTGCTCTTCAAGGCCCATCATCAGGGGATGAACCCAATCATCGAAGATCACATTGGCTCCCTCCCAGCCCATCTGTGGGCTGGTGCGCGCCGGGACGTCTTGCACATGCATTGGTGTACTGATGACCGCGCAAGGAATGCCGAGCCGCTTGGCGCTGTGGCGTTCCATCTGGGTTCCAAGCACAAGCTCTGGGGCGGCCTCCGCCATGGCGGTTTCCACTGCTAAGTAGTCGTCGCAGATCAATGCTTCTAAGCCCAGTTCCTTCGCCGCTGTCCGAACAGGCCGTGCCATCTCACGGCTGTAGGTGCCCAATCCCACCACGGTGAAACCAAGCTCTTCCTTGCAGATTCTTGCTGCGGCAAGGGCATGGGTCCCATCCCCGAAGATGAAGACGCGTTTACCGGTGAGGTACGTGGAGTCCACGGACTCGGAATACCAGGGCAGGCGTGAGCGCCGATAGCCCTCCTCAGCGGAAGGAGGCTCCATCCCCAGCAACCTGTGAACTTCAACAAGGAAGTCGTGAGTCGCCCCAACTCCGATCGGCACTGTGCGGCTGAAGGGAATGCCGAAGTTGCGTTCCAACCAGCTGCAGGTTGATTCGGCTACCTCGGGATAGAGGCACACGTTCAGATCTGCTTTCGGCAGACGCAGGACGTCTTCGACACCAGCTCCGAGCGGTGCGAACACGCCGACGTCGATGCCATGCATGGTGAGCAGTCTCTGCACTTCCAGAACGTCATCGCGGCAGCGGAAGCCCAGCAGCGAAGGGCCCAGCAGGTTGACGCGAGGCCGACGACCTTCCGCCTTCCAGGCGTTGGGGTCATGGCTGGGCTGCGATGGAACCTGATCTTTCAGCAGGTTGCGCACCAATTGATAGAGGGTTTCAGCGGCCCCCCAGTTTTCCTTTTTGCTGTAAGCCGGTAGCTCCAAGTTCACCACGGGCATCGTCAAGCCCATGCCCTGAGCCAGTGCTCCCGGCTGATCCTGGATCAGTTCAGCGGTACAGCTTTCTCCCACCAGCAGCGCATTGGGCTGGAATCGGTCCACGGCTTCACGCACATGGCGTTTGACCAGTTCTGCGGTGTCGCCTCCCAGATCACGTGCCTGAAAAGTCGTATAGGTAACGGGTGGCCGTTTGCCACGTCGCTCGATCATCGTGAAGAGAAGATCGGCATACGTATCTCCTTGAGGAGCATGCAGCACGTAATGCACCCCTTCCATGGAGGCCGCAATGCGCATGGCGCCGACGTGAGGGGGGCCTTCGTAGGTCCAGAGCGTGAGTTGCATCGGTTTAGGCGTGCACGGGTTGGTCGGGGTTGATCGGGTGCAGTCCCGGATGAATCAGCTGCCGGCGACGGAGCGGACGGGAAAAGAGCTCGGCCAGATCTCCGGCCTGATCGATGCCATGGATCGGACTAAACACAAGCTCGATAGACCATTTGGTCGCGATTCCTTCGGCTTCCAGCGGATTGGCCAGACCCATGCCGCAGACCACCAGATCGGGTTTGTGTTCGCGCACTCGGTCAAGCTGCTGTTCAACGTGTTGTCCTTCCATAACGCGTGTGCCCTCGGGAAGCAGCGCCAATTCCTCTGCCATCTGGTCACGGTTCAGGTAAGGGGTTCCCACTTCAACTGGTTCCATCCCGCATTCCCTTTGCAGGAAGCGTGCGAGAGGAAGTTCAAGTTGTGACTCTGGAAGCAGAAAAATGCGCTTCCCTTCGAGAACCTCTCGATGGGGGCGCAGAGCGATTCGGGCTCTCTCCTCCAATGGGTCGAGAACCTCTGCGACCCGTTCCTTGGGCAGATGGAAGGCGGCGGCGCCTGCTTCCATCCAACGTCTGCTCCCCTCGGCTCCCAGAGGGAATGGGGCCGTTAGCACGGTGGCGCCGCGGTGCTTGAGCAGTCGAGCTGTTTCGGTCAGGAAGGGTTGGGTCAGCAGCACGGTGGTGCCAGGACCCACGGCAGGTAGCTCGGTGGACTGCCGTGGCGGCAGGCTGCGAATGGTTGAAATGCCGAGGCGGCCAAACAGGTGGATCAGCCGGTCCTCAACGGCATCTGCCAGGGTGCCGACCAGCAAGAGCTGGCGTTCGTCGCTGGCGGGAAGTAGCGGTACCAGAGCAGCCAGGGCGCCGTCTTCTCCTTGGGTGAAGGTGGTCTCGATGCCGCTGCCTGAGTAGTTCACCACTCGCACCCGGCCCTGAAGTTCCTCGTTGAGCCGCTCAGCGGCTCGGGCCAAGTCGAGTTTGATCACTTCGCTTGGGCAGGACCCAACCAGGAAGAGGGTCCGGATTTCCGGCCGGCGTTGCAGCAGTTCGCAGCAGACACGGTCCAGTTCCTCATGGGCATCGGCCAGTCCTGCCAGATCTCGCTCGCTCAGAATCGCTGTTCCGAAACGCGGTTCAGCGAAAATCATGACCCCAGCGGCGCTCTGGATCAGATGGGCGCAGGTGCGGGAACCCACCACCAGAAAGAAGGCATCCGGCATGCGCCGATGAAGCCAAACGATTGATGTCAGGCCGCAGAACACCTCGCGCGGTCCGGTTTCCTTCAGCAGGTTTGCGCTCATCCCATTCACGAGCCTTCTCCTACACCTTGCCTCGCTTATCGCTGGTGAGCTGATCTCACCAAAACTCTTCGGGATCAGTTCAGGAACCGTATGAACAACGTGCCTAGCTTTCGGGTGATTCACTCATGCGCGCATGGCGTCTCGGCTTCTGCTACCCGCAGCCCTGGCCCTTGCGGTCTGGAGGTCATGTGACCAGACCGCGCAACAAGCAGCCACAAACGACCAAAATCAAGCTGTCGCAAGCTGTCGCAAGCTGTCGAGGTGGTCTGTGTAGCCGCATGGATGTGGACATTGCCTCGAACGAGGTGGGGCTCTCAGGCCTGAGTCCACCATTGGCGATGGGGAACAAGCGGGGGAGAAACTGCGTCAGGCCCTAGCCAAGCTGGAGGCGGCCGAAGGGGAGCTCGTGCGCAAAGACAAGTCGCTCACCCTGAAGCAGGCATCGAATCAGTTGCAGCAGAAGGTGGCACCCGTTGTGGCTGCACGACCTGCTGAGCATGCCAATCCCAATCAGCTCTCCGATGATCAGATCGATGCTGCTGCAGAGGGTGAGGCAAAGGGCGACTCATGACGCCCCAAGCCATGAAGGCATTCAGAGGCGGCGACGGAAACGGTCGTCTCTGAAGTTGCCGCCAGATGGGTCATCAATGCGGCTGAGACGCCAGACGTTGCGACTGACCTTTCTGGCCTTGAGACCCCCGCGCTCCACAGTCTCTGCACCAGGTCTCGCCCCTAGAAGCATGCTCACTTCGGCGGTGGTGAGCGGAGCCCCGGTGTCGATCGCCAGAGCTGTGAGTTCAAGGCGCTGACGCAGTTGACGAAGACAATCGTCATGGCTTCGATTGGGGGCCTCTAACCAGGGCAGATCGATCTGCCCATCGTTGGTCAGCCGTTGCATCAGGCCATAACTCACCAGGCCCAGAGCCTGTTCTGCATTGAGCTCGTTGGTGAGATCGCTTGGCTGAACTGGGATTTGCTTGGCGGAAGCCATAGACGTAAAGCTGATGCGTGGACGGTATCGGCTCCATCACACAACGCAAGTTTTGAACTCTCCTTTGTTGATCTCCTTCCGGTAAGATCCGCGCCATGAATCGTTTCGCCGGCTTCGATGCCAGGGAGCGGCGACGTGGCGGAAGCGCTCTCGTCACCGGAACGGAGGTCCATCCCTCTGCCGGCGGAGCTAGCTGTGTGGTCACCACCGACAGCGAATCACCCAGGCTGTCCCGTCAAAACAGCCATGTGCAGTCGATTGAACTGCGCACTTATGTCTTCATCGACTCGCTTCAGCCTCAGTTGGCGGCCTATATGGGCTCCGTAAGCCAAGGCTTTCTGCCCATTCCGGGTGATGCCTGCTTGTGGATGGAGGTCTCTCCCGGCATGGCTGTTCACCGTGTCACCGACATTGCGCTCAAGGCCAGCAATGTCCGTCTCGGTCAAATGGTGGTGGAGAGAGCCTTCGGTTCGATGGCTCTGTATCACCGTGATCAGAGCACGGTTTTGCATTCCGGTGATGTTGTTCTCGAGGCGATCGGTAGCTCTGTCGAACAGCGCAATCCTGTTGATGTGAGCTGGACTGAAGTGATCCGAGCGATCACTCCGGACCATGCGGTGCTGATTAACCGTCAGAACCGCCGCGGCTCGATGATTGAGGCGGGAATGAGCATGTTCATCTTGGAAACGGAGCCAGCGGGTTACGTGCTGATCGCTGCCAATGAAGCCGAAAAGTCCTCGAATATCACCCTGGTCGATGTGAAGGCGGTCGGTGCCTTCGGTCGCCTCACCCTTGCAGGGCGAGAGGGTGACGTTGAAGAGGCTGCTGCTGCTGCAATGCGCGCAATTGAGATGGTCAACCTTCGCTCTTCGCTGCGCTGAAGAGGCGCTTCTGGTTGCTCTGAACCCTTTCGGGGCCTGACTCAGTCCAATCACTTAGTCCAAGCCAAGCCGTCGGCGCAATCTTGGGGCCAGATCCCTAGCGGCTTTGCCTCGGCTGCCCAGACGGGCCAGTTGGACATCATTGAGTTCGCCATAGCTGCAGCGGGCTTCTCGCACCCAGCACAGCGATTCGATCCCGGCATTGGGATAGGCCGGTGTGTTCAGCAGCTCCCCCCAGCAGACCCCTTCTGAGTCTTCGACGCAGGTGCCGTCCGGAGCGCACAGCACCATGGCACTGCGGAAACAGGCTGTGCGGTAGGGGTCGTTGTGCAGGGCTGCAATCAGCTTGTCCAGCTTCTCGGCGTCACTGGACGCAAATCGGGCTGTATAGAGGCCTGGAGCTCCATTAAGGGCGTCCACCTCCAGGCCTGAATCATCGGCAAGAGACCAGGTCCCTGTCCGCAATGCAGCAGCCTCAGCCTTCAGTCGGGCATTCTCTAGATAGCTCTGACCGGTTTCCTCAACGTCCAGATCGGAGGGTTGGCGTTGAACAACAACCTCCAGGGGACCGAGCATCTGCTCAATTTCCCTCACTTTGCAGGGATTGCCACTGGCAATGGTGAGAACGGGAACTCCCAAGCGAGACCGGAATCAGGCATCCATTGTGAGGGTTAGCGGTAGGGGTCGGGTCTGAATTTCGGTCGCGCGGGAGTCAGAAAGGGTTGAACATTCCACCCCTGCATTGGCTGCAGGGCACTGGCTCCAAGTGTGAACTTATGCATGACGGAGACTTTTGCAAGCGAATGTTTGCAGTCGGACACCCAGAGACCAACAGCCCTTTCGAACAGTCAGTGACAGGGGTATTAGTCGCGCTTATGGCGTTCAGCATGGACGGTGATGCCGGAGATGGGGCAAATCCCTTGACGTTTCGCCTCTCGACACAGCAGTCTCAGCGGCGAACATTCCACCCCCTTCCTCGGTAGGCAATGGCTAACGAAACCATGGGCATCGCTCTCGGCATGATCGAGACCCGCGGCCTGGTCCCCGCGATCGAAGCTGCTGACGCCATGACCAAGGCTGCCGAAGTGCGCCTGATTGGTCGTGAATTCGTCGGTGGTGGCTACGTCACCGTTTTGGTGCGTGGCGAAACCGGTGCTGTGAACGCCGCAGTGCGTGCCGGTGCAGATGCTTGCGAGCGTGTCGGCGACGGCCTCGTGGCTGCTCACATCATTGCCCGCCCTCACCGTGAAGTTGAGCCTGCTCTGGGCAACGGCAACTTCCTCGGCCAGAAGGACTGAGATCAGTCGCTGAACCTCTGACGAGGTCGCGCATCTCAACTTCCTTTACCGACTAACGGAGTTATTCCATGAGCAAGAAGTACGACGCTGGGGTTAAGGAGTACAGGGACACTTACTGGACTCCTGATTACGTTCCCCTCGACACCGACCTGCTGGCCTGCTTCAAGTGCACCGGCCAGGAAGGCGTCCCCAAGGAAGAAGTCGCAGCTGCTGTGGCTGCTGAATCTTCCACCGGCACCTGGTCCACCGTGTGGTCCGAGCTCCTTACCGACCTCGACTTCTACAAGGGCCGTTGCTATCGCATCGAGGACGTCCCTGGTGACAAGGAGTCCTTCTACGCCTTCATCGCTTACCCCCTCGATCTGTTCGAAGAGGGTTCCATCACCAACGTTCTGACCTCACTGGTCGGCAACGTGTTCGGATTCAAGGCTCTGCGCCACCTGCGCCTCGAGGACATTCGTTTCCCGATGGCGTTCATCAAGAGCTGCTACGGCCCTCCGAACGGTATCCAGGTCGAGCGTGACCGGATGAACAAGTACGGCCGTCCCCTGCTGGGTTGCACCATCAAGCCGAAGCTCGGCCTGAGCGGTAAGAACTATGGCCGTGT
>Ga0189288_10310_pt1 | contig 21716 bp, 26 predicted proteins | sample UW105minimetaG_FD_130316 | JGI IMG/M metagenome (GOLD analysis project Ga0189288, IMG submission 130316) | Marine microbial communities from the Costa Rica Dome - UW105 mini metaG | ecosystem: Environmental > Aquatic > Marine > Oceanic > Photic zone | place: Costa Rica: the Eastern Pacific... | reverse complement strand
CTTCTCAGCTTCTCTCGTCTGATCCAATCTCCTGATGACCAGTCCTGTTGCTACTCCCACCAGCGCTCCGATGGCTGAACTGGTGCAGGAAACCACGGCCCTCACGCGACGTTTGTTTCTGCAACTGCAACGCCGTCCTTCCACATTGGTGGCCGGGGTCCTCCAACCCCTGATCTGGCTGGTGCTGTTTGGGGCCTTGTTCTCGAGGGCTCCTGAGGGCCTGTTGCCAGGCGGGATCAGTTACGGCCGCTTCCTCGGTGCCGGAGTGATTGTCTTCACCGCCTTCAGTGCGGCTCTCAATGCCGGATTGCCTGTGATGTTTGATCGGGAATTCGGCTTCCTAAATCGTCTGCTGGTAGCGCCTCTGCGCAGCCGCAGTTCGATCGTGCTGGCATCCGTGATCTACATCACCACCTTGAGCTTGATTCAGAGTTTGGCCATCATGGCCACTGCTGCCCTGCTCGGTTATGGCTGGCCTGGGATGGCAGGCCTCGGGCTGGTGTTGGTCACGCTGTTGCTCTTGGTGTTTGCCGTGACGGCCCTCAGCCTCGGTCTGGCCTTTGCTCTCCCAGGGCACATTGAGCTGATCGCGGTGATCTTCGTTTTCAACTTGCCTCTGCTCTTTGCAAGCACGGCGTTAGCGCCTTTGTCATTCATGCCGCCCTGGTTGGGCTGGCTTGCGGCACTGAATCCACTTACCTTCGCCATAGAACCGATCCGTGCTGCCTACGCCGGTCCTCTGGATCTCTCGGTCGTCCTTCTGGATGCACCCTATGGTCCGGTGAGTGGTTATGTCTGCCTCCTGGTCTTGATGCTGCTCACTGCGGGACTGTTCCTGCTGATCCGCCCCCTACTCAACCGCAAGCTTTCCTAATCCTGTGACTGCCTCTAGAGCCTTTTCCCCAAAGCGTCGACGGGACGCTCAGTTGCAGCAGCTCAACGATGCCCGTGCCCAGGGTGATCAGTTGGCGATCGATCGTGCCGAACTTCAGTGGGTGCATCGCTACGGAGTGGGCACGTTGCCTCAGCCGGTCGAGAGCCCTGCACCACAGCCTCTCCTGACTGTTGTGGAGCCCACTGCGGATTTCGGTGCTGATGCTGATGCTGATTTTGTGCCGGTGACGCCTTCACCGTTGGCAGCAGTCGCACCTATCGGAATCGCTGCACAGCCTTCTCCAGTGGCTCGGTTCAAAAGCGAACGCGCGGATTGCATCGAGACAGACTGCCTCGATGAGGTGGTTAGCACTCCTGAGGCTCCCAACGATGCTGAGGGCTTCGACAAGCCTCTGCTGGATCGCCTGTCCCCTGCAGGGGCGGTTCCTCCCCCTCCGTCACCCCGTTTGCATCGGTTGCGTCGATGGCTGCCGACTGCATCCCCCGACGAGCTGCCACGGGCTTCCTGATTGATGAGCCGTCTGGATCTGGCAGCCCTCAGGGGTGGGCTCATCGTGTCTGTTCAAGCGCCTGAGGGCTCGCCGATGCGGGACCCTGAAGTGATCGCCGCCATGGCAGAGGCGAGTCTCAACAACGGTGCAGTCGGAGTACGTCTCGAGAGTCCTGAGCACATCGGCGCTGTGCGTCGTCGCTGTCCAGAGGCCCTCATTATTGGGCTGTGGAAACGGACATTCCCTGATAGTGAGGTCTACATCACACCGCGTTGGCAGGAGATCCAGGCTGTTTGGGGTGCTGGGGCCGATGTGGTGGCGATCGATGCCACATCACGCCCAAGGCCGGATGGAGAGTCTTTGCAAGCTCTGGTTGAACGCGCTGATCGGGAACTGAAACTCCCCTTGATGGCTGATGTCGATAGCGTTGCGAACGGATTGCGTGCAGCCCAGCTTGGCTGTCGTTGGGTGGGAACAACCCTGTTCGGCTATACCGCTGAGACGGCTGAAGCAACGCCGCCTGGGCTGGAGCTGTTGCAGCCGTTGCGTACTCAGTTGCCGCAAGCAGTCCCCTTGATCTGTGAAGGAGGGATCGCCTCAGCCGTGATGGCGAGACAAGCGCTTGAACAGGGTGCCGACTGTGTGGTGGTGGGCACAGCGATCACTGGAGTGGATCTGCAAGTGGCTGCGTATTGCCGCCAGATAGCGAGTTGATCAAGCCATCCGCTTTAGGGCTTTGAAGCGAATCTGACGGATTGACACCACGGGGCCGCCTGGACACACAATGTGCTTGAGACGCGTGAGACCGATGAAAAGACTCCGGTTGTACCTGCCATTGCCTCTTGCCCTCGGTGGTCTCGTGTTCGCCATGCCCCTGGCAGGGCTGCCAATGGGGGAGCTGCAGGCCCTGAATCATGAGCTTGGACGGCTTTGCAGTCGCCCGCCTCGGGAAGCACTTGCTGTCTGCAGGATCCATGCTCGGCTGGTGCGCTCCCTCTGAGGTGCGATCGCACCAGCCTTGAGCGGTGGATCACATCATGCCGGGCATGCCCATGCCACCCATGCCGCCCATTCCACCCATGCCGCCCATGCCGCCCATGCCACCCATGGGATCGCCTCCTGGCGCGGCAGCGACAGCAGGCTCGGGCTTGTCTGCAATCACCACTTCAGTGGTGATGAGCAAAGAGGCAATCGAAACAGCATCCTGAAGCCCCAGGCGCACCACTTTGGCCGCATCGACGATGCCTGCTTGGAGAAGGTCTTCAAAGTTGCCTGTGAGGGCGTTGAATCCCTTCCCGGAGAGTCTTACTTCTTCGACCACTACGTCACCATTGGCTCCAGCATTGATGGCAATCTGGCGCAGGGGTGCGCTTAGAGAACGCTTCACGATTTCGACGCCCGTGCGCTGGTCGCCCTGCAGCTGCGCGGAGAGCTCGTCGAGTCCCTCGGCGAGCTCGATCAGGGTGCATCCACCGCCGGCAACGATGCCTTCCTCTACGGCGGCCCTGGTTGCATTGAGAGCATCCTCAATACGCAGCTTGCGATTCTTGAGTTCGGTTTCGGTCGGCGCCCCCACCTTGATCACAGCCACGCCGCCGGCAAGCTTGGCGATGCGCTCACTCAGCTTTTCACGGTCATAGTCCGATTCGGTGTTATCGAGCTCGCGCTTGATCGCTCCAACACGTTCAGTGACCGCTGCACGATGCTCCTCGCTGGCCACGATCGTGGTGCTGTCTTTCGTAATGGTGATGCGGCGGGCACGGCCCAGGTCGTCCAGGCTGACCTTGTCGAGGGTCATGGCACGGTCTTCGCTGATCACGGTGCCACCGGTGAGGATGGCGATATCAGCCAGTGCGGCCTTGCGTCGCTCGCCGAAGGAGGGTGCGCGAACGGCTGCAACCTGAAGAACACCGCGGTTCTTGTTCACCACAAGAGTGGCCAAGGCTTCGCCTTCCACTTCCTCGGCCAGTACGACGAGGGGTGAGCCGGACTTCTGGACTGTTTCCAGAACGGGGACCAGGTCGGCAATGGCACTGATCTTGCGGTCGGTCAGAAGCAGCAGCGCGTTCTCGAATTCGCACAGCTGGCGTTCGCCATCGGTGACGAAATAGGGGGAGCTATAGCCCCGGTCGAAGGCCATGCCCTCGGTGACCTCCAGCTCGGTCGCCAGGGACTTTGACTCTTCAACAGTGATCACACCATCGACGCTCACCTTGTCCATGGCTTCGGAGACCATCTGGCCAACTTCTTCGTCGCCACCGGCACTAACGGTGGCAACCTGGCCGATGGCTTGGCCGCTCACCGCCTGGCTGCGTTGGGAGAGGCCGCTCACCACATGGGCCACGGCCTTCTCCATGCCTCGGCGCAGCTCGATCGGGCTGGCTCCTGCAGCGGTGTTGCGCAGACCTTCCTCAACCATGGCCTGTGCCAGCACGGTGGCTGTGGTGGTGCCGTCGCCAGCCTTGTCTTTGGTTTTCGACGCCACCTGCTGAATCAGCTTGGCGCCGATGTTTTCGAAGGGATTGTCGAGTTCGATCTCCTTGGCGATGGTGTCGCCGTCATTGACGATGTCAGGAGCGCCGAAGCTTTTCTCCAGAACCACGTTGCGTCCGCGGGGGCCGATCGTGACGCGCACGGCATCGGCAAGGGTGTTCATGCCGCGCTCGAGCGCGCCGCGGGACTCATCCGAAAAGCTGAGGAGTTTGGCCATGTTCTACAGGTACCCGCTGGTCAATGTCCCACAGGAAGCTGACCCTTCGGACCGCCCGTTTGGTGGGGAAAGCCGAATCGAAGCGATCCTGAAGCTGTCTGGCCTAACTCGGCTCGTTATGGTCCGGCCATGGATGAACCCGGCTTTCAGTCCTTCACCCTGTTCGCGGCCCTTGCGGGGGGCATGGCCTTGATCTATGCACCCTTGAGGCTCTTCCTCACCGCCACGGAGCGCAGCCGGCGGCTGCGGCTGCTACAGCGCATCCGCCGGCTGCGGGATGAACTGAATCAACCCCTAGAACGCTGATGCTCAGCTCATCACCATGCCGCCGTCCACCTGCAGGACCTGGCCGGTGATGTAGGTGGCTGCAGGGTCGGCCGCCAGGAAACGAACGGTGCCGGCGATGTGATCAGGTGTACCGAAGCTGCCCAGGGGAATGGCCGCCAGGATCCCTTCGGCATCGAGATCCTTGGTCATGTCCGTCGCGATGAATCCGGGAGCGACAGCATTGACGGTGATGCCCCGGCTGGCCATTTCCTTGGCAGCACTTCGGGTCAGTCCCACGACTCCGGCTTTGGCGGCGGCGTAATTGGCCTGGCCGGCGTTGCCCATCAGGCCAACCACGGACGTGATATTGATGATCCGCCCGCTCCTTTGTTTGAGCATCGTGCGGGTGACGGCACGGGTGCAAAGGAAGACACCGGTGAGGTTGAGGTTGATGACCGACTGCCAGTCGGCTGTCTTCATCCGCATCAGCAGTCCGTCGCGGGTGATGCCGGCATTGTTCACCAGCACGTCAATGCGTCCACTGCGCTCGAGCACGGTTTTGATCAGGCCTTCGACTGCTTCCTCATCAGCCACGTTGGCCTGGAGGGCATAGGCCTTGCCGCCGGCAGAAGTGATCTCTGCCACCACTGCGTTTGCTGCATCCGGAGAGCTGGAATAATTCACCACCACTTCAGCGCCCGCCGCAGCAAGAGCCAGAGCAACGGCGCGGCCGATACCGCGGCTGGCACCGGTTACCAGAGCGGTCTGGCCGTTGAGGGAGTCGTTGGACGTCATAAAGGGCTCCACAGTGGATGGATCGTAGGGATCCGCCCCGTATGGGCTCAACCGGGATGGGTTGGGGAGCGCTTATCCCGAGGCGGAACCGCCCATGGTTTCCACCATGTCCACGGCAGGGCCAAGCAGCTCGCGGAAGCGCATCAGTTGCTCTTTGCTGCCCAGCACCACCAGAAGCTGTCCTGCTTCCAGGCGCATGTCGCCACCGGGATTGGCCACCAGCCTGCCCTTGTCCCGAATGGCCAGAACAAAGGCTCCGCTCCGTCGCCCCAGCTGGAGATCTGCCAGGGTCTGTCCCGGGAGGTTGTGGAGAAGCAGCGGGTTGTTGCTCAGTTGGAACTCCTCGATTTCGCAGTCGGAGCCCACCAGCAACTCCATGAAGTCGACGGCGAGGGGGCGCAGAGCAGACGCTGCCATGACCCGTCCCCCGGCGACGTAGGGGCTCACCACCACACTGGCGCCGGCAAGTTTCAGCTTCGCTGCTGCCTCTTCGCTGTCGGAGCGTGCAATCAGTCGACAGTTCGGCTGCAGGCCTCGGGCACTGAGCACCACATAGAGGTTGGCCGCATCACTGGGGAGGGCTGCCACCAGGCTGCGACAGCGATTCAGACCGGCCTCGAGGAGGGTTTCATCTCCTGTGGCATCCGCTTCCAGGACCCGCAAGCCGCGTTCCTGGGCGGCCTGGCTTCGCTGGGGGTCCAGCTCCACCACCAAGACAGCGATGTTCTCCTGAAGGAGTTGTTCGCCGATCTCCCTACCGATACGGCCATAGCCGCAGATGATCACGTGATCGTGCATGCGCCGGAGTTTGCGTCGAAAGCGCAGTGCTCGCAACTGGCGGAAGTAACCGGCCTCGGTCAGGCCAAGGATGCGCTGGATGGTCAGTTGGACCACCACAATGCCCCCGGCGATGATCAAAACCGTCACCAACCGCCCGGCGTGCGAGAGGGGCTCCACTTCGCCATAACCAATCGTGCTGATTGTGATCAGCACCATCCAGAAGCAATCCCCCCAGTCCCAACCCTCGGTGATCCGATACCCGACGGCCCCACCGATGACCACCACCACCAGCGCCAGTAAGGGGCCGATCCAGGGTTGAGCGAGCAGCCTCAGATTGGGCCCCAGGCGCCACGGTGAGAAGGATGGTCTGCGGCTGGACTGGCCCAGTCGCTTCTTTGGCATCAGAACCCGAGAGCGGAAAGCACGTCCTGTTCGCTGAGGTCGCGAAGATCAGAGCCCGCACCCCCCAGGCAGCGCACCCCTTGACGTGTTGGTAGATCGGCCTCATCCGCGCCAAGGGCCACCAGTGGAACACCGGCATACACCGCCAGAAGCTGAGTGACGGGGCAGCTGCTGAGCACCACATCCGAGCAGGCCACCTGGGCTGCACGGATGTTGAGCTTCCCGCCAGCCGGTAAGTGCTGGCTGCGTAAAGAGTCCAAGCGCTGGCGGATGCTGCCTGGCAGCCGCTGCCAGCGATCGGCGGGCCAGTCGTTGTTGTCCTGACCAGGAGCAAGCAGCAGCAAGGGACCGTCACCGGCGGGCTGGTCGGCACGCACTGAGTCGAGCGCTGCAGCAGGCAGGGATAGGCGGAAGGCGTCGGCATCGAGCTTCAGGCCGATCGGCTGAAGAAAACTGCTGGTCTTCTGGGCCTTCCAGCCACTGCCGGGCTGGATCTGGTCGGTGGTGGAGAAACCGTCGAGGGCGATCCGTGTGGGGATATGGCTCATGCCGAGCATCAGGTTCACCTGTCGCCCGAAGGCGAAGTTGAAACACACCTGGAAGTCGGGTTCGCGCACGGTGCCAAGCAGATTGGCCCAGTCCGACAGATTGGTGTCGTCGTCGAATCCGAAGGGGATCACCTTCTCAACGGCCGGAAGCAGCTCCCATCCCTGGCGGTGGGCGAGTGGACAGGCCACCTGAATCGTGGCGTTGAGCTGTTCAGCAGCAGCGGCCAGAGCGGGCAGACGCTCGAGTTGCTGCTGAAGAGTCCCCGGACTTAGGACAAGAACACGCATGAACCAGCAGCACAAGGAGGGTGCGAGCTGATTGTATGGAGGCCGTTTCCCCCTGCCGGCCGCAGGAGTCGCTTGTGCATCTGTTGATCGCTGCCGCCGGAAGCGGTCGTCGCATGGGGGGCGACCGCAACAAGTTGTTGTTGCCGCTGCGGGAACGTCCCGTTCTGGCTTGGACGCTTGAGGCTGCCTTAAAGGCGGAGACGGTCGGCTGGATCGGCATCGTCGGGCAAGAGATCGATCGTGCGGCGATTGAGGCCCTGATCACTGAGGCCCAGCCCCTGGCACCCGCCAAACCAATTCATTGGATCGAAGGAGGCAGCACGCGGCAGCAATCAGTGCTGCGTGGTCTGGCTGGGCTGCCTGAAGAGGCCTCCCATGTGTTGATTCACGATGGGGCCCGTTGTCTGGCGGAGTCGGCCCTGTTCGACCGTTGTGCGCAGGTCGTGCTCGAAGGTGAGGCAGTCATCGCTGCCACGCCGGTGACCGACACGATCAAACGGGTGGATGATCAAGGCTGCATCACTGCCACACCAGATCGCTCCGAACTCTGGGCTGCCCAGACACCCCAGGCCTTCGCTGTGGATCAGTTGCGCCAAGGGCATGCCGAGGCCCTTCGGCTTGGCTGGGAAGTCACCGATGATGCCTCGCTGTATGAACGACTCGGTTGGGATGTGAAGGTCTTGGATGCTGGCCCCGCCAACATCAAGGTGACCACTCCTTTTGATTTGATTGTTGCCGAGGCGGTGCTGTCGTTTAGAGAAGCCTGAGGTGTCCGCGGTCACCATCCAGACAGGCCTCTCTCCCGATCGGTAGGGCGGCGTTGCCACCCGGACCATGCCCCAGTGGCAGGTCGGCCACAACGGGAATGCCCAGATCGAGGCTGCGCTCCTGCAGCACCTCCGCACAAGCGAATCCATCGCTGTCCTCGTCGTCCTCGCAGCCGCTGAAACGTCCGAAGCCCAGGCCAGACAGCTTGTGCAGTGCACCGGTCAGGCGCCAGTGGGTGAGCATGCGATCGATCCGGTAAGGACTCTCCCCCACGTCTTCAAGGATCAGGATTGCTCCGCTGAGGCTTGGCATGTGAGGGCTCCCTAGTAAATGGGAGGCCACGGTGAGATTGGCTGCGATCAGGGGCCCCCGTGCTGTGCCGCTAGCCCAGCTGATGCCCTGTAGGTCAGGCAGTGGCTGCCCGAACAGCAGATCTTTCAGCCGCTGCTGGCTCCAGTCCGGTTCAGCCGCCAGGGTGCTCAGCAGGGGGCCGTGAATGCTTCCATCAAGCCCTGCGCTGAAGCGAGCCAGCAACAGGGCGGTCACGTCGGAGAAGCCCAGTAGCCAGCCTGGTCGCCAATGGATTGGCTGTTCCAGCAGGCGTGCTGCCCCCCAGCCACCGCGTGCACAGGCCAGTAGTGGTGCTGCCGGCACGGGGTGAAGGTCGTTGCGACGTTCGTGGTCTTCTCCCGCTAAGTAGCCCCACCGACGCCGAGGGATTCCAATGGGATCCGTTTTCAGGCCCCAGCGACTGAGCACCTCCAGGCCCTGGTAGAGCGCTTCGGGGTCATCAAAGGCTGAGCTGGCTGCCACCACATGGACGGTGTCGCCCTTGCGTAGAGGCGCGGTGAGTCCGCTCATCCTTGTAGCCCGCCCAGCACGAGGCCAAACAGCAACAGTCCCCCCAGCCAGACCTGATGTTTGAAGTGTCGGCCGTAGACCGACATCGGCTGCTGGCTTAGACGCTGCAATCGCCTGGGCTCGAGCACCATGGCGGTTGCCGCCACGCACCAGCAGGGCCAGAAGGCAGCCCCCACACCTGTCTCGATGGCGGCAGCCCCCAAGGCCAGCACAGTGAGGGAATAGCAGGCGGTCACGACTGGCACGGAGGCCTTGCCGAGGGTGAGGGCGCTGCTGCGCAAGCCAAGACGACGGTCATCGATCCGGTCGGCCATGGCATACACGGTGTCAAAGCCGAAGGTCCAGGCCATCGTTGCCAGCCAGCACAGCCACAGGGCCGGTGTGGCGGTCAGCTCTCCTTCAGCTGCGGCCCAAGGGATCAACACGGCGAAGCCCCAGCAGAGCGCCAGAACGGCTTGAGGGAAGGGGAACCAGCGTTTCGCTGAGGGATAAAGCAGGATTGGTGGCAGCGCCAGCAGGGCCAGCACAAGGCAGAGGCCGCGTCCCGTTGCTGGAAGGGCTAGCACCACAACCAGGCTGATCAGCAGCAGCGCCAGTAATGAGGCGATGGCCACCGATAACGGCAGGCCTCCTCGGGCCAGAGGACGGCCTTTGGTGCGCTCCACCTGGCGGTCGATGCGTCGGTCCCAGAGGTCATTGGCAATGCACCCTGCCGCACTCACGGCGAGACCACCGACGCTGATCAGCACAACGAGGGAGACTGGTGGTGGAGATTCGGGGGTGAGCCAGAGGCTCCATCCGGCCGGCACTAGCAAAATCAGTCGTCCGCTGGGTTTGTTCCAGCGCAGAAGTTGGATCCAGGCGGCCCAGGCAGGATTGAAGTGGCGTTGTAGTGCGCCGATCACGTTGAGCGGTGTTTCAAAAAACCATAGGCACTCCCTCCCTTGAGGCGGTGCTTGATGGTCTCGCCATGGACCGATGCCAGAGTGTGAGCGGTTTGCAAGTCTCTGCTGATGGCAGGTGCCGACGCCGCGTCATCTGACAACGCTCAGCGCCAGGGCGTGAGAGAGCTCAGACGCGTCGCCGCGATCGACATCGGCACCAATTCCACCCACCTGTTGGTCGCGGCGGTGGATCCCAGCTTGCGCACCTTCAGTGTTGTGCTGGCGGAGAAATCCACCACAAGGCTCGGAGAACGGGATGCAGCCACGGGACACCTCAGTGAGGAGGCGCTCGCGCGTGGCATGGATGCCCTGCGCCGGTTCACCGATCTGGCCGCCAGCCATCAGGTTGAGCAGATTGTCACGGCGGCCACCAGTGCCGTGCGGGAAGCACCGAATGGCCGTCAGTTTCTCCAACAGGTCAAAGATGAACTCGATCTCGATGTCGATCTCGTCAGTGGTCCTGAAGAGGCGCGACTGATCTACCTCGGGGTGCTCTCTGGCATGTCTTTTGGGGATCGCCCTCACCTGCTGCTGGATATCGGCGGTGGATCCACCGAACTGATCCTGGCTGACGGACGCGATGCCCGCGCCCTGACCAGCACCCGCGTCGGAGCCGTACGGCTTCAGCGTGATTTCGTTAGGGAAGATCCTCTGCCGCCCAAGGGACAGGCCTTTCTACGGGCTTACATCCAAGGTTCCTTGGAGCCTGCAGTCGACAAGGTTCGGCGCCGCATCAAGCCGGGAGAAACGCCTGTGATGGTCGCCACCAGTGGCACCGCCATGGCGATTGGCGCTCTCGCCGCCAGCGAGGACGACCGTGCTCCGCTGAAGCTGCATGGCTATCGCCTGGATCGTGATCGCCTTGACCGGGTTGTTGATCGATTGGTGACTCTCTCCCCAGAGCAGCGCAAGGGTTTGGCGCCGATCAACGACCGACGGGCCGAGATCATCGTGCCGGGCGCGTTGATCCTGCAGACCACCATGCAAATGCTCGACGTTGAGGAGATGGTGCTGAGCGAAAGGGCGCTTCGAGAGGGCTTGATCGTTGACTGGATGTTGCGTCACGGTCTTCTCGAAGACCGCTTCAGTTTTCAGAGCAGCATTCGCCAGCGCACCGTCATCCATCAGGTACAGCGTTTCGCTGTTGATCAGCAACGGGCGGAACGGGTCGCCAAGCATGCCCTCTGTCTCTATGACAACACCGCCGGTGTGCTGCATCGGGATACCGGTCTGGGACGGGAGTTGCTCTGGGCTGCGGCCATGCTCCATGCCTGTGGTCAGCACATCAACCTCAGCGCTTATCACAAGCATTCCTGGTATTTAATTCGTCACGGTGAGCTGCTCGGTTACTCCGAAACCGAACACTTGATGGTTGCGGCGATCGCCCGCTACCACCGCCGCAGCCTGCCCAAAAAGCGGCATGAGGCTTGGCAGGCACTGCAAACGCGCTCTGAACGCCGCACCGTGTCGGAGATGGCTTTGTTGCTGCGTCTGGCTTCAGCCCTCGATCGACGGCCTGAACCGGTGGTCGATTCGATCCGCGTCAAAACAAAACAGGGGATTCTCTCGCTTGAACTGGTGCCAGAGCGACTGAACCAGAACCTCAGTCTCGAGCAGTGGAGCCTTGAGGGTTGTTCGCTGGTGTTGCAGGAAGCGACTGGTTTGGCTCTGAAGGTGAAGGTGCAGCAGTGATGGGATACCAACGCAGCTGATCGATTGCGCCCAAGGGGCCTTGGCTCTGACCGTCATCGTTCACCGTCACCAGATCCGGCCTGCCGGCATAGATCTCAATGCCGTTGCTTGCGTCGAAGGTTTTTTGGGAGTCCACCATGCCTTCAAACAGAAGCTGGCCTTCTCGATCGCGGATAGCGATCCAGCTGGGCTCCTTCGTGAAAATGGTGACCGACTGGTTGCTGCCCCTCGTTGTCGAGGCTTGATCAGTTAGCTCGAGCCCTTGACTGGCCCGCAGCTGAGGGGGTGTTGGCTGGGGCGATGGCAGGGAAGCCGAGGCTGATGGTGGTCTTTGCGGCAGCAAGGGCTGACGTCGGCAGGCGGTTTGGCTCCAGCTCCAACCAGCGGCGACTGCCGCCCCCACGGCCACGGCCACCATTGCGATTCGGATTAAACGTCCGCTCTGGTTGGGTTTTGCATCGGTCTGTCCAGGAGCTTGGGCCGGAGTGGATCTCGCAGTGGAGCGTTTGGACCGTTGGTCGGAGTCCATGCCATCCAGATCGCGAAGGGCAGCGATCAAGGGCTCTGGATCCATCCGTAGCCTGTCGGCAACACGTCGTACCGTGGCGCGAACAAAAACGCTTTCGGCAAGGTTGGCGCGGTCACCGGCTTCAAGAGCCTTGAGCTGTTCATCGCCCATGTGAAGGCCTTCGGCCAGCTGATGAAGACTCAGGCCCTGGGATTCTCGGGCGGACTGGAGAGCAGCCCCGACCTGTTGAAGACCGGTGAATGATTCTTGCCTGGTCTCGCTGTGGTTGTCGCTGGAGGAATGGTCGACATTCGCCATATCCAAGAGCACGCTCTTTTCGATCAGGCAGAACCTAATGGTAAAGATCGGATTTGTCCTGATCCAATTGATCTAAAAATGTGCTGCTGAGCATCAAGAATCAATGGGCGATACTGGATTCGAACCAGTGACCCCTTCCGTGTGAAGGAAGTGCGCTACCACTGTGCTAATCGCCCGCACGAAGGGATCTTAAACCACCACCGTTGCTTGTTTGTTACCCCTGCTGGGGACGGAATAGATGGTCGTGGCTGGGGGAATAAAGCATGGAACGGCGTCCTTGGCTTGCAAGGGCTGGACTAACGATGTAGAGGGTTGTGCGGATCAGATCTCGCTCTTTGGAGGCCTTCGCCATCGCATTCAGCGGCACCACATCCAGCCACTGATCAGGCCAGCTCACCCGGTAGCCAATCGCTACGGGTGTGTCGGCCGGATAATGCTCGAGCAAGGTGGCCTGCACCTCGTCAACATGACGGGCACTCAGGTAGAGGCAGAGGGATGCTTGGAGGCGGGCCAAGTTCGCCAGCTCTTCGGTTTGTGGCACGCCGGTCCGTCCGCCGGCGCGACTGAGCACGATGGTCTGGACGATGCCTGGAATTGTGAGTTCTGCGCTGAGAGCGGATGCAGTGGCCTGATAAGCACTCAGCCCAGGCACGACCTCAACGCTGATACCGGCATCAGCCAGTCCGCAGACCTGCTCAGACAAGGCTCCATAAAGACAGGGGTCACCGTCATGAAGACGGACCACTCGCAATCCTTTGCGTGCGCGATCAATCATCACTGGCAGCACCTCTTCAAGGGTGAGGTTGCTGGTGCGGATGCGTTCGCAACGTTGCGATGCAAGCGCGGCAATCTGCGGAGAGACCAGTGAATCGGTCCAGATCAGAACGTCGGCTGTTTTGAGTCGGTCTTCGGCGCGGCGGGTCAGCAGATCTGGCGCGCCTGGTCCTGCGCCAACGATGGCAATTCTGCTGGGTGTGGAAGACATGGAAATCAGCCCTGACGGAGGCCCGGATCGGGAAGGGACCGATCGCGTCCATACAGCCACCACAGCCCAGCAGCCGCAAGGGCCATCAGCATCAGGCTCATCAACTGGGCCATGCGCAGTCCTCCATCGCAGAAGGGAGGCATGCCACCCAGGCAGAGGGGATCGATGCGCAAGCCTTCAATCCAGAGACGGCCCAGGCTGTAGGCGAGCAGATACAGGCAGCTGAGAGCACCGGCAGGCAGTTTTAGCGATCCCTGTTTGGCTCGGAGGAACAGCAGCATGAGCACCGCAAAGACCACCAAGTTCCAAAGGGATTCGTAGAGGAAGGTGGGATGGAAGAACTGGGCGTCAGGAAAGAGCCTCTGGACGTTCATCGGAACGGTCTTGATCAGCAGTTTCCAGGGGAGGTCTGTAGGCACTCCGAAGGCTTCGCTATTGAAGAAATTGCCCCAACGACCGATTGATTGACCAAGGGCCACGGATGGCACGAGCACGTCCAATACATCCCAGAAGGGCTGTCGCCTCCAGCGGCAGAACAGAATGACGGCAAGGGTTCCTGCGATTAGGGCTCCATGAATGGCGATGCCGCCTTCCCAGATCGCCAGAGCTTTCAAGGGAGTGGCGGCGTAGTTACGCCACTCAAAAGCGACGTAGTAAAGCCTGGCTCCGATCACCGCTGAGAGCACAAGGATTGGCAGCAGATCACTAATCAGTCCTTGCTCGAGCTGACGCTGCCTGGCCAGCCAGCTGGACAGGTTGAGGCCGATCAACACCGCCAGGGCAATCAGCAACCCGTACCAACGCAGAGCAAAAGGCCCGAGCTGGAAAAGCTCGGGCCCTGGTGAGGTGAACAACGAGAGGAGTGACACAGACCTCAGACGCCTTCAGCAGCCTGCACTTTCTCCACCTGTCTCTTCTTCAGCACCAGCATGATCTGGGCAAGGGCTACGGCAGCAAAGAAGGCGAGCAGGCCGTAGATGCGAACAGGGTTCTGGAGAACCACTTCTGCATCGAGCTGGCCGAAGCCACCCACATTGGGATCATTGGTGAGGGGAGCACCTGCTTCCACTTGATCACCCACTGCAACAGCCAGTTCGGGGCCCACAGGAATGGTCTCAGTGGTGGTGCCGTCAGCCGTCTCAATGGTCACCAAGCTTGCACCGTTGTCGCCAGGCTCAATCGAGGCAATGCGGCCCTCAGCAGTGGCGGTGGAGAGGGTGTTGTTGGACTTTTCACCGGTGGGGTAGACCTGGCCACGGCCACGGTTTCCGCCAACGTGGATCTGATATTTGCCGAACTGAATGCTGCTGTCGGTTGAAGGGTCTGGAGACAGGATCGGGAACACGATTTCCTGATTCTGATCTCCGGGGATTGGTCCCACCAGCAGGATGTTGGGTTGGTCGTCGCTGTACTGACTGAAGTAGACCCCTTCAGTTTCTTCTTTGATCTCGTCGGTCCAACGGTCCTGCGGTGCCAGGGTGAAACCATCGGGAAGCATCACCACAGCACCAACTTGGAGCGGTACCTGGCTGCCATCAGCACCGACTTCCTGCAGGCCTGATTGATAAGGAACCTTCACAACAGCTTTGAACACACTGTCGGGAAGCACCGATTGGGGTACCTCAGCTTGGGTGAGTTTGTTGGCGAGGTGGCAGTTAGCGCAAACGATCTTGCCAGTTGCTTCCCGGGGACTGTCGTAGTTCTGCTGAGCCCAGAAGGGGTAAGCCCAGGATGCGGTGGGTGCCGTGAGCACGGCCATGCCCATGATCAGGGCTGCGAGAAGAGGTGAAAGGAGGCGACGCATGGGGGACGAGGAGCGGGGTGGGATGGGAGGACGGCTGGGTTGATCAGGCCCACCAGGGCTTCTCGCCCGTGCGGAAGTCGGTTTCGGTCCACTGGCTCACGAACACGTTGTCGTTCTCGACACTCACGTTCGCCAGGGCCAGAGAAAGGGGAGCAGGACCACGCACCACCTTGCCGGTGGCGTCGTACTGGCTGCCGTGGCAAGGGCACATGAATTTGTTGGCACCGCTGTTCCAAGGCACAACGCAGCCAAGATGGGTGCAGATGGCATTGATGCCGTAACTGCCGATGGCGTCGTCGCCTTCGACGATCAGATAGGTGGGGTCACCTTTGAGGCCCTGCACCAGGCTGCGGTCGCCGCTGGGGTGGCTGTTCAGCCATCCGGAGGCGGTGACAGCGTTGCCAAGTTCATCCTTGGCACTGGTTCCACCACCACTACCTGCGGCCCGGGGAGGGATGAAGTAGTTGGCAACCGGATAGAGAGCACCCAGGGCAACGCCAGTCACGGAGCCGAATGTCAGCAGATTCATGAACTGCCGACGACCCATTCCGGGCACATCGCTCGAGGAGGCTTGGGTCATGGCGGGTGATCAACCGTCACTGAATGGCGATCATTATGGACGCTAAAGGTCCCGTCACACTTTGCGACGACAGGGCTTTACCGATTGTTCTTTCTTGCGATTCCGTGCTTGACGTTCGTGCTGGAGAGGCTCCCAGCCCCTTGACCGTTGATGAGGTGATTGGCTGCATACAGCAGCGCTGGCAGGCGAGTTACGACCTTCAGCTGGTCGTTCGTAGGGGGCGTCTTTACCTCCATGTGATGTGGGCGTATCTCGAGCAGCAGTCGTTCCCCCTCGACGAAAACGCCTATCGGGAGCACATCGCGGAGGTGATTGATGTTGTGAATCGTTTAGCTCAGGCGCAGGTGGTGCGCGAGTGGTTGGCCACGACTCGCGATCGCCCTCGCCTCGGAAAGGCCCTCAGCCTGCCGCTTCAGGGGGGGGAGCGTCTGGAGGAGTTTGTGCTCTGAATCTCTCGGTGAGGGCCACCAGACCCACACCGATGAGGAACAGCGCCGTGATCGCTCCCGCCAGTAACAGCATTGTGATTGGATCGGTGGAAGGAGTGAGCACTGCTCCAGCCAGGGATGCCGCCAGCACAACCCAGCGCCAGGCCGCCAGCATTGATTTCCAGTTGATCAGCCCAAACAATCCGAGCAGCAGTTGCAGTACAGGCAGTTGGAACGCCAGACCTGTCGCCAGCATCAGCAGCAGCACGAAGTCGAGGTAGCGCTCGATCGACCAGAGCGGTTCCACGACATCGGCGCCATAGCTCACCAGGAAGCGCAGGGCCGCAGGCACGAGTGCCCACCAGGCAAAGGCCAATCCCCCCAGAAACAGCACTGCCGAGCCAGCTACGGCTGGAGCGATGAGGCGGCGTTCATTGCGCGTGAGGCCTGGGAGTACAAAGGCCAGTCCCTGATAGAGCACATAGGGCAGTGCCAGGGTGAGGCCGGCGTAGCCGGCCACCTTGAAGGAGACGAATAGAAACTCCCCAGGTGCGAGTTGGAGAAAATGGATCGAGCCGGCCGGTTCCTCCAGGAGCCGAACCAGCGGCTTCACCGCTACCAGGCAGGCGATCGCTGCCACTACCACCGCAACCAGGCTGCGCAGGACGCGTTGGCGCAGTTCCTCGAGATGGTCCAGCAGAGGCATCTCTTTATCCGCCGGTAGATCCGCCCTTCCGGATCGACCGATCTGGATCGGCGGAGGAGGCGCGAGCGGCTTGGGGATGACGTCCGGTTGATCGATTGGTTCGGGAGGGCTCAGAAAGGCGTGCCTGTGCTTGCTTCAGGCTAGAAGTTCTCCGGCTTGGAGCTGTCGCTCAGCGCGCTCGGGTTCGGCCCAACGCACAGCGCCACCGCGGTGGCGCACTGTGCCTGGCCCAGCCCCAACAATCCGCTGCAGTTGCTCCACCGGCACCATCACTACCGCCACACGACGGTTGCCGCGTGCTCGGCTGAATAGGGCTGCCAGATCGGCCGCCAGAGTGAGGTCGGCTTCATCCGCCAGGCCGGTAGATGCCTTCAGCACAACGTGGCTGCCGGGGCATTCCTGGGCGTGGAACCAAAGGTCGCCTGGCTTGGCATGGCGCAGGCTGATCCAATCGTTCTGTCGGTGGTTGCGGCCCACCTGGATCGTCAGACCTGCTGGTGAGCACAGTTCCAAGGGCTGGGGCTGGAGCGCTGGTCGAGGTGCTCCTTGGCGACGGCCACGTCGCCGCTGAGAGGTCAACAATTCCTGCGCCTCGAGACGCAGCTCATTCAGGCGCTCCAACCGCTGCCTAGGGCAGTCCCAGCCTGCAGAAAGCACCTCCTCAAGAAAGGCCTCGCTGCCGTCGATTAAGGCCAGCCGTTGGCGATGGTGGCGCTGCCGTTCCTCCAGCTGAGGCACTGCCCTTCGCAGTTTGCGTGCGCGGCGGTAAAGCTTCTGTGCCTGATCAATCTGGTCGCGACTAGGAGCCGGCAGGCACAACAGGCCATCCGCCTGTTGTTGCAGCTCCGCAGCCGAGTCGGTGGCTTGCATTTTGGTGATCTGATCCAGCAGCAGCTCCTCTTCCCGGCGTCTGGTCTGGAGGAGCTGCTGGCGCAGCTCCTCGCTTTGACGTTCCAGTTCTCGGGCCTGCAGCTGATCGCTGTAGTAGCAACCGAGCGTCAGGCTCAGGGGTGGTTCTTTTGGGGTTGAGGCCGCTAATGGCACTGTGGTCGCTCCCCACACGCGATAGCTATTCGTTGCGGTTGAGATGTGGAGACTGAAGCTGGCCTCGTCCAGGCAGTGCAACCACTGCTGCCAGCGTTCATGCAGCTGTTCCCATTGCCTCTGATCAATCTCTTGAACAGGAGTGTTGAGAAGAGAGTGGATAGCACTGGGGTCATCTGATGCCAGTTGTCGTGCCAAAGCCGGACTAATGCCCTGGTAGGCCTGGGGCAGGGCTTTGGCGAGGGGAACCGGTAGCAGGGTCAGCCGTTTTCTCCAACGCGCGAAGTCTTCATCCTTCTGCGGTGGACTGCTTTGCAGTGGTGGTGGTGGCACGTAGTCATCCCCGGTGCCGATGGGTCGCACCCGTGATTGATGCCCCCTCACCTGGCGGCCCAGAGCGATCACCCGATTGCGTTCATCAAGGAGCAGCAGGTTGCTGTGGCGGCCCATCAGTTCCAAGACAAGATGTCGTTTCACGGGATTGCCAGGCCGGCTGGCAAATCCGAAGCGCACCACCCGTTCGAATCCCTCCTGCTCCATCTCGACCAGAGCGAGCTGGCGAAGACTGTGCTGGCTCTGTTGCGCCAGGGTGCTGCCGCTGCCGTTCCTGGGTGGTGGTGGAATCTGTACCAGCCGAGGGCAGTCGGCGCGCCAGCTCAGCTCAAGCCACACCATGCCCTGCAGCGTGCGGAAACCGAGTTGGAGGGTCTGGCTATCAGGCTGCTGGGCTTTCTCGAATCGACTCGGCAGCAAGCGTCCGCGCAGATCGTTCACCACCGCCAGCAGGGTGGTGACGTCCATGACCTGTGGTGAAGGCGTGCCCATCGTTGGGATGGTGGAACCTGCTGAGCAGGATGCCTTCCTACCCTGCGGGGTGACCGGAAGCGATTCATGCCCCTATCCGAGACATGCGCAAGGCTCACGGTGTTGACCGGGCCCAGCGGCGTTGGCAAGGGCACTCTCGTGACCCGTTTACGGGAACGCCATCCTTCGTTGTGGTTGTCCGTGTCTGCGACGACGCGCTCTCCGCGTGAGGGGGAGAAGGACGGTGTGCACTATTTCTTCCATCGTCGAGAGCAATTTGATGCTCTGGTGGCGGAGGGGGGATTGTTGGAGTGGGCTGAATTTGCCGGCAACTGTTATGGCACCCCCCGCCACCCTGTGGAAGTCAGGTTGGCGGCTGGCTCGCCGGTGTTGTTGGAGATCGAGTTGGAGGGGGCGCGTCAGGTGCGTCGCACCTTTCCTGATGCGCAGCAGATTTTTTTGGCTCCCCCCAGCTTTCAGGTGCTTGAACAGCGCATCCGCGGCCGCGGCACCGATGCAGAAGAGGCGATCCAACGCCGTCTCGCAAGAGCCAAGCAGGAACTGGAGGCTAAGGGGGAATTTGATGCGGTCGTCATCAATGACGATCTTGATGTTGCTCTTGTTGCCCTGGAGAGCCTGATGGGTCTGGCTTGACTTGAGCGGAAGGCTGTTGTCGATGAAGCTCGTTGTCGACACTGCTCTTTGCTGCTCAACCCGTGCTGCCGCCTAGGACTGTTGAAGCGATGAAAATCCATCAAAAAAGGAGGCCTTTGGCCTCCTTTTTTGATGGATTGTTCTCCAATCACATGGGGTGGAAAAGGAGATCAGGGAAGAAGCGGTTCCACTCAATCAGGATGCCTGCGGTGAGGGTGAACCAGATTGCTGCAACCACTGGAGCGGTGGTGAGGAATTTCTGCATCGGAATTCAGTTGTTGAAAACGAGTGAAGTGATCTTGAGAGAGGCTCAGCGAGGTGAGACGGTCACCTTGTCGTCGCTTTCAAGCAGCTTGCCGCTGGTGAATTCGCCGAAGGCAGCCAGAGGCCAGGAAGCAGCAGCGATACAGCTCTTAAGGGCGAGCTTGAGATCGATCTGGATTTCCTTGGTGTATTGCTCTTTGGTGCCACGGGTGGCTTTGAGATACTCACGCCCGGCCCAGCCGATGCATCCGGTGATGTAGAGGAACATCAGGCCGGGATACACGAAGTCACCAGCGTGGCTAAAGCGGCCATCAACAATCAGGTGGGGAAGACCGTCTTCTCCACAAACTGCTTGGCTGTACATCTCGAAGCGGGCTTTGGCCTGCGGGGTGGCAGCTGCACTGGCACGCTGCTGGAAACGGGCACTTTCGGAGCAGGGAGTCAGACCTGCCACATCAGCCTTGGCAACTGGGGCGAAGCCGAAGACAAGAAGGGCCGAAAGCGCAAGGGCAAAGAGACGACGCATCGGAAGGATTCCTGATTAAGCCTGCCCCGAAACGGCAGGATGTCACATGCGGACACTAGGGGAGGCTCCCCAACCAAATGACAACGGTGCTGGCCCTCGAAACAAGTTGTGACGAGTCAGCTGCTGCGATCGTGCGCCGGAGCGGCAGAGGAATGGAGGTGCTTGCCCATGGCATCGCCTCCCAGGTTGAGGAGCATGCCCAGTGGGGTGGGGTGGTGCCGGAAATTGCATCGCGCAGGCATGTCGAAGCCTTGCCTCATCTTGTGGAGGCAGCCTTGTCAGAGGCTGAGGTGGACGTTGATCAGCTCGATGCGGTGGCGGCCACCGTGGCTCCGGGGCTGGTTGGTGCCCTGATGGTTGGTTCGGTGACAGCGCGCAGCCTGGCGGTGTTGCACCAACGGCCGTTTCTTGCGATTCACCATCTCGAGGCCCATCTCGCTTCAGTGCAACTAGCGCCCGATCCACCCAGGCCTCCTTATTTGGTGCTGCTGGTGAGCGGAGGCCATACGGAACTGATCCGTGTCGATGCTGATGGAGGGATGCTGCGGCTCGGCCGCAGTCACGATGACGCGGCTGGTGAGGCCTTCGACAAAGTGGCCCGTTTGCTGGGCCTGGCCTATCCGGGAGGGCCTGCGATCCAGGCGTTGGCAGAAACAGGGGATCCACGCCGCTTCGCCTTGCCCAAGGGGCGTGTGAAGCGGCCAGAAGGGGGCTTTTATCCCTATGACTTCTCTTTCAGTGGCCTGAAAACAGCGATGCTTCGCCAGGTCGAGGCATTGCGAGATCAGTTTGATCCGCTGCCTCTGGCTGATCTGGCTGCCAGTTTCGAGCAGGTGGTGGCGGATGTTCTGGTTGACCGCAGCCTGCGCTGTTGCCGCGAGCTTGGCCTCTCTCGCCTGGTGATGGTGGGGGGGGTGGCGGCTAATCGTCGTTTACGGAGCCTGATGCAGCTCCGAGGCGGGAAGGACGGCGTCGCCGTGTGTTGCGCGCCGCTTGCTTACTGCACGGACAACGCCGCCATGGTTGGAGCGGCCGCTGTGCAGCGTTTGTCTCTGGCGCCCCAAATGAGTTCTATCGCGCTAGGGGTCTCGGCCCGCTGGCCGCTCGATCAGGCTTCTGCTCTGCAAGCGGAGGCGCCGCCGTTCTGAACAGATTTTCCTTAAAGTTGTTATCAACAAAATTGCGGGCCGCCCCATGGCAACTGAATCCGCTCCCGATGGCACTTCTCTCCTGGAAGAGGTTCCCAGTGATGAACTCAATGCTTGGCGTCGTGGCATTACTCCGCAGGCGGAGATCTGGAATGGCCGACTGGCCATGCTCGGTCTGTCGGTCGCCCTTGTTGTGCTTCTGATCGTGCGCCTCTTCAGCAGCGGTTTCTCCTGAAAGGCTGCATTGCATCAACTCCTGCCTCTTAGGGCCTGAGCCAGTTCGTTCGGTTTGAGACTGACAGCGATTGCAGCTTCACCATCCACCCGGCCAGCCTCCACCAGGGCTTGTAAGGACTGGTTCATCGTGACCATGCCATCAAAGCCGCTGCGCTCCATGATTTCCTCAACCTCATCGAGAGCACCCCGCTGGATGTAGTCCCTGCAGGCATCGGTGTTGATCAGGATGTCGTGATAAGCGGCGCGTTTGGCATCTGTCGAGCGGATCAG
>Ga0189288_10308_pt1 | contig 22228 bp, 24 predicted proteins | sample UW105minimetaG_FD_130316 | JGI IMG/M metagenome (GOLD analysis project Ga0189288, IMG submission 130316) | Marine microbial communities from the Costa Rica Dome - UW105 mini metaG | ecosystem: Environmental > Aquatic > Marine > Oceanic > Photic zone | place: Costa Rica: the Eastern Pacific... | reverse complement strand
CTGGTAAGAACATTCAAGGAGCAACAGATCTTCAGGATTTTGTTAGCAAACTGCAGCATCCTCGCCGCATCCTCATGATGGTGAAGGCGGGGGCACCGGTGGATGCTGTGATTCAACAGATCTCCCCCTATCTCGAGCAAGGGGATCTACTGATCGACGGCGGTAACTCGGAGTATCACGATACGGAACGTCGAGTTGCCGAGCTGGAAAGCAAGAGCTTTGGCTTCATCGGCATGGGTGTGTCAGGTGGTGCCAAAGGAGCCCTTGAAGGGCCAAGCATGATGCCTGGTGGAACAAAAGCTTCGTACGACGCGATTGAAAGCCTGGTGACCAAAATGGCAGCCCAGGTTGAGGATGGACCTTGTGTCACCTATATCGGTCCTGGTGGCTCGGGGCATTTTGTCAAGACCGTTCATAACGGCATTGAGTACGGAATTGAGCAGATCCTTGCCGAGGGCTACGACCTGATGAAGCGGGTCGGTGGCATGAATGGTTCTCAGATGGCTGATGTGTTCGCCCATTGGAACAGCACTGAGGAACTGGCCTCCTATTTGGTGGAGATCACAGAGGTCTGCCTGCGGACAAAAGACCCGGAGGATGGTGCTGATCTCGTCGAGCGGATTCAAGACAAGGCTGGTCAGAAGGGCACTGGGCTTTGGACAGTGGTTAGTGCCCTGAAGATGGGTGCCTCTGTACCCACGATCTATGCCGCATTAAACGGCCGGGTGATGAGTTCAATGAAGGATCAGCGCGTCAAGGCCGAAGAGGTTTTGCGCGGACCTGCCCCGACCCCGTTTGACATGGGAAGCCCCGACGATGGAATGGCTCCTTTAATGGATGCGATGGTTTTGGCTTGTGTGGCCAGCTATGCCCAAGGCATGGAGCTGATGCGCATTGCCTCTGCTGAGCATGACTACAACCTGAACATGCCTTCCATTGCTCAGATCTGGAAGGGGGGTTGCATTATCCGAGCTCGCTTACTCAAGCGCATTCAGGATGCGTTCAATGCCGATCCACAACTGCCCAATCTGCTGATCGACCCCTGGTTTGCGGATCAGGTCAACCGGCGTTTGCCTGGTTTGGCCAAGGTCGTGGCCGGAGCGGCCCAAGCAGGGATTCCAGTTCCTTGTCTGAGCAGCACCCTCGATTACATCAATAGCTATCGCACTGGCCGACTTCCCCAGAATCTGGTGCAGGCCATGCGTGACTGTTTTGGCTCCCATACCTATGAGCGCACCGACAAACCGGGTGCTTTTCACACGGAATGGCTGGATTGAGGTTGATTGATGAGCATGACTCCGTATCAACTCGTGTGCACCGGGGATTCTCAGGATCTCGCTCGCCGTGCCGCAGAAACCATTGCGACAGCCATTGATCTCGCCCTTGATCAACGCGATCGTGCCCAGATTGCTTTGTCCGGTGGCACGACCCCCGCTAAGGCCTATGCCTTGCTCTCTCAACAGCATCTCCCCTGGGACAGGGTCGATGTCTTGCTAGGTGATGAGCGCTGGGTCTCTGCTGAGGACCCCTCCAGCAATGCCCGGATGCTCCGTCACACGCTTATGGAGCCAGGATCTCCAGGTGCTCAGGCCTGTTTCCATCCTGTCCCCACAGTTGAACTGGCGAGCCCTGAAGCCAGTTCCGAGGCTTTTGCTGATCTGATCGGGCGGCTTTGCCCGGGAGATCCACCCGTGTTTGATCTGATGTTGCTGGGCCTTGGCGATGATGGTCATACGGCCTCACTGTTTCCAGGAACGGATGCTCCTCTGGTGACCAATCGCTGGACGACCATTGGTCGTGGCAAAGGTCTTGATCGGATCACCCTTACGGCACCCGTTCTCAGTGCTGCTCGTCAAGTGGTTTTTCTGGTGAGTGGTGAAGGCAAGCGTCAGGCTCTGAGTCGATTACTCGATCCGATGGAGTCACCAGAACGCACACCTGCCAAGTTGGTGCAATCTCAACAGCCGATCACGATCCTTTGTGATCAAGCCGCTGCACCGGATCAGTGAGGGTACCGATTGGGATGAGGTTGATTTGATCCCTTTGATTTGATTAGAAGCAACCTGCTTGATTACCACCGTTCTCTAAACTTTTGATCTATTTTGACCTCGCTTCAGCTCTAAGGTTGAATTGAAAGATCGTATTGCTTGCGATTCTTTGAAGTAGATCCACTGGGCTCAGAGTCACCTTCAATGGTCAATCTTATGATAATGCCTCAAACCATTGATCCCGTTCAGGTCTGATGGCGTATCCGATTGGAGACCTTCGTGAATGGTCAGTGCTTAACGACACAATCATGGGTGGGTCCAGTTCTTCTGCTTGTCGACTGACTGCGGAAGGCCTTCTCCTCGAGGGAAATATTGTTGAACAAGGTGGAGGATTTGTGAGTTGTCGATCCCCACGTTTCCAGCCTCCTCTCAATCTTTCGGCCTATCGTGCCTTGAGAATTTGTGTTGATGGAGAGGGTCGTACTCTGAAGTTTGCTCTGGCATGCAGTGATGGAGTGATGGGGCTGAGTGAATTGATTCCTGGTGGGTTGCGTTGGGTGCATTCCATCCGCACCAACAGCTCAGGAACAACAGTGGCTGAGATTCAGTTCCAGGACCTACGGCCCGTGATTCGTGCCAAACCTCTTCGCCTCCCGTTGCGTTTTGAACCATCAGCCCTGACCCGTCTTCAGCTGCTCCATTCCCGCTTCGATGACCAGGGTGATGCCAATCCTGGATTCAGAGCAGGTTCGATCCGACTGCTCTTACGTTCCATTGAGGCCTTCTGAAGGATGGATTTGGCGTTACGGGATGACAGCGCTGACCCGTCGGTTGACCTGCTTGTTCTGATTGCATCCGCTGCTGACGTGTGCCGAAAGCCATTCCGCCACGCTGTGGTGTTATTGGACGATGCCAGCGCGATCTCAGATGCTCCAAGGCTTCTCACTGACCTTCTGGAGAGTGGAGATGACCTTCGCCTCAGGATTGAGTGCAGAGATCCGGACGGTGAGCGCTGTCCAGACGAGGACCTTGAGCTGGAGCTCTATCGCAGCGGTCAGGATCTGAACCTCATGCTTGGCTGGTGGAATCAGCCAGACCGCCCCCTGCTCTGGCAGGGGCAGCATCCGGTCTGGATGAATGCCGACAGTGGTCAACGTTGTTCGGCCCCAGAGGATGGTGCGCCCCTGGAGGCGCTAACGCGCCGGCTAAGGGCCCTATTCATGGTTTGAATGGTGAGATCTCTGGAAGCTTCTTCGTGAGCAATGCATTGCCGGTTGTTCTTTTGGCGCCATGGATGGTGGCGGTCGCTGTCTCCGGATCCGGGCAGGCCCGCCCGCTCTCGCCTGCACAGAGAATCAATATTGCGGCATTCATGGGTCGAGAAAGCGCAGCGCTCTACTGCCAGGGCAATGACCTCAAAACAGCAATCGAGAAGAGCGTGATCAAAACAATGCTCGATCAGGATCTCGATCCAGAGTCGATGGATCAGATCGATCTAGACCAAAAGGAAATTGGCATTGCCTTTTTTGAAAATGTCTTTGCTGATGCCTTCGCCAACTGCCCTTCAAGGGCCAGGAACATCTGGCGCCAGATGACGGAGATGTGAGTTTGGCTGTGGCAGTGCTCAGGGTTGGTCTGTGACCGCCCCTTCGCTGGCGCATGACACCAGTCGGCTGTACTTGCCGAGAATTCCGGTGCGGTATTTCGGTGTTGGAGTGCTCCAAGCACTGCGACGTCGATCTAGCTCACTGTCGTCCACATTCAATTGCAACAACAGTTGGTTGGCATCCACAGTGATGCTGTCACCTTCTTGAATGAGGCCGATGGTGCCGCCGACCGCGGCCTCCGGGGACACATGGCCGATCACCAGCCCATAAGAGCCACCTGAGAAACGGCCATCGGTGATCAAGGCCACCTTGTCGAGCAGACCTTGCCCCACGATTGCTGAGGTCGGGCTCAGCATTTCGCGCATGCCCGGCCCCCCCACCGGTCCCTCATTGCGCACCACCACGACATCTCCGGCCTTGATCTGGTTGTCAAGGATCGCGGTCAGACAGCTTTCCTCACTTTCGAACACCCTTGCTGGGCCAGTGATGACTGGATTCTTGACGCCGCTGATCTTGGCAACGGCACCCTGCTCGGCCAGATTGCCCTTGAGGATCGCCAGATGTCCTTTGGCGTAGAGCGGATTGGATAGGGGGCGAATCACCTCCTGATCGGCAGGTGGCATGGCCGGAACATCGGCCAGCCGTTCTCTCAGGCTCTTGCCTTCGATCGTGCGGCAGTCCCCATGGAGCAGGCCTGCATCAAGCAGGAGTTTCATCACCTGTGGAATGCCACCAGCTTGATGGAGATCAACGGTCACAAACTTGCCGCTTGGTTTGAGATCGCAGATCACAGGAACGCGCTGGCGAATGCTTTCAAAGTCGTCGATGTTGAGATCGATCCCCGCGGTGCGAGCGATGGCCAACAGATGGAGCACCGAATTGGTGGAGCCTCCCACCGCCATGATCACGCTGATGGCGTTTTCAAATGCTTCTCGGGTGAGCAGCTCTCGTGGACGGATATCGGATTTGATCGCCTCGACCAGCACTTCGGCGGAGAGGGCCGCACTGTCGGCCTTTTCGGCATCCTCAGCAGCCATGGTGGAGCTGTAGGGGAGGCTCAGGCCAAGCGTTTCGATTGCGGCACTCATCGTGTTGGCTGTGAACATTCCTCCACAGCTGCCGGCTCCCGGACAAGCGTTCTTTTCGATCGCCGTGAGCTGTTCTTCGTCAATCTTGCCGCTTGTGATCTGACCGACAGCTTCAAAGGCACTGACCACAGTGAGATCGCAACCTCCCAGCTTCCCTGGTTTGATCGTGCCGCCGTACACAAAGATTGAGGGGATGTTCATCCGGGCCATGGCGAGCATGGCGCCGGGCATGTTCTTGTCGCAGCCCCCGACGGCCAGCACTCCGTCCATGCTTTGGCCGTTGCAGGCGGTTTCAATCGCATCAGCGATGACCTCCCTGCTCACGAGGGAATACTTCATCCCCTCGGTGCCCATTGAGATGCCATCACTGACAGTGATGGTGCCGAAGGTCTGAGGCATCCCTCCGGCCATGCGTGTGGCCTCTTCCGCTCGCATGGCCAGATCGTTCAGGCCCACGTTGCAAGGAGTGATGGTGCTGTAGCCGTTGGCGATTCCAATAATCGGTTTGCCAAAATCGGCATCACCGAAGCCGACTGCACGCAACATCGCTCGGTTTGGTGAGCGTTGGATTCCCTGCGTGACGGCGTCGGAGCGGAGCATCGATTGCAGCCGGTGGCCGGTGAATGACTGTCGCCAACCTACCGACTGCAGGGTTCAGCTTCTGGCACCCAGATCCTCGAGCTGCCTTCGCACATCGGCGATCGCGGCATTGAGCTGTTCGACGCGATGTTCAAGCTGGCCTTCCTGGACCACTTTCTCAGTTGCATCGAAGGCTTCACTGCCGTCTTGGATGCGCGGCGCGTAAAGCATGGATCGCTGGCGTTTGGAATGTTGACGACGATCCGCTTCGGAAAGCAGCCACCAAGCCAGACCGGCAGCGCCCATGACGGCGCCGCTGATCAGGGTGGCAAGGGTGCCGGAAGCCGTCTCGCGCTGGGCCATGGTCTGCTGCTGATGCCTTGTCCTTCAGGTTAGGTGGCTGATCCAGTTCTGATCTGCATTCGCTGAACAGGGTCACCGATGCCTGGCAGAACCCTGCCGTTGTCATCCAGGCTTTCATCGATGCAAGCGGTGTGAATCGTCAAATCAGGGATCTGCTCGCCGATCTGCTTCAGGCCTGGGCTGGCGGCAACCGCCGTGATCATCCGAACCCGGCGCATGTCATCCACTCCGCGATCGGCAAGTTTGTCCAAAGCCTTCAGGCATTGGCTGCCATCACTGATTTGGTCAAGAAACACCACCACGCCAGCTTGGGGTTCAATCACCTCTGGAACACCATCAAGGCAAAGCAGTGCATTGGGCAGCACCTGACGTGCGCCCTGCCAGAGACTGAGACCTCCTGGCATCAACGGGATGGTCAGAAGCGGCACAGAAGCCTCGATCACACTGCCTTCTGTGTCTTGAAGCGGTGTGGTGACGGCTTCCTTCCGATGGGGCAGCCAATCGCGAACCGCCTCGTAGCAGAGCCATCGGCCAAGCTCCTCCATCCCGGTCGCGTAAAGGGCTGCTGGTGTTCCCGCATGCCTCAGCACCGTGAGCCAGTGGGCGATCAGGGGATGGGGGGGAACCACCACCCTCAGGGTCTTGGCCATGTCGCGTGGATTGGTGGGCAGCTGCCATAACGTGACGTTTCAAACTACGGCAGGTGGTTCGCCGCTTGTCCGTCAGATCCAATCCCACGACCATGGTCGCCTTTTTTTGCGGTCTTGCCGCACGGCTCAAGCACACTCGTGCCATTGCCGCTGGACTGCTGACAGCACTGGTTTGCTTAACGGGCACCGTGTTGTGTTTGGGAGCGGAGCCTGCTCTGGCGATCACCGCCCCTGAGCTCCGTGGCCAATTTGCTGTGCAGGAGATCAGCGCTGATATGCATGGGTTGGACCTGAAGGAGAAGGAATTCCTCAAGGCTGATCTCCAGGGCGTTGATTTGTCGGACAGCGATCTTCGTGGTGCCGTGATCAATACCTCAATGCTTCAGGGTGCAGACCTCCAAAGGGCAGACCTCGGTGACGTTGTGGCCTTTGCGAGTCGTTTTGATGGTGCTGATCTTCGTGATGCCCGTTTTGAAAACGCGATGATGATGCAGAGCCGATTTACAGATGCCCGCATTGATGGCGCTGATTTCAGCAACGCCGTGATAGATCTTTCACAGCAAAAAGCACTGTGCGCCCGGGCTGATGGGGTGAACAGTGTTACTTCCATCAGTACCCGCGAGAGTCTTGGCTGTCGATGATGCGTCGTCTCCCTGTCACCGTGATTACCGGCTTTCTTGGTGCCGGAAAAACCACCCTGCTTCGCCACTTGCTGTCCAACAGTGGGCAGCGACTTGCAGTGATGGTGAACGAATTCGGAACCGTCGGTCTTGATGGAGATCTGATCCGAAACTGTGGATTTTGTCCAGAGGATGAGCTTGAGGGACGTCTAGTTGAACTCAATAACGGCTGTCTCTGCTGCACCGTGCAGGATGATTTTCTGCCAACCATGGAGACCCTTCTCCAGCGAACTGATTCCCTCGACGGCATCGTGGTTGAGACGAGTGGTCTTGCACTGCCTCGACCCCTTTTACAGGCTTTGGAATGGCCAGAAGTGCGTTCCAAAGTTGTGGTGAACGGTGTGATTACGGTTGTGGATGGTGAATCTCTTGCTGGCGGCAGCCCGGTGGGTGATCTCGAGGCCATCGAGCGTCAACGGCAGGACGATCCGAGCCTCGATCACATCAGTGCCATTGAAGAACTTTTTGCTGACCAGCTTGAGGCCGCAGACCAGGTTCTGATCAGTCGCGCCGATCTGATTGACCCCGCTCAGCTCAGTGGTGTTCGTGAGCAGCTCAGCAGCAAGGTTCGAAGTGGCACGCCCTTGCTGGCGATCGAGCGAGGCGTTGTTGATCCGGCTTTGGTGCTCGGCACCAATCGACACGCTGTTGCGTCTGCAACGCCTGAGGCGGACGACCATCACGACCATCACGACCATCACGATCATCACGACCACACCCATGTCGAGGCGGTCAGTGGCCTTCTGCGCATGGAGTGCTCCGTCTCTCGAGAGGCTCTGGAACAGTTGCTCCCAGACTTTGTGGCTCGCAATCAAGTGGTGCGATTGAAAGGTCGGGTGTGGCTCCCGGGTAAAGCCCTGCCGCTACAGCTGCAGATGGTTGGACCTCGTCTTGAATCGTGGTTCGAAGCCGCGCCTGATCAAGCCTGGCGGCCCGATAGTGGGGCCGGTCTTGATTTGGTGGTGATCGGCTTTGTTGCTGATGCGGCTGACCGTTTGGGTGAACTCCTGCCCGTGCCTGCGTGAATCGAAAGCCTTCTGTTCGAGGAGAAGGCTTCTGCCTCGATCATCCTCGCCATCCATGCTTTGCAGTGAAGCCCTGTCCCAGTCACTGAGTTAGAAGGCTGGTCTGGATGGCAATTCCAGTCAGCGCAAAGCTCACAAGACTGGTCAATCCGGCGGCACCATCACCAACGATGTTGGTCGGCAGGCTCTGATCTCACGACAGCAGTCGCCAGGCGATCTGATCGCCAATGCTCAGTGGGTCACAACGAGTTCCCGAATTTTGGCTCGTTTCACTTGTTGCGCTAAATCCAAGAGGTCATTGCGGTCGATTAGGCCGATGCAGCCAAGGGTGCCGCTGTTGCCATTGCGTCCAGCGCTTGGATCTTGGTGAATGCCTAGGACCCTTCGACCGGTCGTAAAGGTTGGTTCGATGCTGATCCAGATTGGGCCGAGCTCCGGGTAGGCACCTGCCGCCAATGGTTCCACGGGGCCAAGGGTGTAGTGGCCTGCGGGAAGAGGGGCGCGGCTTCCCATCTGGTCGCGATCGGCATCCTGGCGATTGGCTCGACCACTGAGCGCGTCGTAGTGACGGACCGGATGGCCAGGGATTTCCAAGCGCAGATCCCAGATCGGATCACCCGTGCCTGCTAACTGTCGATGGGTCTTTTCAAGCACGAGCACCGACTCTCCATCCTGTTGGAGACGTGCCAGTAGTTCCTCTGGCGCAATGCTGCTCCTTGCGGGAGCGGTGCTTTGGGGTCTTGCCAGGGCAATGGTGGCTAGGGCCTGCTCCAGGGTCTGAGCAGCTGCTAATCCAGGTGCTGTCAGAACAGCAGAGAGAAACACAAGCGTGATCGAGAGGCGTTCCTTCAGCATCCGCACCACCGCAATGGATGCAGAAAGCTACGGATTGTTTTTTTCGCTCACGAAAGAAAAAGCCAGTTCCTTGTCTGACCTCAGGTCTCACCTGAGATGTCAATACGCTCCACCTGGGTCAGTGGATGAAGGGTGTGAAGGCTGTTTCACGGGTGTAGCCAAGACAGGTAATCAAGGTGATCAGACCTGCAACCGCTGCCAGTAGAGCTGGACTGACGGGCTGACCTGTGTGCAACACCAGCCATGTGGCGGCAAGAGGGGTGAGGCCTCCAATCCATCCCTCTGCAACGTTGAAGGCAAGCGCCAGGCCTGTGTTGCGCACCTCGCCAGGCATTAATTCGACGTTGGCCGCATTTTTGGCGCCAGCCAGGATGGCCACAGCCACCACCAGCCCCACCTCGCCACGAAGAATGTTGTTGATGCTGTCGCTCTGGAGCAGGGTAAAGATGGGCCAAGCGCCAAGAACTAACCAGCCGCTGCCAATCACAAACAGTGGTTTGCGACCAACCCTGTCGCTGATCCAGGCCGCGATCGGATAAAGAATCAAGAGGAGCGCCATCACGCGTGTATTCAGTGACAGGGCAGTTCCTGCTGAGAGTTTGTCGATGGTTTCAAGATCGCTGACAACGTAGACAAATAAGAGATAAAAACTAACGCTGCTAGCCACATTGAGCAGCATCACTTTGGTGATCGGCCAACGGTGCTTCAGCACCATGCGAAGTGGTTGAGACGTCTTGTTTTGATTCAGCAACGCTGGTTTCAGATGCCTGCGAAGCATCACCCCTGCAAACGCAATGAATGAACCCAGTGCAAACATCAGTCGCCAACCCCATTGCTCTAGCTTGTCGGGTTGCAACAGTTGCGCCAGTCCTTCGCTGAGGGCTGACGCCAGCCACATGCCAGCAACGGATCCCCATAATCCCCAGATTGAAAGAATGCCTCGCTTCCGTTCCGGTGAACGTTCGCAGAGAAAGACAATTGAGGTCGTGTATTCACCTCCTGCAGATAGTCCCTGAAGCAGGCGAAGGCTGACCAACAGCACTGGTGCTGCGATGCCGATCTGTTCATAGGTGGGTAAGAACGCCATCAGTGTTGTGGGAATGGCCATGGCCACAACGCTGATCAAAAGAGCTCTTTGGCTGCCGTGACGATCGCCGATTCGACCAATGATCAGTCCACCCAGGGGTCTGACCAGGAATCCCGCTGCAAAAGCAGCAAATGTTGCGAGAAGGGAAAGGGCAGGATTAGTGGAGGGAAAGAAGTGGTGACTGAGCGCGACAGCGAAATAGCCATAGAGCGAAAAGTCGTACCACTCCATGACGTTGCCGACGATGCCTGCAGCGATCACGGACAATCGACTGTTGGTTGGGGCGCTCATGATGCGTCCTCAATGGACCAGTTCAGCCCTGGAATCCACGCCAGGATGGCTGGCTTGCCAGAGAACAGTGTTCTGTAGTCAGGATGGTGTCTGACCAGGCCTTGTTCTTCGCGTTTTGCTTTTCCGCGCAAGGTCATGGCGAGGGCGATCAGCAGCGCAAGATGCAACGGGCTCTGTCGCATCAGCATCACGCCGGCTGCGCAGATCAGGACCGCTAAATACAGCGGATGGCGGCAGAGTCGATAGGGGCCTGACTGGACGAGTTGGATTCCAGGTTTTGGCTCTGGTAGGGGAGAAAGGTTGTCTCCCAGTGCGAGAAAACTCGCCACCGCCCACACCACGCCTCCGGTTAGGAGGCTTCCGCCGCTGATCATCAGGCAGTTGCGCCAGGTCAGGTTGAGATCTGCCAACGCACTCTGAGGCCATCCCGGCAGGATGATCACCGCCAGGATCAGGATGCCTTGGCCGAGCAGCCACCACTCTCCCTGTTGATTGCGCCACAACCCTGCCCAGCTGAGGTTCCAACCGCTCAATGCGGCTTTGATGCCGATCCCCCTTGCTCTCACTCCCATCTGTCCAAGCACAATTCCATTGTGATTGGACTTTGAGGATGGAGACGACGAGACGAACCATCCTGATGAGCGGTGCCTCGCGCGGGATCGGTCGGGCGATTGCTGAGCAGGCATTGCGAGACGGACACCGTCTCAGCCTTGGCCTACGCAATCCTGATGCTCTAAGAGGGTCGGTGCTGGATCCCGCGATCGCCGGCTCTGATCGCATTCAATTGGTGCCTTACGACGCCGTTGATCCAGAGGCGGCCCCCCGTTGGGTGGAGGCCGCTGATGCAGCCTTCGCTGGCTTTGATGCCCTGATCCATTGTGCTGGGATCCTTCTCCCCACGCCTCTGCTGTTCTCCGATGCCCATGCTCATGAGCCGGAACTGTTGCTCAAGGTGAATCTGATGGGGCCCTGGTGGCTGACCAGAGCGGCTTGGCCATGGCTGCAGGCCCACGGCGACGCAAGGATTCAGGTGCTGGTCTCGATGAGTGGAAAACGCAGTAAAGGTCGCTTGGCGGGTTATGCCAGCAGCAAGTTTGCCCTGATGGGTTTATGCCAAACGATGCGCAATGAAGGTTGGCAGTCCGGTATCCGCGTTACGGCCATCTGCCCGGGTTGGGTCAACACCCAAATGGTGGAAGGCATCACCGACCTTCCGCCTGAAGCGATGACCCAGCCTCAAGACCTGGCTGCACTGTCGTCTCGACTGCTTGAGCTCCCTGCTTCAGCGGTCCCGTTTGAACTTGCTGTTAGCTGCCTACCGGAAGTCTGAGCCTGGCTTGTTTAATCCAGCGGCATGGCTCCACGCGCGCAAAGAGACCCCCAGCACAGCACTTGCTCTTCAGCCCAGCTGGATTGCACAGGGATCCAGTCGGCACCAGCACGGGATTGCATACGCACACTGCCGCTTCCGTCGTGTTCGAACCGAATCCGTTGTTGGGCCACTTCGATCCACCACTGGCTGCCAATGCGGTTGATTCCCATCCGGCAGGGCAGCCAAGGGCCTTCTTGGCTCCGACACTCCAGGGCAATGGTCTCTGCCTGTTGGCTACGGGCTCTGGTTAGGTTTGAACTGATCAAGCCAATCCCAGTCGTCACCGTTGCTGTCAGCACAACCGCTGTGATGGGAATGGAGGGATGTTGATGCACTGCGCCGCTGGGCCTTTCTTCAACGTGCATCTGCTGATTCGGCCGCGGTGCCCCGGCCTGCCAAGATTTAACAATCCCTACGAGGTGACCGTGCCGCGTTATCAAGCCCGCGTATTGGTGAATCTGCGTTCGTCGGTGCTCGACCCGGCTGGTGAAGCGACCCGTTCAGCGGCATTCCGTCTGGGAGTCGATGGCGTCAGCAAATTACGTATCGGTAAGTCGGTGGAGCTTGAACTCGAGGCCCCTGATGAGGATGAAGCTCGTCGCCGGTTGGAACTCCTCAGTGACAGGCTTCTGGCCAACCCCGTGATTGAGAACTGGACTCTGGAGCTTCAGCAATCATGAGTGTCGGAGTTGTCGTCTTTCCCGGTTCCAACTGTGACCGGGACGTGCGCTGGGCCAGTGAGGGGTGTCTGGGGATTCCCACCCGCTACCTCTGGCATGAGGAGAGGGATCTCAGTGGCTTGGATGCGGTTGTCTTGCCCGGCGGTTTCAGCTATGGCGACTATCTGCGCTGCGGTGCAATTGCCCGGTTCGCCCCTGTGCTCGAGTCGCTTGTTGACTTCGCAGCACGGGGTGGAAGGGTCCTTGGCATCTGCAACGGCTTTCAGGTGCTCACCGAGTTGGGATTGCTCCCCGGCGCCTTAACGCGCAATCGCAATCTCCATTTCATTTGTGAGGATGCCGAACTGGAGATCGCTTCAGTGCGCACTCCCTGGACGAACGCAGCCAAAGCCAGTGACAGGATCACGCTGCCCATTGCTCACGGAGAAGGCCGTTATCAGTGTTCTGACGAGACCCTGCGTCAACTGCAAGAAGATGACTGCATCGCTTTTCGCTACCTCTCCAACCCCAATGGTTCCGTTGGCGATATCGCCGGCATAACCAATGCCGAAGGCAATGTGCTCGGCCTGATGCCTCATCCCGAGCGGGCCTGTGATGCCGTTACCGGAGGGGTTGACGGACGCTTGCTGATCAAGGCCCTGCTCAGTTGAACCCACCGCTTTGTTGATGTCCTATGCATCGCAGAGTTCCGCGTCTCCGTTGTGAGCTGTCTCCGTTCTGAGCTGTCTGGGTTCGAGACCGGCTGCGGTGAGCTCTGATCAGCTCCAAACTGCTTGCAGCCCTGTGCCGCCGGAGGCCTGGTGATCGATCGCAGCCATCTAGCCCCTTTGTCCCGTCGCGCTTTGCTCCGCCTCGGATGTGTCGGAGCAGGTGTGCTGGGAAGCTCTGTTTTCGGGTCATTTGCAGCCTTGGCTGCAGGCCGTCAATCGACGTCTGTTTCGGCTCCACCCTCCCCTTTGCGACGCGGCTCTCGACTGCGGGCTGTCAACCCAGGCACCTGGATTGATCCCGAGACCGATCTCACCCCCCTGATTCAACGCTGTGCCGTCGAGGGCTGGCATCTGGAGGTCCCTCCCAGTGTGATGGGCCAGTGGCGTTATTTCTCTGGTCAAGACCACGAGCGCGTGGCTGAGCTGGAGGCTGCCTGGTCTGATCCCTCGGTGGATGGCGTGATCACCTTGGCCGGCGGCTGGGGAGGGGCTCGTGTTTTGGAAGCGGGTTTTCGTTTCCCGCGACGTGCCAAGTGGACCCTTGGCTTTTCAGATACCAGCGCTCTTTTATTGGCCCAGTGGGCAGCAGGATTGCCTGGTGCAATCCACGGCTTCAGTGGCGGATCTGATCTTCAGTGGCAGCGCACGGTTGACCTTCTGTCTGGTCGGTCTGTGGCACCGCTCATCGGCAGGTCTGTGCGCTCAGGCGTGGCCACTGGGCCACTTGTGGTGACCAACCTCACGGTGGCCACGCACCTGATCGGTACGGCATGGATGCCAAACCTGAAGGGTGTGATTCTTGTGCTGGAGGATGTCGGTGAAGCGCCCTACCGCGTTGATCGCATGCTCACCCACTGGCGTATGGCTGGTTTGCTCCCGTCCCTTGCTGGAGTGGCCTGTGGTCGCTTCAGCTGGGCGAAGGATGACATCCTCCCAGGTGATTTCTCGATGGAAGAAATTCTCGAGGAACGCCTCGGAGAACTCGGCATCCCCTTGGTTCTGGATCTTCCTGTGGGCCATGGTCGTCCGAACATGGCACTGCCGTTGGGGAGGATGGCGCGTTTGGATGGCACACGCGGAAGCCTCACCCTGCTCGGATGATCCGTTGTCTGTTCCTGGTCATCAGCCTTGTGAGCGGTCTCGCTGTTGCGGCACCGGTCAGTCGCGATGATCCGGAACACGCTGGTGAGGTCCATGCCGCTGGCTCCGCTGCAGTCGGCGCGGCTGTGGTAGTCACGGCCCATCCAAAGGCCAGTGCCGCCGCATTGGCTGTCTTGCAGGAGGGCGGGCAGGCCATCGATGCCCTCGTCGCAGCTCAGTCGGTGTTGGCGGTTGTGGAGCCCCAAAGTTCTGGCCTTGGGGGCGGCGGCTTCTTGCTGCACTGGGATGCGCGCCAGCAGGAGCTGGAGGTTTTCGATGGTCGAGAAACGGCCCCTGCCAGCAGTCGTCCCGATGACTTGCTGACGCCGGAGGGTCAACCGCTGCCTTGGCGTACGGCGAGCAGTCGCCTCACATCGATTGGGGTTCCTGGCACCGTGGCGCTGCTTTGGGACGCGCATCAGCGTCATGGCCTCTTGACCTGGCCACGCACTTTGCAGCCTGCGATTCGCCTGGCCCAAGATGGCTTTTTACCTAGTCCTCGCTTACGGCGATCCATTGAGCTTGCTCAGCGGTTAGGCGTTGGGCACAGCCCTGCGTTTCAGGCTCTTTATCTGCCTGATGGCCAGCCTCCATCCTTGGATCAACGCTTCCGCAATCCGGCTCTCGCCCAAACCTTTGAGGAGTTGGCGCAGGTTGGTGCGCCCGGTTTCTACCGCGGCAGCCTTGCCCAGCAGATGGTCAAGACGATCAACACTCTGGCGCCAAGTCAAACCGGATTCCGTGGTTGGTCCATCTCAGACCTTGCCTCCTATGCCGTGAGGCGTCGTCGACCACTGTGCCGAAATCTCCAACGCTATCGGCTTTGCACGATTCCCCCACCCAGCAGCGGCGGTCTTGGGCTGCTTCAAACCTTGGCGTTGCTCAATACAGCCGGTGAGCTGCCGGGGCCCACTCATCCGGAGGCTTGGTACCGACTGGCCCGCGCTATCCCTCTAGCGGATGCGGACCGTCTCTATTGGCTTCGGGATCCCATTGATGGCCCCTCACCGACTGAATCCCTGTTGAGACCCTCCTATCTCAGGCGGCGCGCCTTGCTGATGGAATCTTCGCCAGGCTTCCCTGTCCAGCCTGGTCTTCCCCCCGAGATCGGCCATTTTCCCTTTGCTTTGCCTGGTTCCGGTCATGAGCAGGGCACGACCCATGTGTCGATTGTTGATCGACAAGGCAATGTGGCCAGTTACAGCGGATCGGTTGAAACGGTCTTCGGCAGTCGCTATGTCGTTCAGGGCATGGTGATGAACAATCAGCTCACCGATTTCTCTTTCCGGCCCAATGTCGCGGGTGTGCCCGTTGCCAATCGCCGCATGCCCGGCCGTCGGCCACTGTCATCGATGGCTCCGGTCATCGTGTTCGAGGAGGGGGCTCCGGTGATGGTCCTGGGTAGTCCAGGGGGGCGCACCATCCCCCACTTCCTGAGCCGCGTTCTGGTTGCTTCACTGATTTGGAAGGAACCCCCTTCCCGGGCTGTGGCCCTCCCCCATCTCTCCATCCGGCGTGGCTCCTTGGTGCTTGAAAAGGATCCACCTCTGGCCTGGCCTTTCCCTTTGACCGAGCTGAACGATTCTCATCAGCCATTGCGTCAGCAACGATTTTCCAGTGGCACTGCTCTGTTACATCGCATCAACGGTGTCTGGCATGGTGCTGCTGATCCTCGCCGTGAGGGCACAGCGCTGGGTCTCCCCTGAGGATCTTGCTGTCAGGCAAGGAACGCAGTCTCGTCGAAGCAACCATCAAAAAAGGGGGCCGAAGCCCCCATGCTCTTGATCAAGCCGATGATCAGGCGGCAACAGCAGCCTTGGGATCAAGGGCACCCTTGGCGTACAGACCGGCGAAGTAGTTGATGTCGCGCTGTTTGATCTTGCTGGCGTTGCCTGCAGCCCAGAACTGTTGGTAACGGTCGAGGCAGACCTGCTTCATGTACTTGCGAGCCGGCTTGTTGAAGTGGCGGGGATCGAAGTTGGCGGGATCAGCTGCGGCTGCTTCACGCACGGCTGCAGTGAAGGCCAAGCGGTTGTCGGTGTCGATGTTCACCTTGCGAACGCCGTTGCGAATGCCTTCCTGGATCTCCTCAACAGGGACGCCGTAGGTCTCGGGGATCTGACCGCCGTATTTGTTGATCATTTCCAGCCATTCCTGAGGAACGGAGGAGGAGCCATGCATCACCAGATGGGTGTTGGGGATGGCTTTGTGAATTTCAGCGATACGGCTGATCGCAAGCACTTCGCCTGTGGGCTTGCGGGTGAATTTGTAGGCACCATGGCTTGTACCAATGGCAATGGCCAGGGCATCCACCTTGGTCTTGGCGACGAAGTCAGCGGCCTCGGCGGGATCGGTAAGGAGCTGATCCTTGGAGAGCTCACCTTCGAAACCGTGACCATCTTCGGCTTCACCTTTGCCGGTCTCGAGAGATCCGAGGCATCCCAGTTCGCCTTCGACGCTCACGCCAATGGCATGGGCCACGTCGACCACTTCCTTGGTGACTTGGACGTTGTAGTCGTAGGAGGCAGGCGTCTTGGCGTCAGCTTCCAGAGAGCCGTCCATCATCACGGAGGTGAAGCCGTTGGCGGCAGCACCAAAACAGGTGGCGGGGCTGTTGCCATGGTCCTGGTGCATCACCACGGGGATGTCGGGATAGGTCTCGACAGCCGCGATGATCAGATGACGCAGAAAGTTCTCGCCGGCGTAGGTGCGGGCTCCGCGTGATGCCTGAAGGATCACCGGGGAATCGGTTTCTTGAGCCGCCTCCATGATCGACTGAACCTGCTCAAGGTTGTTCACGTTGAAAGCAGGGATGCCGTAACCGTTCTCGGCTGCGTGATCGAGCAGAAGCCGAAGGGGAACTAGCGCCATGGAGTACCTCGCAGGTGACCTGAAATCGGACAGAAGTCCGGACCGGCTGGGAGTGTACCCGCGAGGCGTCAGGAATGTCACGTAAGCCTGACGTTTTGACGACGCCAGGCTGTGACGGTTTCGACTGAATCAGTGGTCAGTCAGGCGATCCATCAATAGGTGTAGCCAGCCACGAACAGCTGTTCATCCGAGGATGGTTGAGATCCAGAAACGTAGCGCCCCATTGAAGCCTCAGAGTTGGCCTGGGCCCGCGCCATCAGGGCCTTCTGTCCGGCTGCGGTGTCAGACCCGCCCCATGCTTTCAGGCAGGAATGCTGAAGAGCCCGACCGTAGGAGAAGCCAAGATTCCAGCTGGCTTTCCGCTCAATCGTATTCATGAGATTGAGGTAGATCGAGGCGGCTTCTTCGCTCAGTCCACCGGAGAGGAAGACGATGCCTGGAACACTGGCCGGCACGCTGCGCTCCAACGTACGAACTGTCATCGAAGCCACGGTCTTGGGATCCGGCTTGGCGGAACAATCCGCTCCCTGCACGGTCATGGATGGCTTCAACAGTGTTCCTTCCAGCAACACACCATTGCGCTGGCAAGCGAGATACACCTCCTTAATCACGCGTTCCTGAACGTGGGCGGTCTGTTCGATGGGGTGGGAGCCATCCATGAGGATTTCGGGCTCGATGATCGGCACCAGCCCAGATTCCTGCACTGATCGGGCGTAACGAGCAAGCCCCCAAGCGTTTTCTCGAATCGACAGTTCTGATGGACAGCCGTCTGCTGTGATCTGGAGCACCGCCCGCCATTTGGCGAATCGAGCACCTTGGGCGTAGTAATCGGCTGCACGTTCGACCAGGCCATCGAGTCCGGTGCAGAGGGTTTCGATCGGATGCGCTCCGGGTAGAGGACGCAGACCCATGTCGACTTTGATGCCAGCAATCATTCCGAGCTTTTTCAGCTTGTCGACCATCGACTCGCCGTCTGCGTGATTCTGGAAAAGCGTTTCCTCATAAAGGATCGCGCCGCTGATGTAATCACCTAGGCCGGCTGAGGTGAACAGCATTCCCCGATAGGCCTTGCGATTGGCCTCGGTGTTTTCAACGTTGATCGAACCCAGTCGCTTGCCGATCGTTTTGGTGGACTCATCAACGGCCAGGATTCCCTTGCCTGGAGTCGCCAGCGCTTTGGCGGTAGCGATCAGTTCACTCGAATGCTGTGACAGTGACATGGGACCTCGCAGGGGCTCAAATCTTGTTTGAGCACGTTGGTCTCAGGGCAATGGTTGATACTTTGGCTGATGGCGATCGCTACAAAAACCAGACTGCTTAAATCTCGCTTTCAGGTCACTTTTGAGCGATAGGACCGACTGATTGATCACAGGCTTGTTGGCTCAGTAGCCCTTCCAGAAGTCCTGGAACCATCGGCCTGCCGCTGCGGATGCTGCGGGCCCACCAGTCCTGGATCCTTGCCACAGGTGCCACCCTTCCATCGCTCCAAGTGGTGGCGAAAGCGAGGTCATCATCTGGAGACAGCGGGCGCAGAGACTCGCCACTTTTGGCATGCCAAAGGCCGAAACCATGGACATAATCCTTCTGGTTGTCACTGCCGAGCCTGAGGGTTCCTTCGGATCCGTACACCTCAATCCAGCAGCCGCGGCCGTTTCGAGCCACTGATGAGAGGCTCATCTGGGCAGGAACGGCCTTGTCGCTGTCTCCCTGCCACTTGAGCGTGGTCTGAATCAAAGACACATCTTCAGCATCAACGATGGCCATTCCGCCCTTGGGATTGGGGCGTTCTTTGATTGAGACGCCATTGAGCGCCTGCACCGGTCCGACCGGACCGATCAACCAAGCGAGCATGTCGAAGGCATGACTTCCCAGCGCCCCAATCACCCCTCCTCCACAAGCGCTCTGTGAATACCAGTTCCATGCCCGTGACGCATCAGCTCTGCTACTCATCAGCCAGTCCAGTTTCACCAGCCAGGGGCTGCCAATGGCACCGGATTGCAGCAACCGGGCCGCTTGCATGAACAGCGGGACGGCCCGGTACTCGAAATCAACGGCGACGCTCAGCCCCTTGGCCATTGCTAGGCGCTGCAGCTCTTCAGCCTGCTCAGCATGAAGGGCGACTGGTTTTTCTAGAAGCAAATGCTTGCCTGCTTCTAGAGCGCTTTTGGCTAGCTCAAATCGCGGTGCCGGGGGGGTGGCAATGATCACTGCATCCACGGCAGGATCAGCAAGAAGGGCTTCCCAATCGGTTGTGCCTTGTAAGCCGTGCCGAGAGCAGGCTTGATCCAGCCTCTCCTGGCGCGGGTGCCATAGGGCCACAGCGCGGAGATCGGGATTGACCTCCATGGCAGGCAGATGCACAGCTTCTCCAAACCCCAGTCCGGCAATGGCAACGCCGATGGGTGACTGCGTGGAGGTTGGGGATTGCATGAATTAGGCCAGATCAGCTCGGCAGACGGCATCAATCACGCGTTCGATCAACCCGTCGCCGCCAGCAGGTTCCCATTGCGCACGCCACCGCGGCAAGCCGTTGACCTGTTTGTCGCGGAAGATGTTCTGATCGCAGTCGATCTGCATCACATAGAGCTTCCCAAGTGTTGGGGTGTCTGTGTCGGTTTGGGGTGTGTAGCGGCTCAGCACGCTGAGGAATCCTTCGCGATCGCGGCGAACACTGCCGCGATCCCACCATTGGCGTCCATCATTTGTGGGTTCCACTTCCTGCCAATCCACAGGAGCTGCGATTGCCGACTGCACGCCTTGATGCAGAGCGATTGGGATCAGAACCAGTGCTGCCAGAAGCAGTGAGCAGAGCCGTCCACGCCAATCTGATGGCCTGATCAACCCACCACCTCGACAGGACGACTTCCATGCAGCCGCAGCAGGCTGGCCAGGGTGGTTTTCAGCTGTGTGCGGGGCACGATCGTGTCCACAAATCCGTGTTCTTGGAGGTATTCAGCTGTTTGAAAATTGTCTGGCAGTTTTTCGCGCAGGGTTTGCTCAATCACTCTGCGGCCTGCGAAACCGATCAGAGCTTTGGGCTCAGCCAGGATTAGATCTCCCAGCATCGCGAAGCTTGCAGTCACGCCGCCAGTGGTGGGATGAGTGAGCAGTGGCATGTAAAGCAGGCCTTGTTCGCGGTGCCGCTCCAGGGCCCCTGAGATTTTGGCCATCTGCATCAGGCTGAGCATGCCTTCCTGCATGCGGGCGCCACCTGAGGCACACACAATCAGCAAGGGCACTCGCTCGTCGGTCGCTCTTTCGACCAGTCGTGTGATCCGTTCTCCAACCACGGACCCCATGGACCCGCCCATAAAGCGGAAATCCATCACCGCCAAGGCCATCGGCAGGTTGTCCACTCTGCACATCCCTGTGATCACTGCATCGCGCAGACCTGTTTTGGCTTGGGTTTCACGAAGTCGATCGGCATAGGCACGACGATCCTTGAAGCCGAGAGGATCGGTTGGTTCAAGCTCCCCGTTAATGGCAATGAAGCTTCCCGCATCCGCGATCAGAGCGATCCGCTCTGTGCTGTCGATGCGGTTGTGATAGCCGCAATGACTACAGACGCTGGCATTCGCGATCAGGTCTTTGCGATACACCACTTGTGAGCATTCCGGGCATTTGCTCCAGAGCCCATCGCCTTCGTCCTGTTCCTGGGTCACCTTGCCCACGTACTGATCTTTGCGGCGATCAGCAAACCAGTCGAACAGGCTCATTGGTTCTGGCTCCTAAGTCTTGGGCTGGATTCCAAGTGATCGCAGTGGGGATGGGTGGTTGGTCCGACCTGACATGGTTCCACTGATGGGACCTGGCGGTGATCAGCACGAATGGTGTGCACCGCAAGCTTAAGAGAGACCCCTCTGCGCCAATGATTCATGCGCCAGAATGTTCTTCTTTTGCTTGTACCACTGGTCTGATCCTAGGTGATTTCTTGATGCCTAGGCCCACTCAGTCAATGTGGAAATCAGGTTGGTCTTCAGCGGAACTGTTGGCAGTGCTGAATGCTAGACACACACATTTTTCCAGTCTATGACGTCTGTTTTTCGAATGTGTTTGGCTGATGGTGATTGGCAGTCGCGAAAATGATGGTTCAACTGTTTTGGGGTCGCTGTTTCTGCCCTGACAGGTTGCCTCTGTAGGGGTTGGGCTGGGTCTGCTCATAGGCCTTGAAATCGAGTCGTGAGCTTCAGTTGTGAACCGGTTTCAATCGATGATCGCTTTACAGCTGATCTTTCTCCCCAGTGCTTGTTGCTACGCCCTAGATTGGAAAGAAGGAGAACTGCGTGTTGAGCCTTGAGGAAGTGCTTCCTGTTTCATCTTTTGATGGGGGCGGTTCTCTTGCTGTTCGGTCTAGGCGGATTTTGATCTATCAAAGTCATGATCGTTCATCGTTTCATTCAGAATTAAGCGGCTATGTATGACCCCCGACAATCTCTGTTGGAGCATAATTCTGGCGATTGGCAGGGATATTTTGTGCGATTCAATGGCTCATTTGTGGAGCAGGAGCGCTTTCAAACGTCTCTCAGACTTCGTGAATCACAGGGCCAGATCCAGGTGTGCTTGACGCATGTCTCAAGTGGTCAAGAACACTCCATGAGCTTCAGCACTCTTCCTGACCAGATGCAGGTGAGTGAAACGGGTGACTGGTCACTTGGGCCAACCTTCCTGACCCATTCTCACTGCGCCATTGAGCTCTGCGTTGTCAACCAACAGCAGCGTCGACGCCTCATTGTTCAGCAAGGAATGAACGGACTTGATCGCGTTGTGTATGTGATTGAGGTGAAGGGAGACGCTGGACGGGTCGAACCACCAACACCAACACAGCCCTTGGTCATGAACTCAACGCAATGTGGTGGGTATGAATTGTGGCAACCGGAGCCAGGCATCGAGTTGCTCTTTCCTCCCAGGGAGCGAGAGGATGTTGAGCAGCCGGTTTGGGGCCTTCGTTGGAGGGATCACCGAGGTGAAACGCATCAGATTGTGCGTCGGTATGGCCGTCAAAGATTATTGGAACCTCTCTCGCCTCAATGGATCTAAGTCGTCAACATCAGAGGATTGAGACTGTCAGTGTGCTGATTGCAATGTTGCTCATTGGTTAGGCCTCAGTGGCCAAGCAGCATTAGCCATTGATGCCACCACCATGGACCACCTTTGATCCATACCAACCAGATCCCCGTTGCAATGAAGGGTCCGAAGGGAAAGGGTTCGCGCGCACTAAGGCGCCCGCTTAAGCGGGCGATGG
>Ga0189288_10307_pt1 | contig 22242 bp, 19 predicted proteins | sample UW105minimetaG_FD_130316 | JGI IMG/M metagenome (GOLD analysis project Ga0189288, IMG submission 130316) | Marine microbial communities from the Costa Rica Dome - UW105 mini metaG | ecosystem: Environmental > Aquatic > Marine > Oceanic > Photic zone | place: Costa Rica: the Eastern Pacific... | reverse complement strand
TGGTCGTTTCCAAGAAATCAGCTGCTTCCATCGGCTGTCTGGGGCCTTGCTTGTCACCGATGCCCTTGTCGGGATTGCCGTTGAACCGCCGCTTGTGTTCAACAGCGACCCTGCACCGTTGTTGTTCCATGCCCGTGAGCGGGGCGATCAAGCTCTGGACGACACCCCTGCCAATCGCCGTCGAGGCTGGGCTCGGCTTGTGCTCTTTGCCTCCTATCTGCGGCCTGAACCGCTGGAGGTTCCCGGCACGTTAGAGGTGCTTCGCCATGCGCTTCGGCCTGGATGTCGTTCGCCGCGTAGTCATTTCGGCATTTATCCCTTTGCTTGGAAACATGGATGGGAGGAGGCTGCTGCTGCGCTGATGGGTGACCAGCTCCCCCGGCTGCAGGTGGCCCCGGTGCTGGAGAGGCTGGTCTTGCCTCGGGCTCGTCAGACCCTTATGGAGTGGCTGACCCGAGTGGAGCAGCAGGTTGGTTTGCGTTGGTTGGTTCCTGCTCACTATTCCGCCCCTCTGCATTTCAGTCCGGACGTTGTGGCGGAGCTGAAACAGCAACTGGAACAACGCCAGTGGGCTCCCAGTGCTGGCAACTGGCAGTTCCTCGGCAGCATCGACAAACGCCTACTTGAGCTTGGCGTAGTGCCTGAAAACCCCTGTTCAAGCCCTCAGCCCTGACTCAGGCGTTGAAGTCGTCATCGGGGTTGACTGCCATCTGATCATCAGCAAACAGGGTTTCCTCGAGTTCCTTGCGCTGCTCCATCTGGCGCAAGAAATACCCTGTCATCATCGCTGACGCCAACAGATTGGCGAGGTTGTCGCGGTTGGCCGTGACCTTCACATCGAAATGCTCACCAGGGAGCATGCCCAGCAAACCCTGCACGTTGTGGCGAATGATGTCCTGAATATCGTTACTTGCTGATTTGGCGACCCGCTGAAGAACGTCTGGTGATTGATCCTGCAGGTACTGAATCAGTCCGTTGACGGGTTGGCCGTCTTGGCTGTCGGTGGTTAGGAACTCTGGATTAAACATTCCGCCCGCTCGCCGTCAAGACACTGACCCTAACGCAGCTTCCGGCGCAGGCCCCGCCTGCGCTTGGGGTGGGAACCGTATCGGACCGAACCGATTCAGGGGCCAATAACGCCATACCGCAGTGCCGATCACCCGATCCTGCGGCAGCGGTCCCCAGAGGTGGGAATCGAGGCTTGCATTGCGGTTGTCCCCTAGCACCCAAAGGTCACCGTCTGGCACTGTCTGGGCGGGCATTGCATAGCCGATCGGTTCACTCAGCCAGGCCTCATGTACGCCAATCCCATTGCGGAACAGCACGCCATCGCGCACCTCCACCTGATCGCCAGGGCCAGCCACGACCCGTTTGATCAGGGCTGAGTTGGGGTCGTACCCCGCATCAATCAACGGGTCGGGTACGGCAAACACCACGACACGGCCAATGGACAGCGCCTGATGCCTCTGGTGCGCCAGTTTGGGCCGGATCTTCTCCACCAGGATTCGATCCTGCAGTTCCAGCGTGGGCAGCATCGAACCGGAGGGGATCCATCGGGGCTCGATCACCAGCCAACGCAACATCAGTGCCAGAAGCACCCACAGCAGCACATCCCGCCAACCCTGCCTTTGGCTGGTCTTGCCTTCGCTTGCCATGGCCTCATGCTTGTACAACGAGGATCGCATCAGTGCTGTTCTCTTGCCCTGCTCCCAGGCGCTGCTTCTGCCGTGACCCGTCCTCTTGCCAATCTGCAGGCCGCCGTCGTGTTGCTGCAAGGCCTGCATCGCCAGGGGCTGGAACGGGTTGTGCTCTGTCCTGGCAGTCGTTCCGGTCCATTGGCCCTGGCGGCCGGTGGTCTCGCCCGCGCGGGTCTCCTCAAGCTCACGACAGCCCTGGACGAGCGGTCTGCTGCTTTTCTGGCTGTTGGCTCAGCCACCGCCAGCGGGCGGGCTACAGCGGTGATCACCACCTCAGGAACGGCGGTGGCCAACCTCTTGCCAGCCGCTGTGGAAGCCGATCGTTCCTCTCAGCCACTGCTGCTCTTAACCGCCGATCGCCCCATCCGCCTCAAGCACTGCGGTGCCAATCAGACGGTGAATCAGGAGCAGTTCCTCCAGCCCGTCTGCCGTTGGTGTGCGAGTGGCCCAGACGTCGGCCTGGATGCGGCATCCCCTCCGCAGTTGCTGCAGCTTGCCAAGCAGGCCTGGCACCAAGCGCACCACTGGCCTGGGCCCGTGCATCTCAACCTTCCATTTGAAGAGCCACTGCATCCCTCCGCCGAGCAGCAGGCTGCGTTTTGGAGCAACTGGTCCCCCGTGCAGGAGTCGATTGATTGCCTGGAGTCCCCACCGGCCGGCTCGGCATCCATGGCCGTCGCATCGCTGCCAGGGCCCCTCGCTCCTGAGCTTGAGCTGGACCCGGATCGTCCCGGTGTTGTTGTGGCCGGCCCTTGGCGCGGACTCGCGGATCAGCGGCCTGCGTTTGAAGCTGCGCTGCACCGCTGGCAGCAACGCAGCGGTTGGCCCGTGCTTGTCGATCCGCTGGCGGCGGTGCCCGCCACGTTGGCTGGACAGGTGCGCTGCTGGGATCTGTTGCTTCCTGAGCAACTGCCACTCCCCGCTGGGGTTGCAGTCAATGAGCTGCAGCTGTTGCGGCTTGGCCCAATGCCAGCCAGCCGGCGCTTGGAGACCTGGTTGCAACGCTGCACCGGCCCCCACCTGTTGATTACTGAGGGCGAGGAGCGATCCCTTGATCCTCTCCAGTGCGCTTGCCAGTGGAGTGGTGGCTTGGCGCGTTGGCCGCAGATCCAGTTGCAGGCCAACGAAGCCTGTTTGCCTCTCCCGCCTGTGGAGCCACAGCCCGAGGCTGACAACGCCTGGTCTGCCCTTTGGCAGCAACGTGACCGCCGCATCGCGGCTTGGCTTGAGCAACGCCTTCCCGTCCGCGGCGGCATGAGCGAACCAGCCCTGATGTTTGCGTTGTCTCGCCTGTTGCCGCCTGGGCTGCCGTTGATGCTCGCCGCCAGCAGTCCCGTGCGGGATTGGCAGGCCTTCGCCGTTGCAGATCGAGGTCTTCGTCCCTGCTTCAGTTTCCGGGGTGCATCCGGCATTGATGGCACCCTTTCGCTCGGTTTGGGCTTGGCGGCGGTGCTCGGCCGCAGCCTCTTGATCACGGGTGATCTCGCCTTGCTGCATGACAGCAATGGTTGGTTGCAGGCTGGTCATGCTTCCGGTTCTGGCCCGCTGCTGATCCTGCTGATCGACAATGCTGGCGGTGGCATCTTTCAGCAGTTGCCCGTGCCAGCTGCACCGGCTGAAGCCTTTGAGCAGCTGTTTGCCATGCCGCAGAAGACCGATCCCCTTGCCCTCGCCGCCGCCCACGGCATTGCCACCAGGCAGATTGCCTGCCTGGATGACCTCGCCTCGGCCTTGGAATGGGGGTTGTCCCAATCGGGCCCTGCGCTGCTGAGGGTCTGCACCGATCGGCAGGGCGACGCTGCTTTGCGGACCGAGCTCCGCCGGGAGGTGCTGGAGATCACAATGGCTCCAGCATTGGAGTCCTCTTGATGAGCGCCCCTCAGCCCCGCCAGGTTTTGCCCGGTGACTCAGGCACGTTGTGGCAGCCCTGGGGTGACTACCAAGACATTCTTGTGGATCGCAGCGGCGATGGCATTGCCCGCGTGGCGATTAATCGACCCTTCCGCCGCAATGCCTTCCGACCCCGCACCGTGGTGGAACTGTGCGATGCCTTCACCCGCATTCGCGATGACAGCAGCATCGGTGTGGTGCTGTTCACCGGTGTTGGCCCGGCCGAGGATGGGGGCTATGCCTTCTGCGCTGGCGGCGATCAGAGCGTGCGCGGGGATGGGGGTTATGTCGATGAGGCGGGCATGCCGCGCCTGAATGTGCTTGATCTGCAGCGTCTGATCCGCAGCTTGCCCAAGGTGGTGATCGCGTTGGTGGCTGGCTACGCCATCGGCGGCGGCCAGGTGTTGCATCTGCTTTGTGATCTCAGCCTCGCTGCAGACAATGCCGTGTTTGGTCAGACCGGCCCACGGGTCGGCAGTTTTGATGGCGGTTTTGGTGCTGGTTACCTCGCCCGCGTGGTGGGCCAGCGCAAAGCTCGAGAAATCTGGTTTCTTTGCCGTCGTTACGGTGCCCAGGAAGCGCTGTCGATGGGCCTGGTGAACGCAGTGGTGCCCTTGTCGGCGCTGGAGCGAGAAGGTGTGCGCTGGGCGCGGGAGGTGCTGCAGCACAGTCCTACGGCGATTCGTTGCCTCAAGGCGGCGTTCAATGCCGAAACCGATGGCATGGCGGGTCTGCAGGAATTGGCCGGACAAGCCACCCACCTCTTCTATCGAACCGAGGAGGGGCAGGAGGGCCGCAATGCATTTTTGGAGAAGCGTGATCCTGACTTTTCTGACTCTCCTTGGCTGCCGTAGCTAGTACTGGGGCAGCTTGTTCCCTCCTTCGGATTCGTTGTGATGCTCCTACGCCTCACTGCCGCCGTCGCTGCTGTTGCACTCCTGGCTGGTCCGGCCGGCGCCACCAATACGTCTCGCCCCAAGCGGCCTGCGGATCCGATTCCGCCGATGGCAGAACCCATTTCCCTGGAGGCGTCCTTGGCGCGGGTGCCGACCGACCTTCGTCAGCGCCTTGGCCTGCAGCTGGTGCTCGATCGCACCCATCGTCAGCTGCTGGTGCTTCGCGATGGTGAAATCCGTAGCCGCTATCCAGCGGCTGTGGGCACCGAAGGATGGGAGACGCCAGCTGGTCAGCATCGGGTTCTGGAGAAGGTGCGTCAACCGGTCTGGACCCATCCTGTGAATGGCAAGAAAATCGCCCCAGGGGAGAAGAACCCCTTGGGCTCCCGCTGGATTGGCTTCTATCGCGACTGCAAGGGCAGAAATGGCTGGGACGGTGAGCAATACCTTGATATCGATGGCTGCACCGTGGCCGGCTTCCATGGCACGCCTCACCGCTGGACGGTCGGTCGAGCCGTCTCCCACGGTTGCGTTCGTCTGTATGAAGAGAACGTTCAGGAAGTGTTTGAGCTTGTGCGGGTCGGTACGCCGGTGACGGTGCTGCCCTGAGCCGGACCCGGCCGGCCATTTCGGATTCGGGTTTTTGGTGATGACAACCTAAAGTCGCGGCGCCTTCTTGAGCTCCCACGACCATGCGCGTGCTTTTTGCTGCCGCCGAGTGCGCACCGATGGTCAAGGTGGGTGGCATGGGTGATGTGGTCGGTTCCCTGCCTCCGGCCTTGAGCGAGCTGGGCCATGACGTTCGCTTGATCATGCCCGGCTACAGCCGCCTCTGGAGCAAGCTCGAGATTCCGGCAGAACCCATCTGGCGAGCCCAGACGATGGGCACGGAGTTCGCTGTTTATGAAACCCGCCATCCCAGCAACGGCCTAATCATTTATCTGGTTGGCCATCCCGTGTTTGATCCGGAGCGCATTTATGGCGGCGAGGACGAAGATTGGCGCTTCACCTTCTTTGCCAGTGCCACGGCTGAATTTGCCTGGAACATGTGGAAGCCCCAGGTGCTGCATTGCCATGACTGGCACACCGGGATGATTCCGGTATGGATGCATCAGGACCCCGAAATCAGCACGGTGTTCACCATCCACAACCTCAAGTACCAGGGGCCTTGGCGCTGGAAGCTCGATCGCATCACCTGGTGCCCTTGGTACATGCAAGGGGATCACACCATGGCGGCGGCGCTGCTGTATGCCGATCGGGTCAACGCCGTTTCGCCCACCTATGCCCAGGAGATTCGAACCGCTGAATATGGCGAGCAGCTTGATGGTTTGCTCAACTACATCTCCGGCAAGCTCTGGGGCATCCTCAATGGCCTGGATCTAGAGGCCTGGGACCCAGCTACCGATCAGGCCCTGGCCGGTAATTTCAGTGCTGACGATCTCTCCGGGCGTGCCGCGAACAAGCGCGAGCTGCAGGAGCGCATGGGTCTGGATGTCAATCCAGACACCTTCCTGCTTGGCATGGTCAGTCGGCTGGTGGATCAGAAGGGCGTTGATCTGCTGCTCCAAGTGGCCGACCGTTTGCTCGCGTACACTGACACGCAGATCGTGGTGCTCGGCACCGGTGATCGAGGTCTGGAGTCGGGCCTGTGGCAACTGGCATCGCGTTACCCCGGCCGGGTGGCCGTCTTCCTGACCTACGACGATGCCTTGTCGCGGTTGATCTATGCAGGCAGCGACGCTTTCCTGATGCCCAGCCGTTTCGAGCCCTGCGGGATCAGTCAACTCATGGCCATGCGTTATGGCTGCGTTCCGGTAGTGCGCAAGGTTGGTGGCTTGGTTGATACCGTGCCGCCCCACGATCCAGGCCGAAATAGTGGCACTGGTTTCTGCTTCGATCGCTTTGATCCGGTTGATTTTTATACCGCCTTGGTGCGCGCCTGGGAGGCCTATCGCCATAAGGACAGCTGGAAGGATCTCCAGTTGCGTGGCATGAAGCAGGACTACAGCTGGTCCCGGTCTGCGCTCGAGTACGACCGGATGTACCGCGAGGTGTGTGGCATCAAGGAGCCCGGCCCGGATGCCTCGGAAGTGGAGCGTTTCTCCCAGGGCCAAGATGCCGACCCTTCCCGTTGGCGTGAGGGTGAACATGCCCCCACAGTGCAGGCTGCGCCCATGGACAGTGAGCCGGCTCCGCGCAATCCGATCTCCCGCTTACTGGGACGTCATCGCAACGAGCGCTAACCAAGCGCATCAGACTGGGGCCATCTGACCCTTGCTGCTGAATGCCTGATCAGGCGCCCGCGCCGAATCGGGAGAACTCCTCCCTGCCGGTTCCTTACACCAATCCATGGACCGCCCTGGGTGAGGACCTGAGCTCGGTGATCGCTGATCTGCGGCTTCGCTGCCAGGAGGTGTGGCGCCGCAACCGTGAGGGTGATCTCTACCGGCCGGAGATCTGGCCGCAAGATCTGGCGCCGTTGTTTTGGCCGTTACTGCTCGCTCTTGCTCTGGCGGTGATCAGTGGGGCTGCGGTGGCCCTTGGTCGCTGGCTGCCCTCGCCGCCGGTGGGGGAGGCACAGGCTGAGTTTGCCCAGCCGCTAGAGCCCGTGCCTTCGCCCGCGCCCTCGCCTTTGCCAACGGAGGCCCCACGGCAAGAACCCCAGCCCCGTCTCAGTGCGGATGGAACTCCTGATCAGCTTGATCCCCGCTCAGCAACGCGTGCTCCGGTCGACAGCTCCCAGGAGGAGACGGCCGTTGCGGCACAGGATCCTCTGCTCACGTTGCTACTGGAGTCCACCGATCCGCTCACCCCGGCAGAGGATCAAGCGCCCCTGTTAACGGCGGCCCTCCCCCTGCCTGCACGGAATGCGCTGGCCCTCACCATCAGTGATGCTTGGCTCGATCTATCCCAGCAACGCCGTCAGCAGCTGGCTGAGCTGTGGTGGGAACGGCTGGGATCAGAGGGCTATGCCGAATTGACGCTCGTCTCCACCCAGGGCGTTCAGCTTGGCCGCAACGCCCGAGTCGGCCAGGGGATGGTGGTCAACCAGCCATTCGGGCCGCCTCCGTCTGGTTGAAGACTTGAGTGGCTCACTCTCTTTCGCCACCTCAACGCAGGATCAGAAGATGCCGAGGGTCTTCTTCTTGCAGTAGCCAGCACCGATGTTCATCCAGCCTGAAGGACAGGCTTCGCCATGGGTGGGCGTCACTTCGTAATAGATCGGTGACACGCAGGTCGTGCCCAGAGTGTTCACATAGCCGAGAGGGCACTGGTCATGGCCGGGGGCCTTGGGGATTTCCTTCTGGGCTTGGGCCGCACCTGCCGTCAGCAAGGGAAGCGCGATGCAGCTGATCCAAACCAAGGGGCGATGCAGAGGCATGGTCGAGAGCGTTGCTGAAATAGCTGTGCCGAACCTAGGCCGTTTTGGCGGCGCGATCAGTCCAACCGCATGCATGGCTGGGTTGCCTCGTCGGGGCTTGGTGTGGATGGTGCGCAGCCATCCGATTGCCAGTCGCCTTGGTGGCAACCTCTCCATCCGCTGTGCAGGGGCAACGGCATGATCGGGGCAGTGCCGCAGCTCTGTTGTTGTGTTGAACCTTGGCCAGTTGGTGCCGCTCTGGGGGCATCCAGTGGGGGTGACCCCGGAAGGTTTGGCCGCTGTGCTCGCCCAAGCGTTGGGGCCTGTCTGTACCGACAGCCGGCGCTTGGAAGCCGGTGCACTGTTCGTTCCCTTGGTGGGGGAGCAGTTTGATGGGCATGCTTTTTTGGCCAATGCGGCTGAGCTCGGTGCCCAGGCGGCGCTGGTGGCGGCCGATGCCTCCTATCCCGTGCCTGCAGGTCTGTTGCACTGGCGTGTCGATGACACAACGCTTGCCTACCAGCAACTCGCAACCTTGCATCGACGTCAGCTCAGGGCTGCTGTCGTGGCAGTCACCGGTTCAGCGGGAAAAACCACAACCCGCGAACTCATTCGTGCTGCTTTGGCCCCGCTCGGCTCAGTCCAGGCCAGTGCAAGCAACAACAACAACGACATCGGCGTGCCGCTCACCTTGTTAGGCACCGATCCTGGCCACGCGGCAGTTGTGGTTGAGATGGGCATGCGTGGCCCTGGTGAAATCGAGCGGCTGTCCCGCTGCGCCGAACCTGACATTGCCGTGATTACCAACATCGGCACGGCGCACATTGGTCGGCTTGGTAGTCGTGAGGCGATTGCAGCCGCTAAATGCGAGATCACTGCATCGCTCAAGCCGGATGGCTTGGTGGTCATTCCTGCAGGAGACCCTCTACTCGAGGCTGCACTGGCAGCTGTTTGGAGCGGACGCGTGCATCGTGTTGGCCTGGCAGGAGAAACATCTGCCACCGGAGTTGACGACCTGGCTGTTCTGGATGAAACCAGCGAGTTTCTCACCCTGGATCGGCATCGATATCGGATGCCTCTGGCTGGTCGCCATAACGCCCGTAACTGGTTGCTTGCCCGTGCAGTCGCCGATTCTCTTGGAGTTGATGCCGCCAAGCTTGCCGATCTGGTTGTTGAGGTTCCCGGTGGGCGCAACCGTCGTCTCAGCCTTGGTGGCTTGACGGTGTTGGATGAGACCTACAACGCCTCTCCCGAGGCCGTGCTCGCCGCTCTCGATTTGCTTGCTGAGCAACCCGGTCGGCGTTTTGCCGTGCTCGGCACCATGCTTGAACTCGGCAGTGAGAGTGTGCCCCTTCACCGTGCCGTGGTGGAGCGTGCTCGCTTGCTTGGATTGGATGGACTCGTGGCGGTGGCCAGCGGTGCGGAGGCTGCAGCGATGGTTGAGGCTGCTGCTGGGATGGAGAACTTCGCCATTGTGGAGGCGCCTGAACAGGCCGCCGTGCCACTCGGTACTTGGCTTCGCTCAGGCGATTGCTTGTTGCTCAAGGCCAGTCGCGGGGTGGCTCTGGAGCGGTTGCTGCCAGCTCTGGAGTCACTCGCGCTTTGATGTGAGCGAGCACACTGTGGGCCCAGCCGGCGGCATGGGCTGCCGGTGCAAGCACGAATCGACCCTCGTTCACCCAAGACTGGAGTCGAGGATGGGGCCCGTGTTCACCAGGTACCACCACACTGTGGTCGCCCGCTTCGAGCAAGGGCAGATCATTGGGGGAGTCGCCCAGGGCGAGCACATGCACGTCGGCTTGGTTGAGTCGCTGTTTCAGTGCTGCCAGCGCCGCTCCCTTGCTGGTTCCGGCCTGGAGCAGATGACTCATCCGGTTGCCTTGCACCACGGTGAGTCCGAGTTGGATCGCTTCATGTTCGACCGTCTCCCGCAGTGGCGCTGGGGGGTTGAGAAAGGGAACACTCCAGCGACGCCGTTGAGCCATTAGCACCGCCTCACCGCGCAGTCCTGTGAGCTCAGTCACCTGGTCTGAGCTCAGATCCTCCAGAGCCGCTAAGGGGTGGCCCACCTGATGGGAAAGGGCATGGAGCTTGTGGCGCAGTTCTGCATGCGGCCGTCCCAGGCCCTGCTCCCAAGCTTCAGCGCCGATTCCTCCATGGATGGCTCCTCCGTTTTCGACGATGAAGGGGCCATCCAAGTTCGCGTCAATTCGAAAGCGCTCCACCTCTTCCGCGGTTTTACTGGTGCAGGGGATCACGACGATGCCCACTTGCTTCAGCCAGGCAAGGGTCGGTTTAGCGGCGTCCCAGCAATAGTGGTGATCGAGCAGGGTGCCGTCGAGATCTGTCACCACCCAGACCGGCCCTTCATTCACAACTTCATTCACAACAGCCTTGTTCAGCATGGTTGGAGCCAGTGCACAGAGAAGGGGGCGATGGTGAGGCGGGTCGGCACTGCGGCCGAATCCTGGAGACGATCGCACCATTGCTCGTGATTGGCGAGGGTGCGGAGGTTGATGTCAATGCGGTTGCGGCTGAGATTGTGCACCGCCCAAAGGGTCTCATCGCCTGCGCCACGACGGATGATGACGCGATCGGGGGAAGCACCACTGAGGCATTGCAGTGCTGCTTCCGGGTGAAAGGCCCGCAGCCTCGACCGAACCGTCATACAGCGTTTCAAGGCGTTGAGGTTGTGGTTGGCATCACTATCGGGATCGTTCAATCGCCGTTCCAAAGCCTCGGCGTTGAAGCGTTCACGATTGAGGTCGCGGCGATGGCCGCTTTTGCGGAAGCTGGCCTCGTCGTTGCCTGAAGCCAGCAGGGTGGGCAGATAAAAGGCCGGCACCCCTGGTAGGGCCATCACCAGCAGTTGACTGAGCAGGAAGCGTTCGCGTTGGTGCCGCGTTGGATCTCGCCCGGCATCGGCCATGGCGGCCCACCAGCTGATGTTCACTTCATAGGGTTGCTCGTGCCCATCACTGAGCCTGCGGTGACTGATCAGGCCGCCCCGCCGTTCGCACTGTTCCAGCATCCGCTCCAGCCGTTCCTGATCCATCAACCCCTCCAGCGGCCGCAGGCCAATGCCGTCATGGCTGGCGCTGAAGTTCAGCAGTGTCGTTTGCGGGGGCAAGCACGGCCAGCGATTGAGCCAGACGTTGAGGAGATCGCTGCGCTCGCGCAGGATGGCGTCGAGCAGAAGTGGTGGTAGGGGGAAGTTGTAGGCGAGATGCGCTTCATCGCCGGGGGTGAGGTAGGAGAGATTCTCCTTTTCGGGCACATTCGTTTCGGTCACCACCACACCCTCTGGATGCATGGTGTCCAACAGGGCACGCAGCAGCTTCACCAGCAGGTGGGCTTGGGGGTGGTGAATGCAGCTGCTGCCCGCTTCCTTCCACACGTAGCCAACCGCGTCTAACCGCAGCCAACCCACTCCATGGGCCACCATCTTGGCCAGTAGTGCCGTGAACCCCAGCAGCACCACCTCGCTGCTCCAATCCACATCCACTTGGTCGGGGCCAAATGTGGTCCACACCGGCCGCATGCCGTCCTCGGTTTGCAGGGGTGTGAATAGAGCAGAACTGCGAGGACGGACGACCTGCTCCCAGCCGGCTTGGGGATCAGGTGCCAACACGCAGCTCAACCCTGGTTCCCGCCGTTGCCGGAATTGCTGGACCCATGGATGCGCTGCTGACACATGGTTGAGAACAAGGTCGGCCATCAGCGTTCGCCCTTGGGCCAGGGCTTGCAGATCGTCCCAGTCGCCGAGATGGTCGGCCATGCGCTCATGGCTGGCGACGGCAAAACCGCCGTCGCTACTCGACTGCAGGAATGGGAGCACATGCACCAGCTTGGCGAGCAGTCCCAGATGGCTGTTCAGCAAGTGAGTCAGGCTCACCAGCGCCGGTTCGTCGCCCTTGCGCACGGCATCGCCGTAGGTGATCAGCACCGAGGTGGCGCTATCCCAGCGTGAGCCGTCCCTGTTGCTGTCTGTGCCGGTCTGCGCAAATTGCAGCAATTGCGACGCCAGGAATTCGATTTGCTCCCGATTCTCTGCAGGTCGCCACCGCCCGAGCAGTGCAGCCACCCGCTCCTGCCCCTCTTTCTGCAATGCCTCTGCTCCCACGGATGAAACGCCAGGGTGCGCGGTGTCGATCCAGTCATGTTGTCGCACTGATCACGGAATGGATTTTCAACAGGGCCTGATCACCACCGTTCACGACTACAACCTTGCTCTGGAGGACCCCGTCCTGCTGCGACAGGGCCTGCTCCAGCGTCCAACGACCATCCTGATTCCCTGTCTGATGGAGGAATTCAGGCGTCCAGCCCTGGCCTTGATCCGATCGGTGCTGCGCGAGCTGGAGGGCTTGCATCAACTCGTGATTGCTTTATCGGCGAGTACGGCGGAGGAGGTGAAAGAAGCGGAATCGTTTTTCTCACAGATGCCCTTTCCTGTGCATGTGCACTGGACCAATGCCCCGGCGGTCATGGAGTTGCTGCAGGGCTTCACCAACCAAGGCCTCGATTTGCTCGGCACTCCCGGTAAGGGCTGGGCGGTGTGGCAGGGTCTCGGTGTGGCCACGCGCAGCGCCGAGGTGGTGGCCCTCTTTGACGCCGACATTCGCACCTTCACCCCGGCCTATCCGCGGCGGATGCTGCTGCCGCTTTTGTTCCCCTCCAGTGGGGTGGCTTACGTCAAAGCCTTTTACAGCCGACTTTCGCTCGAGAGCCATGCTCTCCAGGGGCGTGGCACGCGCCTGTTTGTTGGCCCTCTTTTATCCGCACTGTCGCAGTTGCTTGGAGACAGCCCTTTTCTTCGCTATCTGCAGGCGTTTCGTTATCCGCTCGCTGGCGAATTCGCCTTTACGCGCGATCTTGCTGTCAATCTGCGCATTCCCTGTGATTGGGGATTGGAAATTGGTCTGCTCTCGGAAGTGCACCGCCATGTGGCTCTGAGTCGCATTGCCCAGGTGGATCTGGGCCTGTTTGATCACAAACATAAGAGCCTTGGCAGTTCACCACACGAGGGATTGCAGCGTATGTGCTCGGAAATTCTCACCAGTGTTCTCCGTGGTCTGATGGAGCATCAAGGCCGCACAATTCCTGCTGAGCAGGTGGCCACCCTTGAGGTGTTGTTCCGTCGTGTTGGAGAAGACAGAATTCGTCAGTTTGCCCTCGATTCTGCGGTCAATAACCTCCCATACAACCGCCATTATGAAGAGCTTGCTGTTCAGGATTTTGCCAAATTGATTCGTCCTGGGGTCGAGCGATTTCAGAAGGATCCACTCACCATTCAATTGCCCAGTTGGTCGCGATTGCTCAGTTGCGCATCCAGCCTGCAAGACGATCTGGCAGCGGCTGGTCTTGACCGCTGCGGCACTGGTGGTGGATCGTCAAGTCTCGACCTTTCCGCTCTTGGTTCAGGTGCGTCAGCAGACACACTGCTTCAGGCGGCCCGTTGATGAAGCGGGTAGCTCTCGCAGCGAATCAGGTCGATGGCGTGGGGATGGTCGTGGATATGACGCACTGATTCCATCGCCAAGACTCTGGCTTCATAGGCGTCACTGGCGTAATAGCAGCGCTCGAGTGGGGTGCTGTCGGCGTCGCGATAGCGCACCGTGTAACGCTTGTGTGGAGTCATGGCCTTGGCTGCGACGCCCTTACGCTCACACATGCCTGGATCATTGCCATCCAAGCGTGTGTGAAAACAATCTGATAATTGATGGTGTTGATCTTGGCTGCTTTCTGGAAGCGATGATTTAGCTCCAGTTCTCCTTGATCAATTGCTTGGCTCGGCCTAACGCCAAAGAATTGTCTGGAACGTTTTTGGTAATGGTGGAGCCGGCACCGATCGTCACGTTGGACCCGATGGTGACCGGGGCAACGAGTACAGAATTAGCTCCGGTTTTACTGCCATCGCCAACGACGGTCTGATGTTTATTCACGCCGTCATAGTTGGCTGTGATGGTGCCTGCTCCCACATTCACACCGCTGCCGAGTTGGGCATCACCGATATAGCTGAGATGGTTCACTTTGCTGCCTGAATTCAAGCGGCTCTTCTTCACTTCAACGAAATTGCCGATGCGGCAGTTGTCGCCGATGTCCGAACCGGGACGGAGATGGGCATAGGGGCCGACGGCCACGTCATCTCCCACCTGCGTGTCGCGCACCACCGACATCAGCACGCTGACTTGGTTCCCGAGGGTGGTGTTCTCCAGTAGGGATCCCGGCCCGATCCTGCAGCCCGCTCCGATCGTGCAGCGTCCGCGCAGGTGGGTCTGCGGTTCGATCACCACGTCGGTTCCGAAGCTGCAGTGCTCACTCAGGGTGCAGCTGCTCGGATCGGTGAAGGTCACTCCCTCGCTCATCCAATACTCCCGAAGCCGTTCCTGCAGCACGGCTTCGCACTGGGCCAACTGCTTGCGGTTGTTGATGCCGTTCACCTCATCGGGATCCGCCACTTCCACGTGCATGGCGGTGTCGAGCATGGCCACCGTGTCGGTGAGGTAGAGCTCTCCTTGATCGTTGTCGGTGCTCAGTTTGGGCAGCATCGCCGCCAGGGTTTTCCAGTTGAAGCAGTAGATCCCTGCATTGGTGAGGTTGTTGGCTTGCTGCTCTTCGCTGCAGTCGCGATGTTCGATGATTCCACTGACACGCCCAGAGGCATCCGCAAACACGCGTCCGTAGCCAGTGGGGTCGTCCAGGCGGGCGGTGAGCAGGGTCACATCGGCGCCACTTGTGCGATGGGTGTTGACCAACTGATCGATCGTTTCGGCGCGCAGAAGGGGTACGTCTCCATTGAGGACGAGCAGCTCGCCGTTGAAGTCCTTAAGAGCCGGCAACAGCTGTTGCACGGCATGGCCGGTTCCATTCTGTGGTTGCTGCAACACGAATTCCAACCCGTCCAGTTGGCTCAGTTGCTCTTCTACGCGCTCGGCCTGATGGCCAACGATGAGCAGTTTCCGGTCTGGGCTGAGGTTGCGAGCACTGGCCAGGACCCGCTCCACCAACGTCGCACCCGCGAGTGGTTGGAGCACTTTCGGCAGGGCGCTCTTCATGCGGGTGCCTTTTCCGGCGGCCAGAACGGCGACGGCGAGCATGCTGGGCAGGGGAATCGGTGGCCGGAATCTACCGGGATTGCCGCTCAAGAAACGATTCGGTGGTTCAGCGGCTGATCAGGCTGCAGCTCGGGTGGCGAATGACGTCATGGGCCCATGTTCGGGTGCAGTCCATTGGATTGAGCACAGTGCTCAGCCGTTGGTCGTCGCGCAGCGCTTCCAGCACCAGCAAACTTCCATAAAAAACGATCTGGAAGGTCCAGGAATCGAAGCCGGAGAGTGTGAAGGTCATGGCCAGGCTTGGGTGGTTGATGGTTTCACCGTCGCCTCGGCTTGCTCAAGCTTTGTTGTTCAAGGTCCTGCCCGGGTGTGATCCTGCACACAGCGCTGATTTGATCGTGTGCATGGCGTCGATCTGCCCTGATCACTTGCGCGCCTTTGCTGCGCCACTGGACGTTGAGTCGCTGAAGTCTTGGTGGCGGATGTCTAGTAGCTAAACGTCTTGCTTAGGCCCTCTTGGTTGTCAGTTCCTAGCCAGAGGTTGTCTGCTTGTTCTTGCCGACATGCCCTTACCGCTTGTTGTTTCGCCCACATCTCACAGGCTTCTTGGGCGTGTCTCCAGTTTGAATATTTTGTCTTGTCCATCTCTTCTGAACTGCAGCTTGTCAGCACGAGGAGGGCCACTGCCAGGGATGGATTGAGCCTGTTCAAGGTGCATTGCCCCCCTTGGTCACAAGTTAGTCAAGCTCTTGTTTGATCGGGCGCGTCTCTCGCGAGAGAGCTCAGTAGCCACAGATCGCAGCGGGGCGCTTAGGGGTGTCGACATGCAGCGAGCCTCACGTTGCGCTGATCCAGGCAGCTCAGGCAGCAGAAATAATAATTGTGCACGTCCTGCGCCTCGATCGCGGGTTGCCCTTCGCGTCGCTGAAGCCAGTCAAGGCTGGGAGGCTTTGCTCAAACCCTTTGTGGGCTAAAGCCACGGAGCTCTCTTCTGTGTTTGCATTGAGAATTATTCTCAATGTTGTGCTGTTGCTTTGATTTAGTTGACTTCTGCAGACAGCGGCTGCATTAATAGAAATGTTGGGGATTTAATTTCATGCTGACTGGTGCAGACCTTCTGGCGAAGGTGAAAGATCTGGGCGATGTCTCCAAGAGTGACTTGGCAACGGCTTGTGGTTACGTCTCTGAGAAAAAGGGGGGTGGTCAGCGAGTCAACTTCACTGCGTTCTACGAAGCGCTGCTCAACGCCAAAGGCATTGATCTTGGTGGTGGCACTGCTGGTGTGGGCAAAGGTGGCCGCAAGCTCTCTTACAAAGCAACCGTTCAAGGCAATGGCAACCTGCTGATCGGCAAGGCCTACACGGCCATGCTCGACCTGCAAGTTGGCGACGAGTTTGAAATCAAGCTGGGCCGTAAGCAGATTCGTCTCGTTCCTGTCGGCGGTGCTGACGAAGACGAAGAGTGATGCGTCGCGTTGCTTAAGCAGTGAGCGGGGGGCTGATCAAGCTCCCCGCTTTTTTATTGCCTTCTCCTATCAAGATGGGTCGTGGTTGCCTTGAGGTTGGGCGAAACACCAACCGGCTAGAGGGCACACTCACACCGGTTGCCAGCAAAGGTTCTGTTGAAATTGACGACTTCCAGGTTGAAGCCCCTTCCGAAGGCTTTGTCTTGGCAGGTTGGCTGATATTGAAACCACTGCTGTAGCCACTGCAGAGACTTGCTGAGGGTCTCGCTGCCCTGGCGAACCCAGAGATTCCCCTTGATTGCAAGCTTTCCTGGGGCATTCAGCGATGTCAATCAACTGATTTGAGGGTGTCGTAAGGCTGTGGTGTTGCTTGCAACGGCACCATTGCGAACCAGCCTTCGCCTGGGATGGGTCATGAACCCTTTCAAGTTCAAGGCGCACTGTCGACTGCTCACTCTTGACTTCTCACTGTTCTTCTGATCGATCAGCCGATCACAGGGGGGCTGATCGATTGCCTCAAACGCCTGTAGGTGACAACACAACGGCACTGGCGATCAATCCGAGGTAGGTGCCAAACAGATACCCAAGCAGCCCAATCGCCACCGCTGGTAAAGCCAGCTCCGATCGCTTCAGGGATGTGGCTAGAGCCAAAGCTGTGCTGGGTCCCCCAATCGCCGCTTGGGAGGCCACCAAGGTCTCCCCGAGGGGCCAACGCCGCCATCGGCGCAGCAGCAATAAAGCCACTGCTTGCAAGGTCACGATCCAGGCGGCATAGACCAAGACAGGCAGCCCCTCTCCAAGTAGCCCTGCCACGGGGGAACTCAATCCGACCACGGTGAAGAACGGTTGGATGAGTAGTAATCCCTGCTCGTAGCATCCGCGGCGGCTGCTCCCTCCTGGCAACTGCGCCGCGAGAAGCGCCAGGGTGGTGAGCACCAGAATTGAGGGCACTGCTGCGAGCACCACACTCACAGCTTGGGCCGCCAGCAAGACAGCCAGCCCCCACAGCAGGGCCAGGCCAACTGCGCCGGCAGGTTGTGGCTTGTCACTGTTGGGCTCAATAGAGCCGGCCGCTTCTGCGCGGCTCCAGCGTTGACCGATCCACAAGCTGATCGCAAACCAGATCGCAAACACGACGTGATCAGCCGCCGTTGTTACCAGCAGCAGCGAGTCTGGCGGTTGCAACGTCCTCGCCACGGAGACGAAATTAAGGCTGCCGCCGGTGAATGTGGCCGTGAACACCCCCGCCAGCACACTGCGCTGTTCTCCAAGTAGTGGCCCTAGCACCAGAGCCCCGAGCAACACCGCCAGCACGGTGAGCACAACGGAGACAAGAAAGGGTGTGAGGAGGCGACGCGCATCAGGCCATAGCCGCCGCAGATCAACTGCCAGCAACAATTGGGCAATGGCCAACGATGTGAGCGGACCATTGATCCAGCTGGCCGCCTTCTGATCCGGTTGCCAGCCCGTGACATTGGTCACCACGAGACCCAACAAGAGCACGACCATGGTCATGCCGAGTTGGCGCCCCCAGGCTGTGGCATGGCTCAGCCACCAGCCCAAGCTTGTCAACAGCAGGATCGCCACGAGCGCGACCACCATGAGCTTTCTTCTCGAGCTGTTCTCTATCTACGGCAGAGAGAATCCAGCTTGTTTCGCCACAACATCACCAAGATGACAACCCACACGCTGGAGGCTGGGTCGATGTGACGCAGGCCAAGGTTTTAATCGAAGGCCTTGATTGTTCTTTGCTGTGGGTGCATCAGCGAGCCACAGATGCATCACGAAAGCCGTGGTGTTGAGCCTGAATGTCTGCTCGACCATGGCTTGACCTCCAGGTTGTGAATTGGATCTAAGTCCCCGCTTGCGGTCGAGTGAAGGGCGCCCAGCGTCTCTGCCAGCTGCTGGTGCTTTCCCAAGGGCACGCCTGCTGTTCAGCCTGGCGTCGTTGATGGATCATCAGGGCGGTTTCTTGGCCGGTGGGATCGCGATAAGCAATCGCAGCACGAGTGCTTAGGTGTTCTTCCTCCATCAGGCTCAGCGGTTGCCAACCTGGCCCATGGTTGGCCAGAGGACTGGACGCTGCGTGACGTTCCGCCAAGGTGCCGGAGCTCCATTCCTGGCGTTGCCCTGGTGCCGGTAGAAGCGAGCGGAGCTCCAGTCCGGCTCGGCGCAGGCTGGCGCGCACAGCGGCGGCCCTGGAATAGGTGAGCAATCGCCCTCCCGGCGCCAGTTGTGCCGCTAGTGCTGCCAGAAACTCTTCGCTCCAGAGTTCCGGACAGCGACCTGGAGAGAACGCATCCATCAAAATCAGATCCACTGCCCACCCCTTTGGCAGTTGCTTCAGCTGCGTTCTTGCATCACCCCAGAGCATGCGGCCACCGCCACCGCCACCTCCACCTCCACCGCCACTGGCATCAGTCCAGTGCCCGTGATCCCGCAAAGCCTGTAAACGCTCGAGCACGTGGGCTGGCCAAAGCGTTGAGAACCCGTGGTGCTGCAAGGCCAGGGTCAGGGGCCTTGGATCCAGCTCGAGTCCCCACCACTGCAGATCGGGTGCGCCCTGTAGGGGGAGTTCTGCCATCAGGGCCGCGCTGTTGTATCCCAGGCCGACACACACATCCAGCACCCGCAGGGGTGTGCCCGATCGAAATCTCGTGATCTGTGCCGGGGCCACAAATTTTGCTTTCGCTTCGGCGAGCGCTCCAGCTGAGCTGTGGAAGGCTTCGTCAAAGCAGCTGCTGTGAAGGCTGAGGCTTCCATCCCCTGTGCAGAGGCTGGTCAGCTCTCCAAGCGGATGCTGCCTTTCACCGGGGTCAGCGACGTAACCGCTCAAGTTCATCCCAAAAGGTGGGGTAGCTGACGGCGGCGGCTTCACTGCGGGCCAAGCTGGAATCACCCTCGGCCATCATCGCGGCGATGGCCAGACTCATCGCCACGCGGTGGTCGGTCTCGCTGTCCAGCTCTGCTCCATGCAGGCTCTTGCCGCCCCGGATGGTCAGACCGTCGTCGTGCTCTTCGATATCGGCTCCCATCAGTTTGAGCTGACGTGCCATCACCGCCAGCCGGTCCGTTTCTTTCACTCGCAGTTCAGCGGCGCCGCTGATTCGACTCTCGCCATCGCAGCAACAGGCTGCAACGCTGAGGATCGGCACTTCATCCACCAGGCGGGGCATGATCTCTTCCCCAAAGCTGAACGGTTTGAGCGGACCATGACTCACCCGTAGGTCGCCCACCGGTTCGCCTGCAACATCGCGGCGGTTGAGCACATCGATGCAGGCTCCCATCTGTGCCAGCACTTCAAGGATGCCGGTTCGGGTGGGATTCAGTCCCACATTTTCAACCGTGAGGTCAGCGCCGGGTACGAGCGCTCCTGCCACCAGCCAGAACGCCGCCGAGCTGATATCTCCGGGGACGACCACCTGCTGACCGCTCAGGGATGCACCGGGTCTGACGCTGATGTGGCGACCCATTTCGCCACCCACCTCGAGGTTGGCACCGAAGGCCTTCAACATTCTTTCGCTGTGGTCACGGGAGTGGGCTGGCTCGATCACGGTGGTTGGCCCATCGGCTGTCAACGCTGCCAACAGCAAGGCTGACTTGACCTGGGCACTGGCCACGGGTGTGCCCACCACGGCGCCGCGAAGTTTGCGCCCCTGCACCGCCAGGGGCGCCAGGTTGCCACCATCGCGGCCTCGCACCTCTGCTCCCATCAGCGCCAGCGGTTGCCCAACCCGCTGCATCGGGCGTCTGCGCAGGGAATCATCACCGCTGAGCACGAAATGGCGTCCGTCACGTCCCGCCAGCAGCCCCAGCATCAGTCGCATCGTGGTTCCGGAGTTGCCACAGTCGAGCACCGAATCAGGCTCCTGCAGGCCATCAAGGCCCACGCCTTGCACGGTGATCACTTGTCCGTTTGCGATCGGGCTGATCTCTGCACCCATGGCACGCAGACAGGCTGCTGTGCTGATCGGATCCTCCGCCGGCAACAGACCATCGATGGTGGTCGTGCCCTCGGCGATGGCGCCGAACAGCAGGGCTCGGTGGGAGATCGATTTGTCACCAGGCACGCGTACCTGTCCGCTCAGACCGCCTCCCGCTTTCAGTTCCCGCGGAGCGCCACTCGTTCCGGACACGTTCAATTAGTCGCCTTTGAATGCCGTCGATCCTATGGGCCAGGTCTTCTGTTCAGCGCTCAAACCTGGTGCTCACAATGTTCATCGTCACGAGCACCACGCCCACCCCGGTGAACACGATGCCGCGCAGTGTCATGTCGGCTCGACGCATATCCCATCCCACCAAGCGCACCAGGCAAAGACCCAACATCACAAGCGCCGTCAGCCTTAAGGGCCGATCTCGGAACAGCAGACTGAGTCCGTACAGGATCAATGCTTCGACAGACCAGAGCAAGGTGAGCCAGTTCAGGCTCGTTTGCATCTGAGCCAGCATCACCACAATCGCGATGCTGAGTGGAGCGGCGATCAGTCTCTGGGGATGGTTGGCGGCGAGGCCGGCCAGTGCGTCGATCCAGCGGAAGCACCAGGGGGTGACCTCCAGGCTTGTGGCCTTCCCTTGGCTGGAGGTCCAACCTGTTGTTGAGACAGTGGCCGCGGCGAGCACCATCAGGCAGGGGCCGCCGACTGTCATCACTGAGAGTGCAGGTTGCAGGCCCGCCAGGGGGATCAGCGCGGAAAGGAATAGAACAACCCCGTGCGCTTTCTGGCGGGGCCAGTGTTGTGAAGGGGGGCAGCGCCAGGCGGCGAGGGTCAGCAATGCCAGCACACACACCTGGGCAGCAGCGTCCAGGCGGATGCTGACCAGCACAACGGTGCCCAGTACGGCCAAATCGCCAGCGCTCTGCCGGAGACTTCTCCACAGTCGCCATGCATCCAGGCCGATGCGGTGTCCGCTTTGGCGGATGAGGATGAGTGCACCAATAAAGCTGCTGTCAATCGCGACCGGTAGCCATGGATTGAACGGCTGCCCTGCCAAGCGGGACAAGACGAAGCAGATCAGAGCGGCCCAGCTCAGACCCAGAAACACTCCGACTTCACCGCGAAAGCCGCGGCTGGCCATAGTCTTTGCTGCGCCGAGACAGCTCACAGCCAGCAGCAGCCACCACAGCGAGGCAAGACCGGTGGCAGGCCATCCCAGTGCTTCGCGCATCACCACCACTGTGAGCACCAGGCTGAGGCTGCTGAGCACCAGTCCGATGCTGCGCGTGCCAATCAGCCTGCCTTGCAGGCGCTGGCCTCCTATGGCCATCCCACCGCTCAAAATCAGTAGAGGCAGTGCGGTCGTTCCCAGAGCATTCGTCGTCCAGGGTTCGGAGAGGAGCACATTGGCTGAGTAGATCCAGCTCAGTACGGCCACGCTCACCACGCTCACGCGCAGGGCGCGAAGCGGTTGTGCCTGTCCGGAAAGGCGGAGTGACGCCAGCAGAAATGCTGTCAGCACCCAGATGCCAACCTGGGTTGGGAGCAGAAGGGTGATGCTCACTGCTGGAATGACGACGGCCACAACCGCCAGAATTCGCTTCAACCAGAGCGACGTGTTGCCTTGACTGAGCCGGTGCACCAGCCTTTGTTGCCAGAGACCAAGTAGCAGGATCAGAGGAAGATCTGCAACGGTCGCACGATCAGCTTCCAGAGGCAGTAGCAACGCCAGTGCGCTGCTGAGCAGCAGCAGGCCATAGCCTCCGTTTCGGATCAAGATCCGATCCCCTCGTCGACAGGCATCCCAGACAAAGCCAGTGCAGACGATGGTGATCAGGCAGATCAGGAACAGATCGGTGTTGAGCGGAGCCAAGATCTGACCAAGACCTGAGATCGCCAGCACCAGTGCAGCGCACCAGTTCAGGCGCATGAGATCCACCTCC
>Ga0189288_10306_pt1 | contig 22417 bp, 15 predicted proteins | sample UW105minimetaG_FD_130316 | JGI IMG/M metagenome (GOLD analysis project Ga0189288, IMG submission 130316) | Marine microbial communities from the Costa Rica Dome - UW105 mini metaG | ecosystem: Environmental > Aquatic > Marine > Oceanic > Photic zone | place: Costa Rica: the Eastern Pacific... | reverse complement strand
AGAAGGGCTCAAGACGCGCCATCTGCGCGTCCGTCAACCAGAAAAGATCAGACATGTTCACCGCTCGTTTTCAAACCGTGAAGCATGCCATTAGACGGAAATCAATGGGTCCTGACCCTAGTCGTTGATTTCCTGATTCTTTATCGAATTTGTCATTTTTTAGGCATTCGTACAACTGAATGGCGAAGGTTTGGCTATTTTGGGGCAGTCTGAATGCTCTTAAAATTTTGCAAATGACGCAAAGATGCGTGAATATTTTGGGAGTGGAGAATTTATTATGGGTGTCAAGTACATAATGCCATTTGGAAATTTTATGCCTCTTCATCTCAAATTTTTATAAATTTTTTTTTTTACCGTTTTGGACTCATTAAGAAGAGTAACTTAATTCTGATCTTGGGATTTGTGGAGGCTGGATTTCCAGCCATTTCGTGGGAACAGAAAAATGACTCTCAAACATTACGGCTTTGCCACAACAAACATTCTTAGGTTGAGTGTTCTTATATCAGAATTTCTTAGGGTGAAGCGTTAGAGAGCGATCTAACGCGCAAAGATCTAACGTTTTCTGAGGACAATCTAATGCCAGTTACCATTGCTGTGGATCACAGTAGTGCGCCGATTGAGGTGCGCTCAGACATGTTTGGGGTTAATCTCCTCAGCAGCACTAACGAAGTAGATGGTGTGCCGAATGAGCGGTATGTTGACGCTATTGATCTAGTTGGGGCGACACGCTTGCGCTATCCTGCAGGGCGTGCCGCCAACGAACAGATCACGGAGTTAGACCGCACAGAAAGTGGGTTCGATCAACTGCGTGAAGACTTTCGCAATTACTTAGATTGGGTGAAGGAAACGGATTCCCGAACCACGCTAGTAATTCCGGCATTGTCCGAAGTACACACGGATCAGCAGTCTCTGCAAGACTGGGCGGAGCTGGTACTTGAGTATATGGGCGACCAGGCCTCGCTGATTGCGGGGTATGAAATTGGCAATGAGTTTTGGCAGACCATAGAGGAAACCGAATATGGCAGTCATGCGCTTGATATAGCAAATGCGCTGCGTGCTGTAACTGTTGACGGTTACCAGCCTGATATTTGGGTCCAAACTGCTAACGTCGCTGGTGGGGCGTCCAATTACAAGGGTGCCAGCAATGGTTCAATCAGCGATGCGGACGCGATTGCAGCTATGCAATATTGGGATGCGGCCCACCGACCTGATGACTGGTCAGACGGCCAGACTGCCGAACAGTATTACCGAAGCCTCAACGGCTGGGAACAGCGCGTGATTAAGGGAAACCTAGAGCTCCTAGAGCAGCTTGATGCGGATCATAACATCACCAATGGTTTTCAGAGTAATACGGCTAATTCGGGAATCGATGGCATTGTCGCGCACTATTACTTTGATAAAGAATTAGACGGATATGATCAAAGTGCCAATCTGACGCGGTCCGAACTCAAAGCGCTGGATTTACGGTTTGCCACCTGGGAAGCCATGATACCCCAAGACCTCTCAATTCAGGTAACAGAGTGGAATGTTGAAACCGGCCACTGGCATTGGCTTGGTCTGAAAGCGGCCGGCGTGGTGGTTGAACAATTTCAGAACATGGTGGAAATGGGGGTCGACGGGGCCGACTTTTGGACGGTCCGGCACAACACATCAACAGCCATTGCAGGTGGCAACTCAGATGCGGGAGTTGTGGAGCTGACCCCGGCGGGGGTAATGCTCGCCTTAATGACTGAAAGCTTGAACCCTGATGATGGTACGATGTACGCGATCTCGGTGGCTGGGTTTGATGCTACCGAAATGGAAGTCAACGCTTACTCAAACGGCTATCGAAGCGTGGTGTATGTCACTTCCCATATGGAAGAATTTGGCCATAATTTTTCGTTGGATTTGTCAAGTTTGGGGGGCGCAGCCAAAAGCTGGTCTGCCCGCGTGGTTAGCATGGATGCGTCTTCATCCGATGGTTTGAGCGACAACGCCGCATATGACGAGAACGGTGATCTGGTCTCCCGCACCCCCAAACGAACCATTGATGAAGATGAACGGCAGGAGTTGATCGATGTATTGGGTGCGGCTTTTGATGACAGCTTAATAAAAATGAGCTCGGGCCAGTGGAAAACATATCTACCCAAGCCTGAAGATATTTTTGTGCGACCAGGTGTCAGCACGCCAACAGCACTAGAGGATTTCTATTTTGCGACAGAAACGGATGTTTCCGGATCGCTGTCCACACTCACACAGGCCGAGTTGGGTACCACAATCTCAAATCTGTCTATGCGCCTAAACCCGTATGAAGTGATTGAAATCACCATTGAGCATGCACAAGCAGTATACGGCAATTCTTCTGGAGATCAGCTTACTGGCGGAGCAGGTGAAGATACTCTGTATGGAGAGGGCGGCGATGATAGTCTTAGCGGGCTTGAGGGCCAAGACATTCTGATTGGTGGTACTGGTCACGACGTATTGTATGGCGGCGCTGGCAATGATCGTTTGGAAGGAAAGGCTGGTGCTGACCGCATTTTTGGCGGGGCTGGTGACGATAAGCTCGTTGGTGGGGATGGCGATGACTATTTTCAGGACGAAGACGGCAATGACGATTTTGTAGGAGGAAATGGTGAGGACACGGTCTCTTACGAAAGCCTTACATCTGGTGTGTTCGTCAATTTGGCAACCGGCGACAACTCTTCCGGCGACACATATAGCAGCATTGAACACCTAATTGGATCTAGTTCAGCAAGAGACATTCTCTACGGCAACGATCGGGACAACAGCCTCAATGGCGGAGGCGGAAACGATCGCCTTTTTGGCGGCGCTGGTAATGACACGCTTATTAGTGGTGATGGTCAAGATGAACTGCTGGGGGGGGGAGGCAATGACTGGCTTCTTGGAGGAGCAGATGATGATACAATATCTTCGTCGGACGGGGAGGATACGGTTTACGGTGGTGAGGGAAATGATTTCATAGGTGGGGGTTATGGTCACGACATTATTTATGGAGAAGGCGGTCAGGATATTATTGGGTCGGGCTCAGGGCGGGACCTTATCTACGCAGGGGCGGAAGACGATGTCGCTAGCGGAGGCTGGGGGTACGACACTATCTTTGGCGGAGGTGGAAACGATACTTTAGCGGGCAGCTTTGATGCAGATCTCGTTTATGGAGAAGACGGCGATGACATGATCGGCGGCGGGACTGGTAACGATAGTATTTGGGGAGGTAGTGGCAATGACCAAATTGGCGGAGGCATTGATAACGACGAACTGTACGGCGACGCTGGCAATGACTTTCTTGGAGGCGGAGAAGGTGAGGACACCTTAATTGGGAATACAGGCAATGACACTCTGAACGGCGGTTTGGGAAACGACCATTTGATTGGAGGCATCGGTGGCGATGAATTTGTATTTGGCAGCTTCACGGCCTCAGAGCGTGACACAATTGCCGATTTTCAAGACAACCTGGACACCCTTCGTATGCATGGAGTGAGAGGGGACAGCCATCTTTCACGGTTCAACGCTCTCGATATTTCCGATACTGCGGTTGGCGCCCAAATTGCCTATGCAGGTCATGTGATTTATTTGGAGGGTGTTTCAGCTGCAGAGCTAGATCTCACCGACTTCGTCTTTATCTGATAGTGACCCCATGCTTTCTAACAGGCGAGGCGGGCAGATAGTAAACTGCCTTGGTGTGCATCGAATGCTGTAGTGGTTCAGATGTGATCTGACAGTTTGCCGTTTTTCCGGCGGCGTCAGATCACATCGAGACTAATTCAAATGCTCTACTGGCGTGCGTAAACGTCCTCGTAGCGCACGATGTCATCTTCCCCCAGATAGCTACCGGTCTGCACTTCAATGAGCACCATCGGCACCTTGCCGGGGTTCTCCATTCTGTGCACTGCTCCCAGCGGAACGAAGACTGACTGGTTCTCACTCACCATTTTGACGTCTTCATCAATGGTGACCTTGGCAGTGCCTTCCACCACAATCCAATGTTCGGCGCGATGCATATGGCTTTGCAGGCTCAGCGCCGCACCGGGATGCACGACAATGCGTTTCACTTGAAACCGATCGCCAACCACTAGGCTTTCAAACCAGCCCCAAGGTCGGTGATCTTTAGGGAAATCTGTGGCCTGGCGCGCGCCTTTTTCCTTCAGCGTGCTGACCGCCAGCTTTACATCCTGTCCGCGTTTGGCATCCGCCACCAGCACCGCATCCGGCATTGCCACCGCAATGATGTCCCTCAGACCAATTCCAACCAGCTCCTGTCCCAGATCCTCAGACCGCAACAGGCTGTCGTCACAATCAATCGCCGTGGCAGTTCCGCTGGTGACCACGCCGCGCGCATCCGGGTTGGCCTCCCGCCAGACCGCATCCCAGCCACCCAAATCAGACCAGCCGGCAGCAAAAGGAACCACCGCCAGATTGTCCGCCCGCTCCATGACCGCATAGTCGATCGAAATGTCCTCAGCTATCGCCCAGCTTTCTGGGTCCAAGCGCAGAAATCCAAGATCCGGCTTGCCCTGATCCACCGCCGCGCGCACCGGGGCCACCAAATCCGGCGCATGAGACTCAAAGCCCGCAAGAATTGTGCGTACCGAAAATAGGAAAATGCCCGCATTCCAAAGGTAAGTGCCCGCCGCCAGCATCTCAGCCGCGCGCGCGGCATCCGGCTTTTCAACAAAGCGTGACAGGGGCAGAGGGCGGGCGGTAAAATCGCCCGGGTCTGTGGCGAGCTCAAGATAGCCGTAGCCAGTCTCCGCATGGGTGGGGCGGATGCCAAAGGTCACCAGCTGACCCGCTTGCGCTGCGGCAACCCCGGCCATAACCGCCGTCTCAAACGCTTCTGGATCTGGCACCACATGATCGCTGGGCGCTACCAGCATCAGCGCGTCCGGATCATTCTGCGCCAGCCACAACGCCGCCGCCAGAACCGCTGGCGCGGTGTTGCGCCCCGTCGGTTCGATCAGGATGGCCGAGGGGTCTACTCCAACACTGGCCAGCTGTTCCGTCACAATGAAGCGGAAATCAGCATTGGTCACCACCATCGGCGCGCTAAAGCCGGGGCCGGACAGTCGCTGGGCGGAGTGCTGAAACAACGTTGGCCCGCCCAGAAGGTCAGTAAATTGTTTGGGATAGCTTTTGCGGCTGAGCGGCCAGAGGCGGGTGCCCGATCCGCCGCAAAGAAGAACCGGTGTGATTGTGCTGTTATGGCCCAAAAGGAAATCCTCCCATGGTGAAATCTGCTTGCGTCAGACGTAACACCTCCCACGCCGAAATGTCGAGCTGGGTGGGTGGCGGTTTTGCAGCGGGATCTGTGCGCAGTCTAAAGCGTCACTTGCCAGAGATATCCTTGATGGTGTGTAAAAGGAGACAGCTGTCAAAACACAGGTTCCGGTGGCGCTGATATGTCAGATCGAGCCACTCCTTAGCGTGCACACAGATGCGCGGATAGACGCGGTGGCTCTGCTTGGCTGAATGGATCTGGTTGTTCGGCGCGCGTCCACGAGATTTGTGCCCGATCGCCGAGGCGCCATCCTGGCGATACCGCATCAACAGCCTGAAAATCTGCCGACGCGTCAGGCCCAACATGTTCGCCGCGTTGTTGACACTCAGCCGCCCGTCATCGACCTGCGCCAGCACTTCCACGCGGTTCAACTCGCGCTCGCTCATCATCACCCATCCCATGTCCGCTCACCCTCATGTTCTTTTGAGGGCAGAGTGACATTCCTGAATTGCTCATGGGTGACATTTTAGCTTTGCGGTGTGAACTCACGGTGAAGTGCAGTTCCTGATATTCCTTTTATTCCAATCTGTTCTGGATTTCCATTAGCTTGGTTTCGAAGATCTCGGCAGGCGTGTGGTAGCCCAAGCACTTTCGCGGCGTTGAATTGAGGCGATGGCAAATCGACCTCAAATATCGATTTGTCAGCGCCGTCGGTGCGGTTGATCTGGGGAGGTACTTCCGTAGCCTGTTGTTCGTGTTCTCGACCGTGCCTTTCTGGTAAGGCGCTTGCGGGTCGCAGAACCATGCATCCGCGCCGATCCCGGCCTTGAGATATTTCCAGGCCGAGAACTCGGTGCCGCGATCAAAGGTGATCGACTGGCGCGCATCGGCGGGTAGGGGAGCCAGGCCTTGGATCAGCGCCTCCATGATCGGTTTGGACTGGCGATCCTCGTTGCGCATCACCACAGCGTATCGGCTAACGCGCTCAACCAGGGACGTCACGTTGACCTTCCCATGCTCCTTTCGGAACATCATCAGATCGCATTCCCAGTGACCGAACTCTGCGCGTTCTGTGATGTGTTCAGGCCTGTGCGACAGGCTCTGCGTGTCGAAGATATGGGTCCGGTTGTGCCTGCGATAGCTACGGGGCCTGCGGCGACGGCGATGCTCAGGCAGGTGGCGATAGAACTGTTCTTCGCGGCCATCCTTGGAATAGGCGAACCGATAGATCGTCTCGTGGCTGACACGGATCGGATGGCGCTCCAGCCGCATCCGACCTGCGATCTGTTCGGGGGACCAACCGGCTTTGAGGCGGTCTTCGATGGTGGCCTTCAGTTCAGGGTGAACGATCATCTTTCGGTGGATCGCGCGACGCGCTTCATATTTGTCCTGAGCGACAAGCGCATGATAGCCGTTCAGCTCTGGGATCTCAGTATCCGTGTATCGGTTCCGTTTGATGTCCCGGTAGATCGTGGAAGGGTCGCGGCCCAATCTATCCGCGATCTCTGAAACCGGCATTTTGGCTTAAAGCCACTTTGCCAGCTTGCGTCGTTCATCCAGATTCAGGTGACAGTAGTGGTTTCCCATTCTTCATACTCCATGCAACGCTCTGTTTTGATACAGAATTTGCACTTCGTTTGTGAATCCACCCGGCTACAACAATAAATCTGATAATATATATTATGTAATATATTTATGGCAAAAGTTAGACCTCCTCCATTGTGTAGATTGACCTGCTACCCGAAAACTGGACCACCCGATGGGGGCACGCCAACTTGGCCGCAGGTAATGACGTTTGCTGCTTGACCTTAAAATGACGCGGGTCATTTGTTTCGATCCTCTTGATGAGAAGACCCCGCAGTGAAAAAATGCGGATGGAACCGTTGGACACCCATACAGAGAGGCAGTATGCCTTTTACACGGTGTTCCAACGTCAACCGAATTTACGCCCACTCAATCGGACTGCTTTGTATGACTCCCCCTATTTGTATCGTGATGGCTGTTTTTAAGCCCACGCGCGCTCATTTGGTCGAACAAATCCACTCTTTAGCTAGGCAAACATATACAAATTTTCATGTGGTGTTTGTAATCTCAGATTTGGAAAGTGACGCTATCGTAGTACAAGAAGCCAAAAAGCATGATCTTGATTTTGAAACCCATGTGCCATTGCAAAAACTAGATGCCGTCCATGCTTTTGAAACGGGATTAGGTGCTGCGCTAGTGCATTTGAACACGCTGGGAAACGACGCAGAGACAGGCTTTATTGCGCTTTGTGATCAAGATGACATTTGGCACCCAACAAGATTGGAAGCCGGCGTTCGCGCACTTACAAATGAAGGTGTGGACCTCGTACACAGCGATGCGCGGCTCATTGATGCAGCCGGGAGCCTGCTGCACCCATCTATGTTTGCACATGAAGGTCGTGTTCGGCACCCAGGACTGCGAGGGCTTCTATACCGGAACAACATAACCGGAATGACCGTACTGATGCGTAAGTCACTGGTGGAAGCCGCCTTACCGTTCCCGCCTCAAAGCGGCGTACACTTCTATCATGATCTTTGGCTAGGCTTAGTCGCAGAAGCGCGTAATGGTGTCACGTTGATCTCTGAGCCTTTGGTCGATTACCGCCAGCATAGCGATAATGTTATGGGAGCTATCGAAAAAAGCAAATTGTTCCCCCGTCGCTCACCAATACAACTGGTAAAGGACAGAACAAATCTATTGCGCAAAATGGCCGCGGGCTATGCGCTTGCTCGATATCTTGCCCACAGCTTGAACAACCGCATGTACGATATACAGCCAGACTGGAACGCACATCCAACCCCTAAGGAGGTGCGACCATATTTGCATCGTTTACGCGGGGCTGAGAGCTTTGTTTGGGACAGCCTGAGCCTGCTTGTCCGGGGCAAGTCAGGCCAAGCCAAAACAGCCGTTGAGTTTGCCATTGCTTCATTGGGACGTACTACTTGGATGCTACGGGACGCATTCAGTGCAGGCATTCAAGGCGCATCAGAGAAATTTGATATGCGACTTTATTCTTTGTCGCCCGGCTGTGCCCCGATTCCAGCAAAGCACGAATTAAGTAAAACAAAAATCACTTCACAACCCGCCTATAAATTTATCGATACCCGCACCGAAGCTCGCTGGGAGCCCATCTTTGACGCAGATCGTTCTTCATTTTCAATTTTAGTGCCAACTCTGAATCCAACAGAGATTTTTGCCGGTATTGCCACGGCTTTGGACATCGGCATTGGTTTGGCGGAACGCGGGCATCAGGTAAAATTTATCGCCATGGATTTACCAGTGTCATCCATCGAAGTCTCGAAGCAATTTATTTTGAGCCGGGGAGAAGGCACGATACAAGACAAAATTGACCTTTACTGCGGTGTCACCAACGACAAAATTTCATGCCACCGGAAAGATCTCTTTTTAGCTACCGCTTGGTGGACAGCCCACGCCGCACAAAAGTTAGTTACTGACTTCTCATTTCAGCAGAACGGATTTTACTATCTTATTCAAGATTTTGAACCAAACTTTTACCCTTGGGGATCCGACTTTGCCGGAGCAAAAGCGAGCTATAACCTGAATTTCAAGCCGATTTTCAACACCTCAATCTTACGCGACTACTTTCACCAGCAAGGCTATGCATTTGCAAATGAGAATGCTCTGACCTTCCATCCTTCAATTGACCTCTCAATCTACAACGGCCTTCGACCGAAAAAGAGCGTAAAGCGTTTGGTGTTATACGGTCGCCCGGAAGTCTCGAGAAACATGTTTCCGACGGCGATTGAAGCTTTGAGCATATTCATCAAGCAGGCAAAGTTGCAGCATCAAGATATAGAATTGGTTTCTGTAGGTATGGCCCACTCCGAGATTACATTCGCAGGCGGCATCTCGATGAAAAGCCTTGGCAAAATTCCTTGGTCGGAATATCCAAAGTTCCTGCTTGAGGCTGATATTGGGCTGTCCTTGATGCACTCCCCCCATCCGAGCCATCCACCTCTGGAAATGGCTGCTTCCGGCGCTGTCGTGGTGACCAATCTATTTGATTCCAAGGATCTACGGCAGTTGGGGAGTAGTTTTCTATCAGTGGAGCCTACGCCGCAAGCTCTTGCCGATGCCTTAGTTTTAGCTTGGCACATGCCCGCACAAACAATAGAAAGCCGCCAAATTGATTTAACACTTTTGGGAAGCCCAATTGAGCACATCATGGATACATTATCAGACGACCTATCCAGTCCAGCTAAAGTTGGAGATCTAAAATTTGCGTAGACTTTTTTTACATGTTGGGTCCCCGAAATGCGGGTCAACATATTTGCAGCGCGTTCTCTTAAACAACCAAGACAAACTACTGAAACATCGGGTTGCGTACCCGCATGACGGCGGTGTGCACCCTGGAAATGCTAGCAATCTGGAAACCTTCACTCCAGAAAAAATTGAACACTTGTTTGCCGAGGCGGACACCATTTTTCTATCTCACGAAGACTTATTTGCTCGCTCGGCACTAGCAAAATCACTAGCAACTGCATGTTTAGAGAAAGGCGTGCAGGTTCAAGTTATTGTGTTTTTGAGACCATTCAGTGAATTCATTTTCGGAGACTACTCTCAGTTTTTAAAACAATATTTTGAAACATTTTTAAGAAACCGGACTGCCTTTGATGGCCGAAATTTCGAGCAATTCGCCGTAGACCGAGCCCGAAATTTGAACATAGTAGGGTATCTTAAAGGTTGGCGTAGTATGTTCCCTGAGAGCCCAATTACTCTCGGAAAGCAAAAAGAAATTCGTAACGTTATTGAGCCTTTGATCAACGTCCCACACCTCTCTTGGGATGTGCGACGCGAACATGCTAACCCATCACTTCGTATGTTCGATTGCGACTGTATAGTAAAAGCGATCAATGATAAAAACATTCCCAAGGCTGATGTAACTAACCTTTTTAAGCAGGCTTTCCATAACACGCAGGAACACGACCTTGGCAAGTCGACTAGTCGAATATCTTGGATTGAAGCCCTTTTTGCACATCAAAATGAAAAACTACTTTTGGAATTTGGCTTCGATAATAGGCGCCTGATATAGCAATGCGAAACAAGTAAAGCCCTTGTCACGGGGCAAATTAGAAATCACTTTGCTGCTGGAAATGTCCCTGCACGAGTGTCATGTTGGAAGAACACGTCAATCTTTTGGACGTTTCTCGGTTTGATGTCGCTCCTTTGACAGCATTTATTGCGCCAAAGGAGACTAACTATGGGACTGAAGCGGACGGACGGATTTCACTAGACCAGTGAGGTGACGTGTGAGCAGGTGGATGATGATCTGGCTGTTGCTATGTCGACGCTCAACAAGTGGATCACAACATATAGGGGCACTGACGTAGTTTCGACAGAAGGCTTAGACCTTTCCAATCGGTTGTGTGACGTTGTCGGCGTCAGCACACGTGGATTGCGTGCTTTAATTTACTCTTATCCACAGCAAAGCGGGCCCCTCTGGTACCCGAGTGCCCGACCTTAGCCTTTGTTTCGGCGCAATATGGACGACACGACCCGAAGCGGTGCCATCAATTTCCAGGTATTGCTGCTCTGCACTGCCATAACGGCATATTCTGCCCGCTCGGCACGCTCCTGTGCTGCCTTCAGAGAGGCTTTGCTCTTTTCCTCTAGATCCTTGGTCTTGGTTTGCAGCGCATGCTCACTATCCATGAGTAAGCGAGTCAGCCGAGCCAGCTCCTGACTCTGGTTCTTGAACCGGCTTTCCTGATTACACAGCTTTGCTTCGTTCTGGGCAAGGGCAAAGGCGATTTCGGCGTCCTTGTTTTTCAACTGTTCTTCGCGTGCCCGTAGGCTCGTCTTCGCGTCTTCGAGCCGAGCTATGTAATCTGTATTTTCAGCTTTCAGAGCTTCTACAAGCGCGGCCATTTCAATACGCTTGTCGTCGAAACGTTGCGCCTCTTTGGCTTGCCGCGCGTTCAACTGCGCCAGTTCTTGCGTGCGCTGTTCAAGAACATTTCTCAGTTGTTCCAACTCGTGCTTGCGTTGTTCCTGCGCGCTAAGGAGTTGTTCCAACTCGTGCCTGCGGTCTTCCAATCTGCTGCGCGCAGTCTCAAGCTCTTGTTCGCGTACCGACAAAGCCGCTCCGGCCTCTTCTGCAGCTCTCTTGCTCTGAGCAAGTTCCTGATCACGTAACTGCACGGTGCGGCGCTGCGTTTCTATTTCGGAAGAGAAGTCATCAGCGGTCTTCTGAAGCGCTTCCTTTTCTGCAGTCAGAGAATCAAGATCGCTCTGAACTTTATCACGTTCTTGGGTCAGCTGCGTTATCTGGCTACCGGCTTCCATGGCCTGGTAGGCACTATCGCGGCCAGCCTGAACAACGCCAAAGAAAAGCGGTGCTGCGGCATTAAAGGCCTCACGAATGGTGTCCAGGCGCGGGTAATCTTTTGGGTCTTCGCCCTCGGAAGCCCAGCGGACAAGGATTGCATAGGTGTCACGCACCCAGTCCGATACCAGCGGGTTGGTCAGCAAAACAGCGGAATCTTCGGCAAAGCTACGCAATCCCGTCGAGAGAAATTCTTCTATCTCGCTCACAACGTTTAGTGACATTCGGGGCAAGGTGAGATCCAGCTCGGACTGAATTCTTTCAACTACATGCCCCCAGTTGGTCAGCAACTCGGAGTAAGTTGTGAAACAACGGGTCTTGCCACGGCTGTCTGCTTCGGCCTGCAGAACATGGCGCAACCAGATCAACAGGCCGAGATTGCAGTCAAACAGATACCGCCGGTGCAAAGAATTCGCAACTTCGAACGGGTGCCGCAATGATAAAACGTAATAGGGCTCGACAGAAAGGTCTTGCAAAACCTGATCCCAGAAGGGCAGCAGGCGGCAGATACGGGGATCCTTGAGAACAAAAAGCTGGGAAGATCCAAACTCCTGTGTCACGGTCTCTGCGGCGCGCTCGCGAAAGGTCACCGCGGAGGTGCTGTCAAACCATGTAGGCGTGATGGGCAGCCAGTCATCCCAGCGTGATCCGGCTTCGGTCAGAAGTTCCTGATGCAGCTCATAAATTGCGGAGGATTCGAAGTACCCTTTGGCATTGCTATCCGTGGCCGGCATCAACGAATTTGGGGGGGCCGCACCAAGGATAGAGAGAACCCCCGACAGTGCAGACGTCCCTGAGCGGTGCATACCCAGGACAACCACACATTTCCTAGTGTCGAGTATTTGGGGGGATTTGGCTTTGATGGAGGAAGAAGTATTCTTTTTTTTTCGGCTCATTACGGTCGGTATCGTTTTTCAAGGGGGGGCAAGAGATGATACGCCCCGTTTTCGTATCTAACAAAGGCTGCTTTGGAAAGAGGTGCGGCGTACCTAAGATGGCAACACACCTCTTATAATTGATAGTCCGATCTGGCACTTGATAAAAAGCAGAAAATGGAACACGCTGGTAATAAAATACAGCATGTGAGAGCGGAGAATCTCACCAGATATTGTGGCTTGAAGTGGAAAAGATACGAGTGTCTCGCGCGCAAAGTCAGGACAAGAGCATGAAACTTAACCCACATGAGGCCATTCTTCATACTATCTACAATGGCGCCGAAACGCTGTCCCAACAACTCGATGGTATCGCCGCGTAGAATTTCGAAAATTGGCCCGCCCTCACCGAGGATGGGCATTCGGCAAACGCCGTTCAGGCCGCGCTAGGCATTTTTTGCCTGCATCAGGTCTTTGTCGCCAATCGATCGGTAAAAACATTACCCTGTGAGTCGAGCCTGTTATAGATTGCGCTAAACCACCAAGCACCGTGGTCCAAACATCAAGTGGACTGAGCTGTATTCAGGTCGAAGAGAAAAGCCCTCGGCGCAATGCTGCAAGATAGCTGCGCCCGTCTTTTTGGGTAGGTTCTAGTACGGCACCCTCAGCCCATTCATTCCAAGCATTCACGAAGACCAGAGGTGCAGGCAGATACCCTTGGCGGAATTTGCGTGTGGCATGACCTGCTGCCTGTCGAACCCATGCCTCGAACTTGTCCGGATCTGAACCAACGAGAATATTAGCCTGCTGCGGACGTCTAGGGGAGTTATCCCAATCAGGACAAACACCGGGGGCGAGCTTGTCGAAGCTGTCGACGGCCTCGAGACTTTGGTCAGAGACCAGGTCATAGCTTTCGAAGAAATCACCAAATGCTTTATCCGCACCGGGAACCGTGCCCTTGGGTAACAGTTTGCGTTCGGATATCCGTGGGGTTCTGTGCGGTGGAAATTGAGCAACAAAATCGACGAGCTCCTCCCACTCCACCTGAAAATCGGAGTTCCACGTAGTGCCGACGATGATGTCAATGTTAAGGCTGTCGCGCAGACGGTCACGGAGGAACTGAATCGTTCCGGCAGCATCCGGTAACTTGTTGAGTTGATAGATCATCACGACGGGTTTGTCGTCGATTCGATAATAGCGGCTGTCCGCGCTGGCATCGATCAAATCCTGGGCAAACTGCCGTAAGGTGTCCGCGCTATAGTCCTGCTTCAAAATTGTTTCGCTCGTCTTGCCGTCCCAGGCTCGGGTCCAGTCTTCGTTGGCCCAGCAATAGAAGAAACTAGGGCCACCCTCGGGCATCGACAGCAGCCGGTTTGTCACGGCATCCATGAGTCGTTCACTGCCGAAACGGTAGTAGTAGACGGCCATGGCCGAGACGCCGTATTCCCGAGCAAGCTGCCCCTGTGCCGTCAGTGTTTCAGGGGTGCGCAGATCATAGTAGCCCAGCTCTCCAGGCAGGCGAGGCTGCGAATGACCGTCATATCTGGGGCGCCCCTTGACCACATTGCGCCATTCCGAAAATCCAGGCCCCCAGGCCCGGTCGTTGACCGCAAAGCAGTGAAACTGCGGCAGATAGAAGGCAATTGCCTGGGTGTGGGGCTCGTGACGATTGGTCAAAGATATGAATGCGTCGCGGCCTTGTTTCAGGGCGGGGTGATTCTGCAGAGCATTGACCGCTGCCTCAAGTGCATCTTTTCCATGTTTCCGCACCAGGCTTGCCCACCCGGCCTTACTCAGAACGCGGCGCCGTTTGTGGTTAAAGCTCTTTGATTTGGCATGATAGACGTAGGTGGACAGGGTGAACCCGCAGGTCATCCCGATCTCAGACAGACGGAGGCAAAAATCGTTCTCTTCACCATACCCCTGGGGAAACGCCTCTTCGTCAAAATACCCGATCCCATCAATGACCTTGCGTTTGATCGCGAAACAAAAGCCGTTGACGACCGGGCTTTGATACACGGGTTCAGCGGGGATATGGGCGCAAGCCTGCGCAACCTCGTGGAGAGACATGCCCTTGGGCAGGACGTTGACTGCAAAGTCGCCGGTTTCGTCCTTGACAAGGGGAACCGATTGCCAAGTGGCCGCATTGGACATCGGCCCAACAATCCCAACCTTTGGATCCGCTTCGCCGGCCTTCACAAGGGCCCTTACCCATCCCTGGGGAACGATTGTGTCACTGTTCAGCAAGATCACGTAATTAGCCCGAGACGCTCTCATCCCAGCATTGGCCGAACGGGTATAACCAAGTGCAACATCATGCCGTATCAGGATGTCAGACGGACAGCGTTTTAGGTGCCGTGCGATCACCTCACGCGTCGGCTGGTCCGAACCGTCATCGACAATAATCACCCTGGTGCGGCCATCTCGGGCGAGTTGTACCGAGTGCAAACATCGCGCAACATCATCAGGGCTATTGTGGACGCAAACCACTACATCGACCGACAGGGTATCAACAGCAGAACTCTGCGCATCAAGCAGGCTCTCCCCCCGTTTCAGGGCCCCCAATCTTGGAACGAGATCTATATGCGCATGGCCCTCGCCACCATGGTTCAGATAGGCAAACCGGGGGTCTGCCCGGACCGACAATCCGGAGTCGAACAATTCAACTTTGCGTGCCCCAGCTTTCCAGCAAGCGTAATCAAAGCTGAGCTGGTCACGTCGGCTCTTGGTACGAATCTCGCTCCACCAGATATCAAGGGCTTTTCGCGTCTCCGAGCGGCGCAGATCCATGACCAGGAAATTCGTTTCGGTCAAACCGCCATCGTCAGGAAAGCCTTCTTCCATATAACCTGCAAACTGCGTCTTCATGATATCGACATTATCCATGTTCCGCTTGACGAGGATCTCTAGCTCAGAGGCGACATTGGGCCGATAAGGGTGAGACACAACACCAAAGGATGCGCCGTTTTCCAGCACACGCTGGATCAATGGTGTGACATCGCTGGTGACAACGATGTTTCCGTCGATCCAGATTGCAATGTCGCACTTCTCGAGCACCGCGTGGGGCTGCGATTTATGGCGACGGGCGGTCTTAATCAGGTTTGGTCCTTCGACAGCAAGGGGCCTCAGGTCCCATTGTGCACAGGTCGCGGGCTCGGGATGGTCTGTAAAAAATTTATATTGGGCACCGTCCACCCAAGTTTCGAAGGGAAGGGGCGTTTCATATCCCCCCGTCGCACAGGTAAAGAAGGTAATCTGCAACCCGGCCAGCTTGGGATCAAGAACACTCGGCACAGTGTCGGCTTCACCATCTTCTAATTTTTGCAGCAGCGACGACGAATAGGCGGGCCCTTTCAGATAACTACGGGACAGAGAATAAGGTTTCTCCGCGCGGACCTGGCGATAACCGTAATCGCGGCTGGCGGCGATGATAGAGAACAGCCGCTCGATGGTATGCGCTAAGGTGCCGTCAATCTGGCCGGCCTCTTCCTCAAAATCGGACCGGATAAAACTGTCTTCAAGCAGGGGACGGATGGCCTCGACGCGGGCAATGAAGAAAGAGCCGGCCGGAAACGGCAGAAGATCTGCCTCAGTTAGGGAAGCAGTATCTGCTCCTGCAAACCGTGGCATTTCCTTTGATGCGCGGGCGAAATTTGCTCCCCATTTGATCTGCTCTCCCACGCTAGGGTGATAGACGGGAAAGAGCAGACCTAGGTCCGGCGTATCCGCAAAAAGGTTAAGCAACTGGGTAAAATGCCCCTTCGAATGAAAGAGGTGATGTCCCATCTGCACCCCCCAATCCCGCTTTGAGGCAGTGTGCGAACTCTTTTTGGAATGAAAATGGGCGACAACATCATATTTGGCGAGGCGGGAACCAAACCCGAAAATCATGGGGCCGATGTCACGACCCTGGTTTGGCATGGCCTCAACATGAAGCCGTACAAGTTCGGGTAGGTTTCTGAACCCCTCTTCTACCGTTCGAACAGCGCTTTCGTCTGCAACGCTGACATAAAGATCAAACGGAGACGCGATCGACGACAACCAGACGTGGCATTGAAACAACATGTCGAGGTGAAAAAGATGTAGATGCACCGCCAACGTTCCTCCGAAATGCGGAGCCGGTGCGACTTCATCTTTGATGACAGTCGCCGGGCCGCGGTGGCTAGAAGCATGTTCCGCTAGGATTTCGAACGAAGGCTGAGGGTACTTCTTTGCGTCGACAGCCTGCGGCGGACCTTTTGGGCGTCCGATACGTCGTCCAATTCGCAGCCAGTGTTCCTCCGGGCTCATGCCACTCAGAAGCACGTCCGGAAATTGTTCTGCGTACCAAGAGGCATCAAAATCCGAAAGTACATCAGTCTTGTCGAAAGGCGCATTCAAAAGGGTCATTTAGGTCAACTCACGGTATGGATAGGGCCAGCCAGCCGTCGTCTTCTGGCAGTATATTTAACGAACGTAACACCTAGTCTAAAGGGTAATTTCTGGTGAGAGGTAAAATTGCACCGCCATCCATTTCGACGGTGCTGTTTGACGATATCAGAGACGGTATTTTTAGAAATACGCGAGGTCGCGAACAAGCCACCGGTATGATCTGTTGTCTCCGATGGCCGTACAGAACCTCCCCCAACCAAACTGGTGAAATTTCAACTTGCGCCTACTACTCTCTCAGCATCAACGATGCTAATAATTCCCCCAAGCAATACGGGAATTGTCAGGTCATTCCAGCCTGCCTAAGTAAGCGCCATATGCATTCTTCCGGAACAACGCAGCGCGGTCTTTCATCTGCTGTTGGTCAATCCACCCCTGTGTGAAGGCAATCTCATCCGGGCTACCAGTCTGCAGCCCCTGCCGCTGTTCTAGTGTGCGCACAAAATTACCGGCATCCAGAAGTGAGCCGTGGGTGCCGGTATCTAGCCAAGCATAGCCGCGCCCCATCCGCTCCACCGATAGAGCACCTTCATGTAGATACATTTCCAACAGCGTGGTGATTTCCAATTCTCCGCGCGCCGACGGGGTCACTTCCTTGGCCCGATCCGGCGCATCACCATCAAGGAAATACAGCCCGGTGACGGCAAAGTTCGACGGTGGCACCTCGGGCTTTTCAATAATCGATATCGCCTGTCCCTGTGCATCGAAATCAACCACGCCATAGCGCTCCGGATCCGCCACACGATAGCCAAACACTGTCCCACCGCTTTCCTTCTCATCAGCACGCGCCAACAATGTCGGCAGCCCGTGCCCAAAGAAAATATTGTCTCCCAAAACCAGAGCGGAGGGGGCTCCATTTAGAAAACTTTCAGCCAGGAGGTAAGCCTGTGCCAACCCATCCGGACTTGGCTGCACAATATAGGTGAAGTCCATGCCCCACTGGCTGCCGTCCTGCAAAAGGCGCTGAAACTGGCTCTGATCTTCCGGTGTGGTGATGATCGCCACTTCGCGAATACCCGCCAGCATTAGCGCGGACAACGGATAGTAAATCATCGGTTTGTCATAAATAGGCAGGAGCTGTTTGGAGACCCCCATGGTGATAGGATATAGCCGCGTGCCGCTGCCACCGGCCAGAATAATACCTTTGCGTTGGGTCATGTCTCAGTCCTTTAAATCGTTCAAAACAGCCGCCAGGCTGGCCCGCCAATCGGGACGTTTAATGTCAAAATCAGTCTGTAAATCAGTGCAGTTCATACGAGAGTTGGCCGGACGCGCCGCCGGTGTGGGGTAATCGGCCGACGGAATGTCGCTGACTGTCACATTACGATTGGCCTGGGCAAAAATTTCCCGCGCAAAATCAGCCCAGCTCACATCCGGACCGCCAGAGAAGTGATAGGTGCCGCCGCTCTGCCCTGCAGTGAGTCCCTCGACAATCTTGAGACACGCTGCCGCAATATCACCGGCTGCCGTGGGGCCACCAATCTGATCCGCCACAATGGTGAGCGCATCGCGGCTTTCAGAAAGACGCAGCATGGTTTTTACAAAGTTGTTGCCATGCGCGGAAAACACCCAGCTGGTGCGCAGTATGGCAAAGCGCCCGCCGGCAGCTCGCACGCCCTTTTCGCCCGCAAGTTTGGAACGCCCATAAGCCCCCAGCGGGGCCACCGCGTCTCTGACGTTCCACGGCGTGGTGCTGCTACCGTCAAACACGTAGTCGGTGGAGATATACACAAACGGCAAGTCCCGTACGGCACAGGCTTCAGCCATCGCCGAAGGCGCAGCACCGTTGATCACCGTGGCCAGCGCTTCTTCCTCTTCGGCTTTGTCCACTGCCGTATAGGCGGCGGCATTGATCACTGCCGTGGCATCAGTCTGTGCAATCAGCGCCGCACAAGCCGCCGGATTCATGAGATCCGCCTGATCCCGGCCCAAAGCAATCACATCCGTACTCTGGCGTTGCAGCTCGGTGGCCACCTGACCAGTCTTGCCAAAGACTAGAATGCTCATGTTTTCACTCCCAGACGTTCGCCCACGCCGTGCCGCGTCTGTAAGGGCCGCCACCAAGCTTCATTGTCCAGATACCACTGCACGGTTTTTTCAAGCCCTTCATCCACGGTCACGCTAGGTCGCCATCCAAGTTCTTCGCGGATACGAGTGGGATCAATTGCATAGCGTGCATCATGCCCTGGGCGATCGGTGACAAAGATGATTTGATCCGCATAAGACCCTTCGTTCTTGGGCTGTTTCTCATCCAGAATGGCACAGAGGGTTTTCACCAGTTCCAGATTAGAGCGTTCGTTTTCCCCACCCACGTTGTAACTGCGGCCAAGTTCACCTTTCTCCACCACTAAAAGCAGCGCATCGGCGTGGTCTTCTACGTAGAGCCAGTCGCGTACATTGGAACCATCGCCATAAATTGGCAGATCTTTTCCAGACAGCGCGTTCAGTATCACCACGGGAATGAGCTTTTCAGGGAAATGATAGGGGCCGTAGTTATTGGAACAATTAGTCAGCAGCACCGGCAGCCCATAGGTCTCTGCCCAAGCCCGTACCAAATGGTCAGAGGCCGCTTTTGAGGCGGAATAGGGACTGCGCGGATCGTAAGAGGTCTCTTCCGTGAACTGGATTTCGGGATCGTTGGGCAGCGAGCCAAAGACCTCATCGGTGGAGATATGGTGGAAACGGAACCCCTCAGGCTTGCCGGCCTGCGTCCAATAACTGCGGGCTGCTTCCAGCATGTTGTAAGTGCCGGTGATGTTGGTCTCGATAAAATCGCCGGGACCATCAATCGACCGATCCACATGGCTTTCGGCGGCCAAATGCATGACCACATCAGGGGCGTGTTTGGCAAATACCTGATCCAGTGCCGCGCGCTCGCGGATATCGACCTTCTCAAAGCAATAAAGCGGGCTGTCCGCCACGCTGGCCACATTTTCCAAACAAGCGGCATAGGTCAGCGCATCCAGGTTCACCACCTCATGACCACGCGCTACAGCCAGACGCACCACAGCTGAACCGATAAAGCCGGCCCCTCCAGTTACAAGAAGTTTCATCGGGTTTATCCTTCGTAGGTGAACGGGCTGTCAAAATCCGCCAAACTGGGCGCTTCGGCATCTTTGTCGGACAACACCGGTGTGCCGTCAAAGCCCCAATCAATGCCACAGCTGTCCCACCGCACGGCGCCGTCACAGTCCGGCGCATAGTAGTCAGTACATTTATAAATGATTTCAGTGTCTGGCATCCGAGTGATGAAACCATGTGCAAACCCGGCGGGCACCCAGAGCTGTTTTCCATTTTCAAAACTCAACTCTTCGCCCACCCATTTTCCATAGGTTGGGCTGCCTTTGCGCACATCAACAACCACATCAAACAATGCCCCCCTGCCACAGCGTACCAGTTTGCCCTGTGCATGCGGTGGAGATTGGAAGTGCAGGCCCCGAATTGTGCCCACATCCCGGGACATCGAATGATTGTCCTGCACAAAAGTGATGTCTAGCCCCTGCTCTGACAGGCGCTGCTGGTTCCAGCTTTCTGAGAAAAAACCGCGGTGATCGCCAAAGCGGGCTGGGGTGATAAGTTTAACGTCGACAATCGCGGTGTTTTCAATCTGCATTTGTTCAGCTTCTAAAAAATGGGCTTATTGCGCTTCTCATACCAATCCCCCCCCATGGTGTCACGGGGGGGGCTGCACAATTCCGCAGCCACGATCCCAGAAAGCGGTCTGGCGGCAACACCATGCCCAAATTGACAGCACCGTTTGCGGTCAGCGCATGAAGGAAAACGGCAGATGGGCTACTGCGAGCAGGCGGACACCCTGGGCACGCAGTAAAGCCCCATAGCCCGACAACTCTCCAAAGCCCCTGCTTCTGCCTTGGCACGCGTCTCTCCAATACCAAACTGGTACTGATCCTCCCGATCCACCGCCAGCACCGCGCAGGTATCGTTAAACACCTCGACAGCCACGCAATCCGCACCACAGGCCTCCCGAGCCAGGGCCTCCGCGTCCGGGGCTGTGGACCGGCGCGCAGCATAGCCTGCCGCGCCCAACGGGCCAAAGGCAACAGCCCCCTAGCAATATCCGTATTCACAGGCCTGAGCGACCCGGAGCGCTGTGCCCAACGAGATCGCCAGCCCCACCCCACCAAAAAGCAAACCAATCTTGGACATCATTCTACCTGTCAAAAAACAGGGGCGGCATCAGAAGTTTTGCCTATGAAATCAATACCGAAATCGGAGCTCCTTTTGACAGGAGAGGACAAGAGTGCGACGGTTGCCCCGCTCTTGAGGGGCGCTTCTGGCAGTCCCCCTATTGGCAGGCGTGAGCCTGAGCACCACCGCTAAACCCGCACATGCACAGGCCGATCCGTTCCTCGGCCAGATGATGACCGTTGGCTTCAACTTCTGCCCGCGCGGCTGGGCAATTGCAGAGGGGCAATTGCTGCCAATTTCCCAGAACACAGCCCTGTTTTCGCTGTTGGGCTGAACTTATGGCGGAGATTGCCGCACCACCTTTAGCCTGCCCGATCTGCGCGGCCGCCAAGTGACCGGCGTTGGCCAGGGAGCTGGCCTTGCGGCCACCACTTGGGGCCAGCGTGGCGGGGCGGAAACCCACACCATGATCGTGCAAGAAATGCCGTCACACAATCACCTGGTTCAAGTGACAAACGCAGTGGACAACAAAGACGGCCCTGGCAACGACTATTTGGCGTCCAGCGGTGGCACCGAACCGATGTACCATGATGGCCCACCCAACCGTTTCATGGAACCCGATGTCATCACCAATACCGGTGGCAACGTGCCCTTCAATATCGAAGATCCGTTCCTCGGCATGTATGTGTGCATTGCGACGACAGGCATCTTCCCGTCCCGCAACTGAACCACGCAAATATCAATTCACAATCAAGCGCGGGGCCTTATGCCCCGCGTTTTTTGATCCAGCCTAGGAACGCCTGATCCGCGTTGCGCAGCACGGGGCGCCCGGTTTCCGCCCACCAGGCGCGCCATTGCGCCTCCAGCGCATAGATGTCTTCGCCCGGTACCAGCCCCCGGGCCGCGTCCAACGCATCCGCGCTCAGCAAAGGCCCCTGCCCGCCTGCTGCCTCCACATCCTCCACTACCGCGCCTGCGCGGGTGAAGCGGATCACATCACCGCTGTCCTCGGCCATGTGATAATCCGGCAAATGCCCGTCCGCGATCATCCGGCGCAGAGCGGCGCGAAACACCCGGATGGGCGCGGCAGAGCCTGACTTCTTGTGCAAGGTGGCCACGCTCACCCGCCACTCCGGCTGCCGCCCGCAATGTTTGCGCGCCAATTCGTACACCCGCCGCTCCAACGGCTTGCGTAGGCCAAAATAATCTCTGTTCAATGTCAAAACTGATTTGGACAGCACCGCTCGAAACAGCCATTCACTTAGGGTCAGGACCCATTGATTTCCGTCTAATGGCATGCTTCACGGTTTGAAAACGAGCGGTGAACATGTCTGATCTTTTCTGGTTGACGGACGCGCAGATGGCGCGTCTTGAGCCCTTCTT
>Ga0189288_10305_pt1 | contig 22473 bp, 18 predicted proteins | sample UW105minimetaG_FD_130316 | JGI IMG/M metagenome (GOLD analysis project Ga0189288, IMG submission 130316) | Marine microbial communities from the Costa Rica Dome - UW105 mini metaG | ecosystem: Environmental > Aquatic > Marine > Oceanic > Photic zone | place: Costa Rica: the Eastern Pacific... | reverse complement strand
TGTTCAAACAGCGACCATTCCTCGTCGCTCATCAAGTCTCGGGGCAAGCTGATCTCCATAGCAGATACCAGCTTGAATCACGCCTCAGGCGCGTTGTGAATCCCTTTTGTCAACACGACCTAGGTACATCTCCAGTAGAGCGTAAAGTTTTCTGGAACGTTATTGAGCAATGTGAGGCAAAAAGCAGTCGATTCCAACACTGCATTATTGCAGAGATTCCACATGAGTTGACGTTATAGGTACGAGCATAAATCGTGTCGGATTTCTGCCGAATGTTGAGGAAAGAGCGCTTCCGTTTTGGGTCGTTATTCATTCACTGAGACCAAGAAACGATATGCGAAATTTTCATCTCCACCTTACCAATTTTGGCAAGCCTACAGGAAAAACGCGGATGAAATTTGGACGCACAACTTCAGTCAAATTCAATCGTAACCGCGTTGCAAAAAGACCCCATTGGAGTAGCCCCCATCAGGTGGTCCGGGTTCATTATTAGTGCATCGTTGGCTTGACCTGCTCCCCTTGTTCGGACCACCCGACTGGAGATTTTCCGGGGGTTGGGACTCAGGCTGCTTGTTGTAAGTCTGAGCCATTCATCAGCGAGATCGACGGGTTGTTTCCGATTGCGCTGTGTGGGCGAACTTCGTTGTAGTCTCTACGCCACTCCTCCATTTTCGACCGGGCATCGTCAAGGCTCATGAACCAGTGCGTGTTCAGACATTCGGTCTTATGTAGCAAATGCACCAAATGATTGACTGGCAGGATGGCTGAGAACAATATGTGAACATTCACGGTTTTGGAGGTTCATATGGCGCAACATTTTCTCTTGTCGGCCGCTGCTCGGACTCTGTCTCTCAAATCGATTTTCTCCGAAGGGGAAGAGGCGGCATACCGTCGGTTCTGTCAACTGCGCTGGCCGGAGACCGATGGCGAGCCGATCTGCCCTGCATGCGGATGTGTTGATGTTTACGACCTGACGACCAGGCGCCGTTTCAAGTGCGCGGCCTGCCATCGGCAATTCAGCGTAACGTCAGGCACGATTTTCGCCTCCCGGAAGCTCGCCTTCGTCGATCTCCTGGGCGCGATCTGTCTGTTCGTGAACGCGGCTAAGGGAGTGTCCGCGGTTCAGATGTCACGTGATCTAGATGTGCAGCACAAGACGGCATTCGTGCTCATGCACAAGCTCAGGGAGGCAATGAAGGCGGAGACCCGGGACGCCCGTCTGGATGGCGAGGTCGAGGTTGATGGCGCGGCGTTCGGTGGCCATGTCCGGCCTGCCAACCTAAAGGAGGAGCGTGTCGACCGGCGGCGGCGCGTCAACCGGAGTGGGAAGCGCCGGGTGGTTGTCGTGCTCCGCCAGCGTGGCGGCCGAACGGTGACGAGAACCTTTCTTCGGGAGGCGCAGGGCGTCGAGTTTGCAAGGGAAAGGATCGCCCCAGACACCGTTGTCTCCGCCGATGAAGTCGCGCATTGGGATCTTCTGGAAACAGACTTCGACATGCAAAGGATCAATCATTCAGAGGGTTACAGCGTCGGAGGAGCTCATACCAACCTGGCCGAGAGCTTCTTCTCGCGGCTTAGGCGGATGATTGGTGGACAACATCTAAAGGTCGAAGGAAGGCATCTCGATGCATACGCGGCCCATGCAGCCTGGCTCGAGGATCATCGAGAGGAGAGCAATGGCCGCCTGGCGGATTGCTTGATCGGCGGCGCGCTCGCGTCTCCGGTCAGCCGGTCGTGGAAGGGATATTGGCAACGGCGCGCAGCGTGACGGCATCGCCGGCACCCCAAACACACATGCCTTTCTTTTTCTCGATCATTCTGACGAGCTTTCGCCGCTTGGCATGTCGCAGCGCCTGGACGACCTTGAAGACCACAGAGTTCCTGAGCGCAGTATCTGAGATGTCCAAGTCTCGCTCCGCCATTACGCGCTCGGCAAGCTCACGCGTGGTCAGTTCGGCATCGACCCCAAGGTGGCGGACGCAGATATCCGCGATCTCACCCTTCTTGAAAAACCCATGGCTCACTATGTACCGGGCGCGTTGCTGTTCCGGTGCGGCGAACAGGTCAATCGTCGCGTTCACATGTGCCAGATCGTGCTTCGCATGGGCGATCTGCGCCTCATAAGCCTTAATCTGGCCCAGTATCTCGGCCCGCTTCTCTGTTAGGGTATGAATAATCAATGGCTTTGGCATGCTCCCATTCCACACGAGAACACGCTGGCCATCCAGACGACAATTTGGTGCATTTGCTACATAAGACCGCAGACATTCTGCACGGAACTTGCCGTTAAAGCTTTCGATAAAGACGTTATCTGTCGGTTTTCCTGGCCGCGAGAAGTCCAGAACGACGCCACGCTGGTATGCCCAAAGATCTAGATCACGGGAGACGAACTCCGATCCCTGATCGACACGAATTGACTTCGGGTAGCCGATCCTGCCGCATATGCGTTCAAGTGTCTGGACAACATCTTCGCCGCGGTAGCTGAACCTCGGGTCAGTCGCAGGTGAGAACCGCGAGAACGTGTCCACAATGGTCAGCACGCGGATTTTACGGCCTGTGACCAGGGAGCTATGAGTGAATCTGGTGTCCTAGCAGTTTGAATGACGGCGGTGCATCTGGTTGGTTTGTTGTTGCTAGACAAACCGCCAACCATTCAAGGACGCACCACCATGAACGACGCTACCATTATCGATTTTACTGGTCGAGATACTGTCACGGATCCGCTGACGGATCTTCTGCGCAAGGGCGCTCGGGAACTGCTTCAAGCGGCTGTAGAAGCTGAGAGAGATGCTTTTCTTGCGGCGTTTTCCGAGCGCCGAACAACTGATGGCCGCGCGGCAGTCGTAGGCAGCGGCTATCACCCGGAGCGCGCCGTGCAAACCGGGATTGGGCCGGTTACTGTTAAGGTGCCGAAGGTTCGAGCGAAGGACGGCAAGCCAGTGACATTCCGGTCGGCGCTTGTGCCGCCCTATGTGCGCAAGGCTAAATCGATCGAAGCCGCGCTGCCCTGGCTCTACCTGAAGGGCATTTCCACGGGCGAAATGGGCGCTGCTCTGAAAGTACTCCTGGGCTCAGAGGCGACCGGGTTCTCCGCCAACACCATCTCGCGCCTGAAGGGCCAATGGGCAGCGGAATACGATGATTGGCGCAAGGCCGATTTGAGCCATGATGAATGGGTTTATGTCTGGGCAGATGGCATCTACAGCGGGCTGCGCGGAACGGATGACCGGCTCTGTGTGTTAGTCGTCATCGGTGTAAACGCACGGGGAGAAAAGCATTTTCTGGCCATTGAGGACGGCGTCAGGGAGAGCACCCAAAGTTGGCGTGAGGTACTTCTCGGCCTCAAGGCGCGTGGGCTCGCCGCTCCAAAACTGGCGACCGGGGACGGAGCCATGGGGTTCTGGGCCGCACTTGAGGAGGTCTTCTCGACGACACGCCAACAGCGCTGCTGGATGCACAAGGCGGGCAACGTACTCAATTATTTGCCCAAGCGCACCCAGCCAAAGGCCAAAAAAATATTGCACGATATCTGGCGGGCCGAGACACGCGAGGATGCTCATGCCGCGTTCGATCTGTTCATCGAGACATTCGAGGCCAAGTACCCCAAGGCCACCGAATGCCTGATCAAGGATCGCGAGGAACTGCTGACTTTCTACGACTTCCCGGCCCAACACTGGCAGAGCATTCGGACATCAAACCCGATCGAGAGTGCCTTCGCCACGATCCGCCACCGGACAAAGCGCACCAAGGGCTGCCTCAGCCGCGACGGCATGCTGCAAATGATGTTCAAATTGGGCAAATGCGCCGAGAAAAGCTGGCGCAAGCTGCGCGGCTTTGCTCATCTCGCCGACGTCATTGAAGGCGTCGATTTCGTCAACGGCATAAAGCCATCAACCCTAGATCAAGCCGCTGCATGAAAAACGTTTGGGCACCAGATTTGACAGTAGCTCGTGACCCCAGTTGATCGTGCACAAAGTCCATTGCCCAAGTCCCATTGCTTTGCGTCGCTTCCACACGATCCTTCCGCAGCTTGGCTTTAACCCGGCGTTTCGGTGTCTTGTTCCGCAGTTGCAGACCCATTTCCGTGTAGAGCCGGTAAACCCGCTTGGCGTTCACTAACCATCCCTCGCGCCGCAACAGGACATGAATGCGCCTATAGCCATAGCGCACACGCGTTTCGGCAATCTCTTTGATACGTTTCTTGAGCTCGGCCTGCACGTCGCCGTGTGCGTTGTAATGATAAGTCGAGCGATGCGCCTGCATCACACCACAGGCACGCCGGATACTGACGCACCAAACCGCACGGAGCTCATCGACCAGTTCTCGGCGACGGGCAGGCCTTAGAGCTAATGGGATGGTTCGCCCCGCCGCCCTGGGCGACAATCGTTGGATATCAACTCGGGAGTTAAGAAGATGCAACTTAAACCTAAGACTTGCGCCGTCTTCGGCGTCGACATCGGCAAGACGCTCTTTCACGTCGTGGGCCTCGACGCCTCTGGCGCACCTATCCAAAAAGCAAAGCTACGACGCGACACAGTTCTTCAGTTCTTCGCGGAGGCAGACCCGACCCTCGTCGGCATGGAAGCCTGTCCGGGTTCGCAGTGGCTTGCCAGGAAGCTTCGGGAGCTCGGCCATGATGTCCGCATCATCCCTGCTCAGTTCGTCAAGCCCTACGTGAAGTCGCACAAGTACGACATTATCGATGCCGAGGCGATCGCGGAAGCTGCGACCAGACCGACGATGCGGTTCGTCGGGATAACGGAGGCGCATCAGGTCGATTTGCAGATTCTGCATCGTGTTCGCAGCAGGCTGGTGAAAGGACGGACCAATCTCATAGGGGTCTGTTACGGCTGAGTGCAGGATCGTACGTTAACGCCCCATACTCCCGGTTTTGAGCTTTCTGGTCGCCTTCGTTATGGCGATGAGCGTGGTGCGCCCGTTTGGTGGCTGTTAAGGTGGCAAGAAATAGGGGTGATTACTTCACAACCTTGCCGCTGACTTCTGCCGCCACCGGTATTCGCCGGTGAGCAGGATGTGGGCCCATCCGAGCGGCGAGATATGCGCGAGCAGAGAGGGATCGCAATTCAACCCGGCCCGCTGCCGCGCCGCCACGGCCTGACCGAGGTGTTTGGTGTTCCAGTAGATGATGATGGCGGCGAGCAGGTTGAGGCCGGCCATGCGGTAGTGCTGCCCTTCGGCGGTACGGTCGCGGATTTCTCCCTGCCGCCCGATACGCAGGGCATTTTTTAGGGCGTGATGGGCCTCACCCTTGTTCAGGCCAATCTGGGCCCGCCGCTGCATGTCGGCGTCGAGGAGCCATTCGATGATGAAGAGGGTGCGCTCAACGCGGCCGATTTCGCGGAGCGCCAGAGCCAGCTCGTGCTGGCGCGGATAGGCGGCGAACTTCTTGAGCAACTGACTGGGCGGCATGACGCCTGTCACCATGGTTGCGGCAGCTCGCAGCACGCCGGGCCAATTCTGGACGACAAAGCCCTCTCGAATCTTGCCACCGATCAGGCTGCGCCATTCGTTTGGCGCGGACGCCGGGTCGAAGATGTAGAGCCGTCTGGATGGCAGGTCTCGGATACGCGGAATGAACCGGAACCCGAGCAGCGAGGTCACGGCAAAGACGTGATCGGTGAAGCCGCCGGTGTCGACATACTGTTCTGTGCTCTTCCGCCCGGCATCGTTCATCAACAGCCCGTCAAGAATGTAGGGTGCCTCACTCACGGTGGCCGGAATGTTCTGGGTCGCGAAAGGGCCAAACTGGTCGGAGACATGGGTGTAGGCCTTGAGGCCCGGCTCGGAGCCGTATTTCGCGTTGATGAGGTTCATGGCTTCGCCCTTCCTTGCGGCGGGGAAGAATTGCCCATCGCTGGACGCAGTCACGCCACCACCCCATAACCTGGCCATGGGTAGCCGGGACTGCGCGTCAATCACCATGGCGAGGGCCTGGTTGATAGCGTCGCTCGCCACATGCCATCGCGACAGGCGGGAGAGCTGGAAGTAATCATGGGTGTTGGTCGCCTCGGCCATCTTGCTGAGCCCAAGGTTCAGGCCCTCGGCCAGCAACACCGTCAGCATGCCGATCTGGTCTTTGCAGGGCGCGCCGGTTTGCGCACTGATGAAGGTTTCCGTGCAGCCGATATCCGCATCAACTTCCTGCATCAGCTCGGTGATCCGTATGGCGGGCAGCCGGTCGTAGAGATCGAGCACCAGCTCGTCCGCCTCGTCCGGCACCGCGGCGCTCAAGCGGTCGAGTTTCAGAATGCCGTTCTCGATCGATCCGCCGGGGATGGCCCCATCACGCGCCGCCTTGGCCAACCGCGCCAGGCCGTCGGTCATGCGTGCCTTGCGGCCGGCAAGCCAGGCCTCCGGATCAAGCGGCACGGCCAGTCTTGGTATATCCTTCACCGCCTCGGCGGGAACCAAAGCCTGTTTCATATCGCTGTAGCGCCGGGAATGCAGCACCCAGATATCGCCCGAGCGGAAGGCATCCCGCAGATGGAACAACACCGCCACTTCCCAGAGCCGGTGGCCATCTTCCTCCTGAGCATTCAGATGGCGATGCCATTTCGAACCGCGCCGCAGGAAGCCAACCGGTCGTTCCTCGAGTCTCTGATCGTCCACGATCAACGTACTGGCCTGCAGCAAAGGCGCAGTGACACCTGCCGCCTGGATATCCAACGCGCGCAGCATGCGCGGGGCATAGCGCCGGAACCGGTGATAGCCCTGTCCAACATGCGCCAAGGGATCGGCGGCCATTGTGTCGGTCAACTCGGCGGCGGTGGCAACCAACCCTCCAAGCCGTTCCCACCCACAGGCCAGCTCCGTCGCCTGATCCAAGGGCGCGCCATCGCTTTTGGCGTCGAGTAAGGCGGCACCAAGGGATTTGAAGGCACGCAGGGTGTCCTGCACCGCCGTCTTTGCATCAGCGATCTTGGTATCGCAGAGCTTCTTGGCACCGTGCCATGTCTTGCCCACAATCCGGTCGTGGGTCTCGATGACCGCGTCCGCAAGCGCCGCACGCCATGCGACGGCGCAGACCGCGAGGATGTCAGGCGACAGGTTCATCTCCTGCAGGAATTCCAGCCGGTCAAGCAGGCGGGTGGGATCGGCCGAGTTCTGTCCCACCTCGAATTGGCGTAGCCAGACGAACCGGCTGACCTTGCCCTCGACCATCTCTGTAAGCAGGCATCAAGGCGAGCTTTCAGGGGCTCATCCAGCCGAGCCACGATGGCGCTGTCGATCCGGCGTTCCGCCGCAACAAGCGCATCCGCACAGAGGCGCTCGATGACGGATATACCCGGCAGGACAGTTCTGGTCCGGCGACACTCGTCGACAAATCGGTGGGCCAGATCTTGGTTGGTGGTCGCGTTCTCCGCCTCACCCACCAGCCAGGCCTTAAGCTCGCGCGCGCGGTGACCGGCGAACATCTTGAAGCCGTAGATCTGACGCAGTACGATAAGATGATCACGCCTCGTTTCGGAGCGGGTGGCGTACCCGGCAAGAGCATCAGATCCCAGACCAAGCTGCGCCCCAAGGAAACGGGTTATTTCTGGGGGAATAACCTCGCCTGAGGCGAGCAGACGCCCTGGATACCGCAGGGCGCATAACTGCAAGGCAAAGCCAAATCGGTTTCGGTCGCGGCGGCGCTCATTGATGTGTTCGAGATCATCATCGGATAGCGTGTAGTGGTAGAGAATTTTCGCCTCGTCTGTCGGACGGTCAAACAGCGTCGCGCGTTGCCGCGCGGTCAGGATGGTGTGGTGCGCCATAGTTCTTTTGCTTTCAGCAGGGAGTTTGTGTATCTTTGATTTAGATACATATTAAGATTTATTTGGGCCAGGATATGCAAGATCGCACCGAGCAGCATCACAAACGTTCGTATGAGATAACTCCATGCTGATAGGGTATGCCCGGGTCTCGAAAGCCGACGGCAGCCAATCCCTCGATCTGCAGCGAGACGCGCTCATCGAAGCGGGCGTGGCAGCCGACGGTATCTACGAAGATCAGGCCTCTGGTAAGCGTGACACCCGGCCAGGTCTCGCTGCATGCCTCAAGGCCCTGCGTAAAGGCGATGTCCTGGTAGTCTGGAAGCTCGACCGCCTCGGCCGCGACCTCAAACACCTCGTCACAATCGTGCAGGAACTCACCGATCGTGAGATCGGCCTCCGTGTCCTGACCGGACAAGGGGCGCAGATCGACACCACCACCGCTGCAGGGCGGTTGATATTCGGCATCTTCGCGGCCCTGGCAGAATTTGAACAGGAGCTGATCCGCGAGAGCACCGTCGCAGGCCTCAAGGCCGCCCGGGCGCGAGGGCGAAAAGGCGGGCGTAAATTCGCGCTGACCAAAGCACAGGTGCGTCTTGCCCAGGCGGCCATGTCGAACCGAGATACCTCCGTCGCACAACTCGCCAAGGAGCTCGGCGTAAAACCAGTGACCATCTACCGATATGTCGGCCCTAACGGGGAGCTCAGAGAGAACGGAAGACGCGTCCTGGCCGCCTAACGTACGATCCTGCACTCAGCCGGAATCGACCCCAAGGTCCCCGGCCTGTGAGATCCCGGAGGCCCTCTTCGAAATCTGAAAAATGGCTCTCCCAGCTGGGCAGACCAACAGATCCGTGTTTTTGCACTTGTTGCAGCCGCGCTGGGTTGGCGGCGTCACTGTATCGTTGGATACACCTGAGCCAGCCAAGCTGATCCAGCGGATCGATGAACTCAGGTATGTCTTTTCCGATTTCGCGGAAGGTTGCGATGTCAGAGCAGATGACGGGTGCCCCGAGAACCATGGCTTCGCTGAGAGGCAGCCCAAAGCCTTCTGCAAAAGATGGAAACAGGATTGCACGGGCGTGCCGCATCACCTGAAACAGGACACTGTCTTGCACATGGCCGCTGTGTATCACATGGCGCTGCAATTTCGGATCGCGGTCCAGCATATGTAAAATGGGATCACCTGCCCAACCACGTTTGCCGATAATGATCAGTTTGGGGCAGCTTTCCCCATAGTGTTCGACCAGACGCGACCAGACATTCAGAAGAAGTGTATGATTTTTACGAGGATCAATCGTACCGATTGTCACAAAATAGGGCGGGATTTTCTTTACGTCAGGAAGGGGCAAGCGCGGATCATTGGAGATCCCACCTTCATAGCCAAGAGGGATAACCCTGGTTGGCGGTGTGGGGCGCCCCTGCTCTGTCATATAGGCGCTGAGCGCATCCGCCGTTGACTGTGAATTCGCCAGGATCAACGCGGCATGCTCTGTAACGCGGTCGACATATTCCTTGTGTTTTCTCCAAGACATTTCTCGGACAAACCCGGGGTGGGTCAACGGGATAATATCATGCAGAAGAAAGATGCTCTTCATCTGGGGCATGCGCGCAAGCCACCGGGCAATCCAGGGTGTTGGCAGTCGCCACCCTGAAACGGAAAGATAGAGAGGATCTGTACTGTTCCGAACCAGATGCGAAACCTTCCTGGGGGTCAGGACACCGGCGGAGGCCGCCGCGAGCGCCGAAAATGCGGCCCGGTGTCGGCTGATTCCGGAGACATGGGGCGTTCCTTCCGTTTGGACCGGACAGGCAGGCGGCAGCACAGCCTCTGTTCCAATAAACTTGGCCAGCTGATGGCCCGTATGATCCGTGCCCTGGACAGACCCAGCCTGCCAGCAGGCTTCGGTGACCTCGACAAACCGGCGGACACGGGCCGTTGGTATGACGTGCACCTGTGGCGGATAAGAGGAGATGAATGTGACTTCATCGCGGTGGTGTAAAAGCAGGTGCTTGACGTAGGCCAATTCTACGCGACTGATGCCGGTGGGGGTCCGAAAGCCGTGTTGCAGCAGAAATTGGGTGATGTCGAAAAAGATCTGCATCTAGATTACCCCCACAGCCGCGGCGCGTCTGGTCACTGCTGGATTACAGACCGCGTGCCGGTCAGAAGCGTGATGAATTTCTGCAGCGTATTGGCCGGAGATGTTGCAACATACACGATATCTCCATCCCGCAGTTTGAACTGATGCGCCCGGAAGTATGAGGCGGCCTGGCTCATATCCACCTGATAGATTGTGCGCACCGTCCCGAACTGTCCGGACAGCCGGGCTTCAGGAGCAACTTTGCGGATGGTTCTGACGTTTTCTTCTCGCATAACAAACACGCCTGTCGGGTCGGCCTGCTGATCAAGCAACCCCCCGGCTTTGGCGAGAACCTGATCGAGCTGGATACCTGAGGCACCAAATTCGATCACGGTGTTTTGACCGGCGGCCCCGAAAACCGACAGCTGTTTGGGCGCGCTGTCAAAAAACAGATTGTCCCCCGGCCGCAGATAGATGTTTTCCTGTGGAGTTGCAGCCAGATCCGAAAACGCGATTTTTGCAATTTTTGAGCCGCGCGCCAGTTTGATTTCGGCATCAGAGGCCGGGGCTGGTGCGATCCCGGCGCGGGCGATGATGTCCAAAACACGGTCCCCTGCCGGAGACAGGACAACCGAATGGCTGCCGGCGGTATCGCTCACAACGTTTACGGTCCCAGAGATGCGATTTTGAATAACCACAACCACCTGAGGATCAATGGCTTTGCCATCCAGCCGTGCCACGATCAGCCGCTCAAGTGAAGAAGGGGTTTGTCCTGCCGCGCGAATACGACCGACAAAAGGCACCGCAATTGTACCGTTCGAGCCTACAGCCTGTGAAGGGATTGTTGTTGCCCCGGGGGTGCCCCCGGTCCCAGGCGTGGCAGAAGTGAACAATCCCCCCTGCCCGGCTTCCCAGATTGTTAGCTGAACACTATCTCCAAGGCCAATTTTGGATTGATAGCTGGGCTGACCAGTTCCAAACGCCTGCTTGAGAGACGGCCGGTACACCTCGGCGAGATTGCGAAGGGTACTGTCATCCAGCTTTACGACCACAAAGCCGGAGTGGCCATCTTTGGTGGCCTCCGGGGCGGGGGTGACATAAGCCGCCTGGCTGAGGACCGAGGCTGTTTGTGGCCCTTGGGCTGGTAAAATACCGCAGGAAACCAGAGTGAGGCAGGCTCCCAGCATCTTCAAGGCAACGAATGATCTCGAGAGCAATTTAACACTCTTTTAGTTAGCTATGTCCCAACAATGGCCCCGGGAACTTTGCTCCAGGGCCAAATTTTTCACGTTACCTAATAGCATTGGCCGGGTTTGAAGGGGAGACAATTAAGAAAATTGCCTCAGGAACCCGACTTTGGGGCGCAGATGTTACTCATAATCCCCAAAGGCCTGCATATAGACCTTAACGTTGGTCTCAGTGGTGCGTTGCAAAGGGGCCTGAACCCGTGGGGATCCTTCGCGGCTTTCGATGCGATGAGCAAGCTCGACAAAGTTACCGACTTCGAAAAATTCGAATGTGTCAGGCTGATATCGTGAAAGCTCCATGAAGGTGCGTGTGCGCGATGCAATCACATCACATTGCATCTCAAGCGCCATCGACATCGGGCCGGAAGAGGACTGTCCAACTTCGAGATAAGGCATAACCACAATATCCGAAACAGCCAATCCTTTCAGGAAATTGTCATCATTTGGCGCCCCCATGAAATGGATGCGATCGCTCAGATCTCCGTCATCTTTCGAAATGAGGTCTTTGCCAACATCTACCGACATGGAGATATTTGGTTTGGCGCCAGACTCACTTAAACGCGACAGGGTGGTCTCAAGAGTGGTGGCATCTGCCCGGGAGGCTTGGAGCAGGCTTTCCAGCTGCTGGGAAATGGCCTGGTTCTTTTTGATTTCATTGGGGTGGACCCCCCCGAAGATCGCGAGATGATAATTTTCGGGCAGCCGGCGGAGGGCGTTGATGACAACATCAAACCCTTTGTAGCGCCCGATAAACCCAAATACGCCAATCAAGACTGCTTTATCATCCAGATCTGCCAGAAGCGGAAAATCCTGACGTTGCGAGGTGGCGCGGATATCCTGAGCGGTTTCAGCATCCAGAAATGCCAGGGGGTGATCAAAGACATTTTCAATGCCCTGCACATACTTGAGAAACCGCATGTCTTTGCGCGTGTGTACAATCGCGCTGACCCGTTTGGTTTTCTGGGCGTTCCGCAGGTATTTCATTGGCGATTTGGTCAGGAGCCTGTCCCGCCGCATGGTGCGCAGAGCAGAGAACAGTTTGCCAAATTTGAAACGTAGAAGATCGGCTCCGATGGCACCATAATCGGGGGCCTCGCCGCTCAGCATGGTATGGAATGTCACAGAGAGGTTGGGGGCGGCCTCAATGATCTGTCGCATGCGACCGACGATGTCTTTTGCGTAAAAGCCCAAAGTCCCGTGTTCCAACTGCAAGTTGACATAGTCAAACTGAGGCAGCGCGGCACAGATCTCCGCAATATGTTGATCGGCCAAAGGTTTTACCCGGCGATTTGTATTGCGCAGCAGGTATTGGTCGAGATCAAAGACCGTGACATCATATTGGTCATCAAGTTTTTGCTTGATGTACTTTGTGTAGGCCGCAATCCCGCAAAGCTCGTTATAAGTAGAAATAATAGCTAATTTTTTCTTCTGCACGGTTTTTGATCCCAACTGTGTAAACTAACGCGCTGATGACGCATCTATGGTGGTTTGTCTTATCAAGCACAAGTATCAATGATCGCCCGAGATCATCGGGCATCTTGAATGATGATAACTTCATATATTTCAGCATCTTACTCTTTAAGCATCTGAGGTTTCACCTTTCAGGTGAGGCTCCCAGCTGATGTTGTCAAATGAGACACCCCGCTTACGCATGTCTCCGCTGCCTTCGTCAACATCGGCTGATGATAGTGTGTGAGGCACCCGGAGCACCAGCTTGATATAGGGGCGCTGGGTGTGCACATCCGTCACAATCTGCTCCCGCCAGCCCGATTTGGCCACAAACCGATGGGCATGGGGCTGTCCGTCGATCTCGAGGGTGAGGTGGTCTCGTTGGTCGTCGGAAACATATCCATGCACCCAGATCTTCAGACTGAGGGTCTGGTCTGCAGGTACAGGGATATAGAAGACGCTGCAGGTGGCTGGTCCGGTCCAGAGCCGACAGTTCTCTGTACGGGATGCATCCCGTGACCAGACCCCTGATGCGATCATGGCGTTGCGGCAACTGAAAACAACCTCTCCGTCCATGACCGATCTGGGAAGCTGTTGCAGCGCCTGATCGAGGTGCTTGGCTTCATAAACGGCCTGAGAATATGTCTCAGCGAGAGGTCGTGTGTTTTCTTCAAAAAGCTGTTCTGCCCGTTTGTAGAGCGTCATCTCATGGCGGGCCAGCTGTTCAATCAGGGGCCCGGCCTCTGCTATTTCATCCGCGATCTTCGTACGGGCCGAGGTTGTGTTCAGCGTAAGGGGGGCGTCTTCTGGCAAAAGACCAAGCTTGTTTGCCAGGGCGCTTTGTGTCTCGGCCATCCGGTCTGTGAGGCCAATGAGATGGAATTTTGTTTCAAGCGCCTCTAGGGCACATTCCAGAAGAAACCCCATGTCTTCTGTGGTGTGAATTTTGTCGCCCAACCGGATCGCAGCAAGGGCTCGGACCATGTACCCATCAAAATTTCTGCGAAAGGTGCTGGTTCCGTGCTCCTCAAGAAAGGGGAGGATCCGGTGCTGGGCCGCCGCGCGATAGCCCTCTTGCACATGGGGGCTGAACTGTTGGTAATCGGAGGGAACCAACAGTTTCCAGTCTGCAATCTGGGACACAATCCGATCAATCGGGTTGCGTAAGATGGTGAACATGAACGTATCATCAGGCGCATGATGAAAAATTGGCAAATGTGAGCCAATGATGGGATAGGCCTGAAACGCGGATTTCGCGACCGTCCTAAGATTATCCAGTGTGGCTGGGGTTGGAGGCAGGCGGTCGCCCTCGTCCAAAAAGAGCGTTTTATAGCGGTCCAGCCAATCGCTCTGATACTCTTGGCCTTCACCAACCTGACGTGACAACCACGCGTTTAGAGAGGTCCCGCCACATTTCTTCAAATGAAAATGATACAGACTGTTCATGAAGTGCTCTGACCTTTTGTATGCGAGGAAACTGGCCGAAATTTGGAGGCCGCGGCCAGCCAGTCTTCAAAGGTGGGGTGTTATGGGCAGGCCAAAGCCGCTTTGGTCTTTTTGAGATACTGTGTGACCAATCCCTGTGCCTGCGATGCTGTTTGCGCCTCTGCATAACAGCGCAGTTCAGGAGCGTTTCCGGATGGGCGGAGGTGAACGACCAGATCCTCTGCAAAAGAGAGGCGCAGGCCGTCGGTGGTGTCACACCGGATTTCCCGGCCAAGCTCGGAGAAAAACTCAGTCCGCGCAGTATCATCCTGTCTCAGGTGGGCAATAAAGCTCTGGGAGGCCTCTGAGGGAATTTCCGTCAGGCGATCTGCTGCTGTAAAGCGCGGTGGCAGTTTCGAGACCAGGTGTGCGACAGAGCTGTTTTTGGCCCGGGCGGCGGCAAGCGGCGCGATCATCGGCAAGAGGCAATCCCGGGTCATCAATGGCACCAGAGGACCTCCGTCCGGTCCCGTAGCCGGGAACCCAAGCAGAAAGCCACCATTGGCTTCATACCCGACCACCCGGGCATGTGGATCTGCGCTGCGGGCTGTCTCCATTGCTTCAATCACATAGGGAGACCCGATTCGGGTCAAGTGTACGCCCTCGAAATCCGGCATGTCCTGCACCATCGAGTTCGAGGAAACAGGCGTGCAGATCAGACGCGCTTCCAACATTTGTGCCGTCAGGACGCCGAGTACATCCCCGGGCACAATTGTCCCCTGAGCGTCGGCCAGCATCGGTCGATCGGCATCCCCATCGGTTGAGATGACCGCGTCCAGATTGTGGTCTGCGCACCACCCGGCCAGCATCGCCCGTGTGTCTGGATCCAATGCCTCTGTGTCAACGGGAATGAACGTATCTGATCGTGCGAGGGCGATGGCTGTGCCGCCCAGGGCTTCGACCACCTCACACATGATATCGCGCGCCACAGAGCTGTGCTGATACACCCCGATGCGCATTGCGGTGAGCGCCTGGTTTCCGAATGCCTCGGAATAGCGGGCGACATATCGGGTGCTGGCGGTATCATCCTGAATCAGCGGACCGTCAGCCCCCAGAGCGTTCTGCCCCAAATGTGCCTGAATGCGCTGCTCATCGTCTTTTGAAATTTCACCGCTCGGCACATAGAATTTCAATCCATTGCGATCGGCGGGAATATGACTTCCAGTCACCATGATGGCCGCGTTTTCAGCCTGCAGAGAGGTGAGCGCCAGGGCTGGCGTCGGCAGGACACCACAATCAATGACGGTCAGGCCCTGATCCCGGGCCGCCTGAGCAACTGTGGCCGAAATTCGTGGGGAGGATGGGCGCAGATCCCGCCCGAGATAGACCGTCCCACCATGGGGGCAAGCAGCAAGAAAAGCGCGCGTATAGTCGGTGACCAGATCGTCGGTTAATTCTGTGACCAGACCACGCAAGCCGCTGGTGCCAAATTTTGGAGCCATATCAATCCTCGCTTTCGAGAGAGTGGTGATGAAGAAAAATGTTAAAATCCACCTCGCAGATCCCAAGATCAGCAGGCCTGAATGGCGAATTCAGGGGCTGCATGAGCTGATCTCTGTGAGATGTGTGGCAATGGTCTACATGTGTTCTCGCACCGCATAGACCCCCATGAGAGCAATCATCCAGACCGCCAAAGCAATCGCAAAAGTGGAAGCCGTAAGCGCGATCGGCTTGGGGAAAACACTCTCACCGGGCACTTTGGGCGGTACGATGACAGAGAGATAAACCTGTTTGCGGCGCACCTCGGCTCTGGCGGCTTCCAGCGATGCCAGCGTGCTCAGATAGGCCCGCTCCGCAAATTCCGCGTCATCCATGACGGCCTGGAACTCGGCGAACACCGCTGAAAGAGGGACATTCTCCCCGTCGCCATCCGTCGCAGTGTTCAAGTTATTGACGCGCGCCAGCTCAGCCTCCAGACCGGCGAGCTGATTTTTATTGGCAATGATCGACGGGGCGTCCGGATCAAGATGCTGACTTTGTGCAATCAGCTGTGACCGTTTTTCTGCAATGGCCTGCTGCAGTGACGCTGCCAATGTGAGATTGCTTTCTGCGCTTTGTAGCGGGTCAAGGATCTGCAACCGATCTCGCAAAGCCTGAGCCGCTTTGCGGTTTGCATCAAGCTTTGCCTCGGCATCGGCCACTTCCTGACGTGCAAACCTAAGCGAATCCTCACGAATGTTCTGCGTCATGCGGTTGAGCAGCGCATCTGATGCCGTCAGAACGGCGGTGGCTATCTCGTGGCTCTCTTCTGGTGTGAAGGCGTTGACCTGAACAATAATTGTCCCGGTGGCCTTATCGTAATAGGCTTTGACCATGCGGTTCCAATGGCGGGTCAGAGCCTCAATACTGTTCTGGCTGTGCATCCTTGAAAACACGTCGATCGTTTCATTCTGATACATTTCATAGAGATCGATGTTCTTCAGAACTTCTTCAGGGGCTTCCCGGCTTTGTAGAAACTGCACAATCGCATTGGCATCGTTGCCAATCTGGCTTTCACCCACGCCAAACATTTGCGCAACGCCTGTGAGCCCGCCCAGAGGTTCCGAGTCCCGGATCATCACCCGGAACTCCGAAGCATATCTCGGGGTTGCGTAGTAGATGGAATATACGGACATCGCGATGGTCGGCAGAATGACCAACAGAACGAAGCTTAGCGTGACGCCGTTCAGACGCTTCTTTTTCTGTTGCGGTGGTGCAGCCCATGCGGTGGTCTGAGGTTTTTCATCGGGCACGGCAACGCCACCGGGTTGAACCACACGTAAGGCAACCGCCTGCTGGCTTGGAGTATTCTCTGACATACTGGTCTACTCTTCCATCATTCGATCATGCTCGCGTACCGCTTCATTGATCGAGTCAAAAAAATGCAAATGCCCGTCTTTCAGGATGGCTCCACGATCGCAGTAAGCTTTGATCGTATGGCTGTTATGTGAAACCATGATGATGTCACTTCGTGACATCCGCGACATGAACGCTTCAGAGCATTTTCGACGGAACCGCGCATCTCCCACTTCGGTCACCTCATCCACCAGATAAACATCAAAATCTATCGCAAGGCTGACCCCAAACGCCAACTTTGCCACCATCCCAGAAGAGTAGGTCTCCATCGGCATATCAAAATAGGGGCCAAGTTCTGAAAACTCAGCTACAAATTCGCTCATGCCATTTGGGTCCACCCCGTAAATGCGTGCCAGAAAATTTGCATTTTGGCGCCCTGAGAGATGGGTGTGAAATGTGCCCGAAAACCCCAAAGGAAATGAGACCCGCGCGCGGCGATGTATCTGCCCGGCGTCCGGAAACTCAGCGCCGGCAATCATCCGCAACAGGGTCGATTTTCCCATCCCGTTGCCACCAAGTATCCCATAGTTATGTCCGGCCTCAAAGCAAAAGGACGCATCAGACAGGATCTGCTTGTGGCCCTCTCTTGTATGATAGATTTTTGAGACTCTTTCGAATTCGATCATTGGATCATCCGCATTTTGCGCCTCAGGATTGTGACCAGGGACAGACCGATCACCACGGAGACAACCGCACAGGTCAGCGCATATTTCAGGTCGAGCCAAAATGGATCGTAATAGGGGAAATACCCCAGGCGCACATAGTCTACCACATGCAAGAAGGGATTCCAGACCAGCGTCTCACGGGCCTGCAGTGGCATCATATGGGGGACATAGAAAACCCCGGAGGCAAAGTACAGAAATCGCAGCAACAGACTCGAAATCTGCTCCCCGATGCGGCTGAACTCTGCCACCGCTGCAAAGATCAACCCAGTCCCGGTTCCTAGCAACAGCGTCAAGCCAAACCCAGCCAGAACCGTGATGGGGTCTGGTGGAACCGCATTGGTGCCGGTCATGGCGAACATACCGATAAACAGGAAGAAAACGACACCCGTGGTAAAGGCTTCGACGACAACACGTGCCAACAGCAGGTCCATCGGAGATACCCTTGGGATCTGCATCAACACTTTCTGTGATCTTACCGCATGGCCTAGGTGTGAAATCAGGTGTGAAATCAACAAGTAAGGCAGAACGCCGGTAAAGTAGAACAAAAAGAAGTTGTCTCCAATCGGCGGCACCCCCTTCATGGTATATTGAAACACAATAGCCAGAACGCCGATATGGATAACCGGTTCAGTGAGGACCCAGACAAAGCTTAGCTTGCTTTCGCCATGCCGACTGCGGATGTCGCGCAATGCAAGCGCAAACAGCGTACCTATCTGCACGTTCAATGCTCGCCAGAAACTTGGCCGTGGCGGTGCGGGCCGTGGCGGTGCAGCGCGTTTCATCTCAGCAATCTGTACCAGCTCAACGGTGGTGCCTGCCATGCTTTGCGCATCCAGCAGATGGCGCATACATGAGGCATATTCCGGATCCTCCGGGCGCAGGCTCAGAAGTTCGGCACCGCGCCTGAGGGCCTCCTGGGTGTTGCCGTTTTCGATAAGAACCGTGACCAGGTGCCTGCGCGCAGACAGGTTGTTGCTATCCAGCTCGACAGCCCGGGATACGGATTCTTCCGCCGCCTCCCGTTCGCCCATCTCCAGAAGAATACAGGATCTGTGTATGTGGTACTCTGCGAGGGTGGAGTCCGCTTCAATGGCGGCGTCGATCTCAGCCAAGGCAGCCAGCAATTGCTGGTTCTGCATAAAGTGTCCACTCAGCTTGCGATGCGCCTCGGGCGGGACTTCGCTGCGCTGTGCCATAAACGTCTGCATGACATGGATGGCGTCATCCCAGGCTCCAGACTGTTCGTACAGCCAGGCCAGGGTGTAGCTGTGATGTTCTGAGTTCGGATCAAGGGACCAGGCCTTCTGAGCCACTTTTTCGGCCCGAACCAGATCCCCGACCCCGCGGAATGCCGTCACCAGCTGGGCGTATACTTCAGGCAGCTCAGGGGCGAGGTCAGCGGTTTCCAGCAAGATCGCGATCGCCGCCGAAAAATTCTCCATGCGGTTCAGCAAAACCCCGGCATGCAGATGATACTCCACCACATCGGGAGCCACTCTGACGGCGCGCTGAGCATAGCGCAGCGCCTCGCTTATCTCTTCTGATCGAAGGAAAATCTCACTGGCTGCACGTTGTTCACTGGCATCTTCAGGCAGCTCATCCGCTATGACCCGCGCATATTTGGCGGCCATGCCCCAATTTCCGCTGTGGACATTGTCCTTGCGTAATTTGCGGAGTGTTTCCATGTCATGTTGATCAAAGGGGGGGCCTTCCAAATCGCATCGGCCTCATAAGTGTGTTGAGGTTGTGAGTAACTCTGTTCAGGGGTGAAGATCGAGGCAACACCCTTACTTTGAGCTCCCGCGCTGCATCAGTGTAAAATAACGCTTCATTCCTAGCTCAGATCAACCTCCAGTCAAGATCTGCGCGTGTCTGCGTGAGTTTACACGCCCGAATAGGCGAGTATCCGCGCAGCTTCAGGGTGTTTTAGCAAATAATTCACATTTTTATTATAGCTTGCGCCCGATCAGAAGCATATGTTTGATATATGGTATTGCAGATCAACTGAAGCCTACAATCGTTTGATTTCTTCTGAACCATCCTAACTGCCTGATTGAGTTATGCCCCTACTTAGCCAACCTTTAATAACACCTGATGCACAGAGCGTTAGCTCCAGTGTCCTGCAGGACACCACGTCTCTTCACGCCGCATCATCGGCCTTAAGTGCATGGCTGCGTGAAAAAGCCCTACCGTTCTGGATCAGACGGGGATATTGCACGTCAGAAAAGCGTTTCATCGAAGGCCTGTGCGAAGAGGATCTTCCTCAACCTGTTAACCTCAACAGGGCCCGCATTCAGCCACGCCAGATTTATGCATTCACCTCATCGTTGCTTCGGGGGTGTCCCCATACGTCCCCGGAAATGATCACAAACAGCTATGTTTGGTTCATCACGCGATATCGTCTGCCCGATGGGACATTCGGGAATTTGGTTGATGCGCAGGGCGTTTTGGTCGATCCAACATTTGATATTTATAATCAGGCGTTTGCGATCCTTATGTTCGCCCAGATGGCGCAGTTCCAACCCCAGAAACAAGCCCTCTTTGAATCCGAGGCTGCAGCACTTCTGGCGGTGATTCAAAAAAAATATTCCAATGAGAACGGCGGATATAATTCAGGCCCCGCCGCGCAGGGATTTCTGGAATCCAATCCCCATATGCATCTTTTCGAGGCCGCCCTGGCCTGGGAGGCGGTTGCCGAAAACAAAGCCGTCTGGCGTGCCCTGGCCGATGAAATCGGCATTTTGGCTCTTCAGCGCATGATCGATCCAGAGAGCAAGGCTCTGGGAGAGTTTTTCAATCCTGACTGGTCGCCTGCATTCGGTGCTGGGCGTGAGGTCATTGAACCCGGACACCAGTTTGAATGGGCCTGGCTTCTGACCCGTTGGTCAAAGCGCTGTGAGCTGCCACAGGCCAAAAAAGCCGCGCGTGACCTGTTCGATTTCGGGCGCACCCACGGGATCACGGATCAGGGCCTGATTGTTATGTCTTTGAACAGAGACACCTCATTTTTGGACCCAACAGCCCGTATGTGGCCACAGCTGGAGTGGCTCAAGGCCGCAACTATTCTGGCGCTGGACCCCACCATTTCAAGCCAATATGATTTTGTTGCTGAGGTCTCTCTCGCCTTGAAGGCCGTGTCTGCCTTCTGGGCCGAAAAGGGAAATGGATCCTGGGTCGACCGCATTGATCTTGCTGGACAGGTGTGTGACGGCAAAGCCCCGGCAAGCACCTTTTACCACATCATCTGCGCGATATACGAACTTGAAGATTCCCTGAACCAGCTGCTAAAGTTCGACGGCGTCTAATCAGGTACTTACAGTTACAAGGTTCGGAAAATATGTCTTCCCCTCTGGTGCAACCCGTCATCCTAGCCGGAGGGTCAGGCACGCGTCTATGGCCACTTTCGACCACGGAATTTCCCAAACAATTCCGTCCGTTGCTGGGGAAGAGGTCGACCTTTCAGGACACTCTATCCCGAGTGACTTCGTCTGCGCTTTATAAAGCGCCCATTACGATCACAAACCAGACACATGCCCAGCTTGCACAAGAGCAGCAGGCTGAGATCGGTGTGGCGGGTATACTCATTGCCGAAACCGCCCGGCGCGACAGTGCCGCCGCCGTGGCTCTGGCGGCCCTTGCGGCCCAGCGGGACGATCCTCAGGCCTTGGTCCTGACACTGGCGGCAGATCATGTGATCCCGGATGCCGAAGAATTTCGCCGCACGGTTCAGGCCGGGTGTGCAGCGGCCGCTTCTGGTAAGATTGTTGTTTTTGGTCTGACCCCGGCAGAACCCAAAACATGTTATGGGTATATTCAGCCAGGCACTGCGCTGGATGAAAGCGGGAAAGTCTCTGACGTAAACAGCTTTGTTGAAAAGCCGGATCTGGAAACTGCGCTTGGATATTTGCAATCCGGATATCTCTGGAATTCAGGGAATTTCCTCTTCAGGGCCGATGTTATGATTGAAGCATTTCATAAATTTTCCCCTGAAATTATCAGTGCGGTTCAGGATTCTTTTGAAAACGCGACGGAGCTGCCAAAGGGGATTTTCAACCTTGATGCAGAGCGTTTTGAAAAAACACCTGCAGACTCTATTGATTATGCGATCATTGAACGAATTGATAACTGTGCGGTTGTGAAGGGTGATTTCATTTGGTCTGATGTGGGGTCGTGGGATGCGGTATGGGAAATTCTTCCTAAGGATGCCGAACAGAACTCGCATGTTGGGCAAGCCCATTTTATTGAATCGCAAGGCTGTTTTATCCACTCTGAAGGGCGACCAACCGTTGCAGTTGGCTTGAACGACATCATTGTTGTCTCAACCGATGACGCTGTGCTGGTCCTGCCCAAAGATAAAACACAGCAAGTGAAGAAAGTTGCGCAGCTTCTCGGATCGTGACGCCGGCAACAAGGAGACCTCAGTCAAGCGCGTGTTTCGCCGAAGCTGAGGTTCCCCTTCTGACCCTGTGCTGGACCTGTCCCGCTTTCGTGCCGCCCCCGGTGCTCGTTTAGGCCACCTTACGTTCGAAAGCGACCGGGCTTTTCCAGCCCAGTGCTGAGTGACGGCGGCGTGGATTGTAGAACCCGTTTATGTATTCGAAGATCGCCATTTCAGCCTTCCGGCGGGTCTCCCAAGTACGCCTCCAGATCAGTTCAGCTTTGATGGTCTTGAAGAACGTCTCGACCGCCGCATTGAAGCTCCTATATTCGTCAAGCAGCGATTTCGGCTGTTTTTGGGACACAGAGGTGGCTGTAGATTTCACGGACGATGTAGCGTTTGAGGCATCGAATGATCTCGCTTTTACTCTTACCGTCTTTCGTGCGTTTCTTGACATAGGCAAGCGTTGGTTCGTGGCTGCGCATCCTGACAATGGCCACACGATAGAGTGCTGCGTTTGCTTGCCGATTGCCGCCTCGGTTCAAACGGAATCGG
>Ga0189288_10302_pt1 | contig 22905 bp, 16 predicted proteins | sample UW105minimetaG_FD_130316 | JGI IMG/M metagenome (GOLD analysis project Ga0189288, IMG submission 130316) | Marine microbial communities from the Costa Rica Dome - UW105 mini metaG | ecosystem: Environmental > Aquatic > Marine > Oceanic > Photic zone | place: Costa Rica: the Eastern Pacific... | reverse complement strand
GTCGTAGGCTTTGAAGTCACCAAAGTATTTGGTGATCGCCGCAGTCAGCGTCGTCTTACCGTGGTCAACGTGACCAATGGTGCCGATGTTGCAATGCGGCTTACCGCGCTCAAACTTTTCCTTACCCATGGGTGGGCTCCTTTTTCAAATCAGGTGGAGAAGCGAAACTTCTCCCTACAGGGATGGGTAGGGCGGGGTTCACCCCGCCACCCGTTTTATGCGTACTTCGCCTGAATTTCTTCCGCGATGTTCTGCGGAACGGCGTTGTAGTGGTCAAACTGCATGGTGAACTGGGCACGACCCGACGACATCGAACGCAGAGTGTTGATGTAGCCAAACATGTTCGCCAGCGGAACAAACGCATCAATCGCAACAGCGTTGCCACGTGGTTCCTGACCCGAAACCTGACCGCGACGCGATGTCAGGTCACCGATGATGCCACCGGTGTATTCTTCAGGTGTAATCACCTCGACCTTCATCATCGGCTCAAGCAGTTTTGCACCCGCTTTGCGCATCCCTTCACGCATACACATACGTGCTGCGATTTCGAATGCCAGAACCGACGAGTCAACGTCGTGGAATTTACCGTCGATCAAGGCAACCTTGAAATCGATTACGGGGAAGCCAGCCAGAGGGCCGCTGTCCATAACCGAGTTGATGCCTTTTTCAACACCCGGGATGTATTCCTTCGGAACCGAACCACCAACGATGCGGCTTTCGAACGAGTAACCTTCGCCCGGCTCTGTCGGCGTGATGATGAGTTTAACCTCACCAAACTGACCCGAACCACCCGACTGTTTCTTGTGGGTGTAGCTGTGCTCGACTTCGTGCGAAATGGTTTCACGATAGGCCACTTGAGGTGCACCAATGTTCGCTTCAACCTTGAATTCACGCTTCAGACGATCAACCAGAATATCCAGGTGAAGTTCGCCCATGCCTTTCATGATGGTCTGACCGCTTTCGATGTCAGTTTCCACACGGAAGGAGGGGTCCTCTGCCGCAAGACGCGCCAGACCCTGAGACATTTTTTCCTGGTCGCCCTTGGTTTTGGGCTCAACAGCGATCTCGATAACCGGATCCGGGAAGGTCATGGTTTCTAGAACCACAGGCTCTTTCGCGTCACACAGAGTGTCACCCGTGGTGGTGTCTTTCAGACCACCCAGCGCGATGATATCGCCGGCAAATGCCTCTTCGATCTCTTCGCGGTTGTTCGAGTGCATCATCATCATACGACCTACGCGCTCTTTTTTCTCCTTGGTGGAGTTGAGCATCGAGTCACCTTTGGCAAGGGTACCCGAGTAGATACGTACGAAGGTCAGCGAGCCAACGAAGGGGTCGTTCATGATTTTGAACGCCAGGCCCGAGAACGCCATGTCATCGTCCGCGCGGCGGGCAATGTTGCGCTCTTCGGTTTCGTCACCCGGTGCGAAGCCCATGTAGTCAACTACGTCCAGCGGGCTGGGCAGGTAGTCGATTACAGCGTTCAGCAGCGGCTGGACACCTTTGTTTTTGAACGCCGAACCACCCAGAACCGGCACAAATGCCATTTCCAGAGTACCCTTACGCAGCAGTTTGCGCAGAGTTTCAACGTCGGGCTCTTCGCCTTCCAGGTAGGCTTCCATCGCCGCATCGTCCATATCGACGGCTGCTTCGATCATCTTGCCACGCCATTCGTCGGCCATGTCCTTGAGTTCAGCGCGGATTTCACGCTTTTCCCAGGATGCGCCGAGGTCTTCACCGATGTAGACCCACTCCTGCATGGTCACCAGATCAACCAGGCCTTCCAGCTCGGTTTCGGCACCAATCGGAATGCCAACAGGCACAGCAGTTGCACCGGTACGGTCTTCGATCATGTGAACGCAGTTGAAGAAGTCAGCGCCGATTTTGTCCATCTTGTTGACGAACACAATGCGCGGAACTTTATAGCGGTCGGCCTGACGCCAAACGGTTTCAGTCTGCGGCTCAACACCTGCGTTTGCGTCAAGAACGCAAACCGCGCCATCGAGAACCGCCAGCGAACGCTCAACTTCAATGGTGAAGTCAACGTGGCCGGGGGTGTCGATGATGTTCAGGCGGTGTTTCGGCGTGTCAGCGGTCTGACCATCTTCGGTGCGTTCCCAGAAAGTGGTGGTCGCAGCCGAAGTGATGGTGATTCCGCGTTCCTGTTCCTGCTCCATCCAGTCCATGGTGGCTGCACCATCGTGCACCTCACCGATGTTGTGGGATTTGCCGGTGTAATACAGGATGCGCTCGGAGCAGGTGGTTTTACCTGCATCGATGTGCGCCATAATGCCGAAGTTACGGTAATGTTCTAGCGTATATTCGCGTGCCATTGTTTTGGTCCTAAGCCAAAGTTACCAGCGGTAATGGCTGAACGCTTTGTTCGCGTCGGCCATCTTGTGGGTGTCTTCGCGCTTCTTAACAGCAGCACCACGGGACTGTACAGCGTCCAGCAGCTCACCGGCGAGGCGTTCTTCCATTGTGTTCTCGTTACGAGCACGCGAAGCGGAGATCAGCCAACGGATGGCCAGAGCTTCACGGCGCTCAGGACGAACTTCAACAGGCACCTGATAGGTGGCACCACCAACACGGCGCGAACGAACTTCGACCGAAGGTTTGATGTTGTCCAGCGCTTCGTGGAACAGCTCCACAGGCGCGCGCTTTACTTTGGTCTCAACACGATCCAGCGCGTTGTAGACGATTTTTTCTGCAACCGATTTTTTACCATCGATCATCAGGTTGTTCATGAATTTGGTCAGAACGCGGTCGCCATATTTGGCGTCGGGCAGAACTTCACGTTTTTCAGCAGCGTGACGACGGGACATAGAAAGATCCTCTTACTTGGGACGCTTGGCGCCATATTTCGAACGGCGCTGCTTACGGTCTTTAACGCCCTGAGTATCCAGAACACCGCGCAGGATGTGGTAGCGAACACCGGGAAGGTCTTTTACACGACCGCCACGGATAAGCACAACGGAGTGCTCCTGGAGGTTGTGGCTTTCACCGGGGATGTAGCTGATGACTTCGTAACCGTTGGTCAGACGCACCTTGGCCACCTTACGCATCGCCGAGTTCGGCTTCTTAGGCGTGGTGGTGTAGACGCGTGTGCAAACGCCGCGCTTCTGCGGGCACTGCTCGAGGTGCTGCGACTTCGAGCGTTTCACTTTGGGCTGACGCGGCTTGCGGATCAGCTGTTGGATCGTGGGCATTCGGTATGTTCCCCGTGCTTCTCACATGTATGCGTCAGGTTGCCCTGACGCGGCTCAGATAGTGGCAAATGACGCGAGGCGCCTTTTGCCGGGTTCGTCATGCGCTGCCTACGCAACGCAAAAACGCCGCGTCGCTCCCATTCCGAGGTGAACGATGCGGCTGGGTCTCAGAGGGCCGGAGCAGTAAGGTCGCTCGGGTCTTGATCACCAAAGTATTGGATTCGGCTATGGGATTCCCTGCCGGATGGGCTGGCGTATACGGAGAGTCGCACCTATTGTCAACAGAGCGGCTTCGCGGGACAACCCCATGGGCACAAAGCAACCGCAACGCGGGTCAAGTAACAGAATTACAGGGGGTTTTCCATGCAGGTGATCGGACTTTGTCGGTTTTCCTATCTGGGCGACGGTGGCTTTCAAATCGAGCATCAGACCCTCGATGAGCGTCGCGCCTTTCTCTACGATCCCGCCCGCCTGAATGAACGTTTTCGATTCTTCGAAACCTTCACCCTGCCCAGCATTCGCGCCCAAGACGACCCGGACTTTGTCTTCATCATCCTGATCAGCGAAGATCTCCCTGAACCCTATGTAGAACGCCTGATGGCACAGACCGAAGATATGCCGCAGGTTGTTTTAATGCCATGGGGCCCAGATCAGCATCGGAAGGTCTGCAAAGAGGCGATCAACCTGATCCGGGACGATGGCGCGCCAAGTATTCAGTTCCGACTTGATGACGACGATGCAGTGGCCAAAGACTTTGTCTCGAGACTGAAGAAAGACGCGAAATCAGTGCAACCGCTGTTGAACGCCAACCGTCATGTGGCGATCGACTATAATCATGGCTATTTCTGCGCGCCCTCAGAAGACGGGCTGCATCTGCGCGAAACGCGCACCAACTATCTGACCATGGGTCTGGGGCTACATTTCCGGGCAGATTGCCGGCTTTCGGTGATGAACTTCACCCACAATCAGGTGCATCACTACATGCCCACGGTCACCTTCAGCGACAGCGTGATGTATCTGCGCGGGGTGAACCAGTTCAATGACTCGATGAATGAAAAACAGATCCGCAAGCTTCAGCTAGAATTGGCAGACCCAGAAACCGAAGCGATGATCGAAGACCGCTTCGGTTTGGATGTCGAAAAGATCTGTTCCGTCTTTTCCTAAGACGCGCGGGCGGTGACCCGCTCACGCCACATGGTGAATAGGCCAGATCCTACAACAATAGCCGCGCCCAACAGGGTCAGCGGATCGGGCCAGTCGCCAAACATGACCAGACCCAGGATCAGTGCCACCACCAGACCCGAATAGCGGAAGGGCGCGGTGAACGAGACCTCGCCAACACGCATGGTCAACACCGACAGCGAATAGGCCAGAATAATCGTGCCTGCCGCCCCGAGAACCGTGACGCCCCAGCCCCAGTCAAACGTCGCCCATTCTTCCACAAAGGATAGACCTACACCGAAGAGGGTCACGCTGAGCGAACCAAAGAAGGTCACGGTCAATGAGGGCGCCCGGCTGGAAATATGTCGGGTTGCCAGATCGCGCAGTGTCACGCAGCCCACGGTGGCCAATCCATACATGGCGTAGAGCGTAAAGCCATCTGGGCCCGGGCGCACAATCAGTAGCATGCCAATGAATCCCACCAGGATCGCAGCCCACCTGCGCCACCCCACCTTTTCCCCGAAGAACAACGCCATCGAGAGCGTCATGGTCAGGGGCAACATTTGAAGAATGGCCGTCAGGTTGGCGATGGGCATATGGTACAACGCCGTCAGGAAGAACCACGCCGCAGCGGCCTCGCAGGCTGATCGAATGGCAATCAGGATCCAGTCGCGGATCGGAAGCCGAAAACTCAGCTGCCCCATCCAGCGCGCCAGCCCCAGCAGAAAGGCTGTTGCGAGAATACCCCGCAACACAAGCATCTGAGACAGCGGAAGAATACCGGCTGTGGTTTTTACAATCGCATCCCCAAGGGCGAAAAATGTCATGCCGCCGATCATCAACAAAGCGGCGCGCATATTATCTGTCATCTGTGTCATAGGTCTGCGCTAACAGAGCATTTGCGACATCGCGCGCGCGTTTTCGACATTATGTCAAAGTCCCTGCCCCAAACGAAAAACGCCCCGCTCAATGGCGGGGCGTTTCTCTAGTTTTTCAGAGCGATCTTACTCGCGGCTTTCCGGTGTATCGACGATCAGAGTGTCAAACTCGTCACCGCCAACCACATCGTTGCCGCCGCTCATTGGCTCAGGTGCGGCCAGAGCAGCTGCAGCTTCGGCCTCTTCGCGGCGCGCTTCGACAACAACGTTGTCACGCGAGCTCGCGATCTCGCGAACAAGCTGCGTTGCGCCACCGGTACCGGCCGGGATCAGACGACCCACAATCACGTTCTCTTTCAGGCCAACAAGTTTGTCTTTCTTGCCCTGAACCGAGCTCTCGGTAAGCACGCGGGTGGTTTCCTGGAACGACGCCGCCGAGATAAACGAACGGGTCTGCAGCGAGGCTTTGGTGATACCCAACAGAATTGGTTCCCCCTGAGCCGGACGACCACCTTTCGACAGCGCCTTTTCACAGGCTGCGTTGAACTCCTGCTTATCGACGTGTTCGCCTTTCAGCAGGGTGGTGTCGCCACTATCCAGGATTTCCCATTTCTGCAGCATCTGGCGGACAATCACTTCGATGTGCTTGTCGTTGATCTTAACGCCCTGCAGGCGATACACGTCCTGCACTTCGTCGATCATATAGTTTGCCAGTGCCTCGATCCCCATAATCGACAGAATATCGTGTGGGGCCGGGTTACCGTCCATGATGTAGTCACCCTTCTGGACGAAATCACCTTCGACGACAGGAATGTGCTTCCCTTTCGGGATCATGTATTCCTTCACGTCCATGGTGTCATCCGCAGGCTCGATCGAGATGCGACGCTTGTTCTTGTAGTCCTTGCCGAAGCGCACATAACCATCGATTTCGGCGATGATTGCATGATCTTTCGGACGACGGGCTTCGAACAGTTCCGCAACGCGAGGCAGACCACCGGTAATGTCCTTGGTCTTGGCGCCTTCACGCGGGATACGCGCAACAACGTCACCGGCTTGAACCTTCTGACCTTCTTCACACGACAGAATCGCGTCAACCGACATCGGATAGGTGATCGGGTTGCCCGCAGCATTGCGCAGAGGTTCGCCATCCGCATCCATCAGGATGATTTCAGGTTTCAGCTCGTTGCCCTTCGGTGCCGCACGCCAGTCGATCACGATCTTCTGGGTCATGCCTGTGGCATCGTCGGTTTCTTCGCGTACGGCCAGACCGTTCACAAGGTCAACATGCTTCGCAATACCGTCTTTCTCGGCAATGATCGGCAATGTGTACGGATCCCATTCGAACAGTTTGTCGCCACGGGCCACGTCCTGGCCTTCGGTGACAAACAGCTTCGAACCGTAACCCATCTTGTGCGATGCGATCTCTTCGCCCTGCTCGTTCATGATCAGAACCTGCATGTTGCGGTTCATCACAATCTGCTCGTCGGCGGCGTTAACAATCACACCCGCATTCGAGAAGGCAATCTTACCGTTCTGCGAGGCTTCCAAGAAGGACCGCGACGAACCCTGAGCAACACCGCCCATGTGGAAGGTCCGCATGGTCAGCTGTGTACCAGGTTCACCAATCGACTGCGCCGCGATGATCCCAACGGCTTCGCCGCTGTTCACCTTGGTACCGCGCGCGAGGTCACGACCATAACAGTTCGAGCAGACACCCTCTTCCGCTTCACAGGTCAGAGGCGACCGGATACGTGCTGTCAGAACACCGGCTTCTTCAACCGCGTCAGCCATACGTTCATCGATCAAGGTACGATCCGGGATCACAACTTCGCCGGTGGCTGGGTTGCAGATATCCTCAGCCGCAACACGGCCCAGAATACGCTCGCCCAAGGTCGCCACAACTTCACCGTCATTGATGGCGGCTTCTGCGGTGATCGCACGGTCGGTGCCACAATCTTCCATGCGGATGATACAGTCCTGCGCAACGTCAACCAGACGACGGGTCAGGTAACCCGAGTTCGCGGTTTTCAGAGCGGTATCCGACAGACCCTTACGGGCACCGTGTGTCGAGTTGAAGTACTCGAGAACGGTCAGACCTTCTTTAAAGTTCGAGATGATCGGGGTCTCAATGATGTCGCCGTTTGGCTTGGCCATCAGGCCACGCATCGCACCCAGCTGTTTCATCTGAGTAACCGAGCCACGCGCACCGGAGTGAGCCATCATGTAAACCGAGTTCGGCTCCATGACCGCGCCATTCTCGTCACGCTTTTCTGCCGAGATAGTCGACATCATCGCTTCGGTGACTTTGTCGTTACACTTCGACCAGGCGTCGACAACTTTGTTGTACTTTTCGCCCTGAGTGATCAGGCCGTCCATGTACTGCTGTTCAAAGTCTTTAACCTGATCGCGGGTGTCTCCTACGATGTCCCATTTGTTGTCTGGGATAACCATGTCGGACTTACCAAACGAGATGCCCGCTTTGAACGCCTCTTTAAAGCCCATCGACATGATCTGGTCACAGAAGATCACCGACTCTTTCTGACCGCAGTAACGGTAGACAGTGTCAATGACGCGCTGAACGTCTTTTTTCCGCAGCAGCTGGTTGACCAGCTCAAACGGTGCTTTGGCGTTCAGAGGCAGAAGCGAGCCAAGACGAACACGGCCCGGTGTGGTCTCAACACGGACCATCACTTCGTTCCCTTCCGCATCGATCTGCGGAATACGCGCGGTGATCTTGGCGTGCAGGTGCACTTCGCCAGCGGTCAGAGCGTGTTCAACTTCCTCCATCGAGGAGAAGACCATGCCCTCACCCTTCATGCCTTCACGCATGATGGTGACGTAGTACAGACCCAAGATCATATCCTGCGACGGAACGATGATAGGTGCGCCGTTGGCTGGCGACAGAACGTTGTTCGTCGACATCATCAGAACACGGGCTTCCAGCTGGGCTTCCAGCGAGAGAGGTACGTGAACCGCCATCTGGTCCCCGTCGAAGTCCGCGTTAAACGCCGAACAGACCAGCGGGTGCAGCTGAATAGCTTTCCCTTCGATCAGCGTGGGTTCAAACGCCTGAATGCCAAGACGGTGCAGTGTAGGCGCACGGTTCAGCAGAACCGGGTGCTCACGAATAACCTCGTCGAGGATATCCCAAACTTCGGGACGCTCTTTTTCAACAAGCTTTTTCGCCTGTTTCACGGTGCTGGACAGACCTTTGGCCTCCAGACGTGAATAGATGAACGGCTTGAACAGCTCGAGCGCCATCTTCTTGGGCAGACCGCATTGGTGCAGCTTGAGTTCCGGGCCCGTCACAATAACCGAACGACCCGAGAAGTCGACGCGTTTACCCAAAAGGTTCTGACGGAAGCGACCCTGCTTACCCTTCAGCATGTCGGAGAGCGATTTCAGCGGACGTTTGTTGGCGCCGGTGATCACGCGACCACGACGGCCGTTGTCGAACAGAGCATCAACCGATTCCTGCAGCATCCGCTTTTCGTTGCGGACGATGATATCAGGCGCGCGCAGTTCGATCAGACGCTTCAGACGGTTGTTCCGGTTGATCACGCGGCGGTACAGATCGTTCAGATCCGAGGTCGCAAAGCGACCACCATCCAGCGGCACCAGCGGGCGCAGCTCTGGCGGGATCACTGGGATCACGGTCATGATCATCCATTCAGGACGGTTGCCGGATTCCAAGAAGCTCTCAACCACTTTCAAGCGCTTGATGATTTTCTTGGGCTTCAGCTCGCCTGTGGCTTCTTTCAGGTCCGCACGCAGGTTTTCGGCCTCGGCTTCGAGGTCGATGTTCGCCAGCATGTCACGGATCGCTTCCGCACCGATGTTCGCGGTGAAGGCGTCCATTCCAAAGGCGTCTTGCGCGTCGAGGTATTCCTCTTCCGACATCATCTGACCATAGGTCAGGTCGGTCAGACCGGGCTCGATCACCACATAGTTTTCGAAATACAGCACGCGCTCGAGATCACGCAGCGTCATGTCGAGCATCAGACCGATACGCGACGGCAGCGATTTCAGGAACCAGATGTGTGCACAGGGTGCCGCCAGCTCGATGTGGCCCATACGCTCGCGGCGTACCTTTTGAAGCGTAACTTCAACACCACATTTTTCGCAGACAACGCCGCGGTACTTCATCCGCTTATATTTGCCGCAGAGACATTCGTAGTCTTTGATCGGGCCAAAGATACGCGCACAGAACAGGCCATCACGCTCGGGCTTGAATGTCCGATAGTTGATGGTTTCCGGCTTTTTGATTTCACCGAACGACCACGACAGGATGCGCTCGGGCGAGGCCAGCGACACCTTGATCTCGTCGAATACCTTCGGCGGAGTCAGTGGGTTGAACGGGTTGTTGGTAATTTCCTGGTTCATGTAGTCCTCACGAGAGTTTGAGGGAAGCGGGGGAGGTCTTGAAGACCTGTTTCCAAGCGGTCACGCCCTGAGGGGCGCAACCAAAACTGAAAACAAGAGGTCTTACTCGTCCTCCTCCGCATCCAGGAGTTCCATGTTGAGGCCGAGGCCACGGACTTCTTTGACGAGAACGTTGAACGATTCCGGTACACCGGCTTCGAAGTTGTCCTCACCTTTGACGATCGATTCATAGACCTTGGTCCGGCCTGCCACGTCATCCGATTTCACCGTCAGCATTTCCTGCAGGGTGTAGGCGGCGCCGTAAGCTTCCAGAGCCCAAACTTCCATCTCACCGAAGCGCTGACCACCGAACTGCGCCTTACCACCCAGCGGCTGCTGAGTAACAAGCGAGTACGGACCGGTCGAACGGGCGTGAATTTTGTCGTCCACCAGGTGGTGCAGTTTCAGCAGGTATTTCACACCCACTGTCACGCGACGGCTGAACTCATCTCCCGAACGTCCATCGAACAGACGCGACTGACCGCTTTCGTCAAAGCCCGCGCGATGCAGCGCATCGTTGACGTCAGCTTCTTTCGCACCGTCAAAGACCGGTGTTGCAATCGGTGCACCATTGGTGGCGTTGCCCGCGATCTCAAGCACGCCTGCCTCGTCCATGCCGGCAATGCCTTCTTCATAGACATCGTCGCCATAGGCAATGCGCAGCGCTTCACGAACCGGGGTCAGGTCACCGGAACGGCGATAGTCCTGCAGAGCCTCGTCCACTTTCAGGCCAAGGGCACGTGCGGCCCAACCCATGTGAGTTTCAAGGATCTGACCGACGTTCATTCGCGACGGAACACCAAGCGGGTTCAGACAGAAGTCAACCGGGGTGCCATCTTCGAGGAACGGCATGTCTTCCATTGGAACAACGCGCGAAACCACACCTTTGTTCCCGTGGCGACCCGCCATTTTGTCACCCGGCTGAAGCTTACGCTTCACGGCGATGAAGACTTTGACCATCTTCATCACACCCGGAGGCAGATCGTCGCCACGGCGAACTTTCTCTACCTTGTCCTCGAAACGGGCATCCAATGCGCGCTTCTGAGCTTCGTACTGCTCGTGCAGGGCTTCGACGATCTTCGCGTCTTCTTCCTCAGCCAGAGCCAGCTGCCACCACTGACCGCGGGTCAGAGTATCCAGAAGCTCTTGGTTGATTTCGGAATTTGGGCGAATGCCGCGTGGGCCTTTAACAGCCACCTTACCAAGGATCATGCCGCTGAGACGGGCGTAGATGTTACGATCCAGGATCGCCAGCTCGTCGTCACGGTCACGTGCCAGACGTTCGATCTCTTCACGTTCGATCTGCAGCGCACGTTCGTCTTTTTCAACACCGTGGCGGTTGAAGACGCGAACTTCTACGACAGTACCGTAGTCGCCCGGTTTCACACGCAACGAGGTGTCACGCACGTCCGACGCTTTTTCACCAAAGATAGCACGCAGAAGCTTTTCTTCCGGTGTCATCGGGCTTTCGCCCTTTGGTGTGATCTTACCGACCAAAATATCGCCCGGCTCTACATCCGCACCGATGTAAACGATGCCCGCCTCGTCGAGGTTGCGCAGCGCTTCTTCGCCGACGTTCGGAATGTCGCGAGTGATTTCTTCCGGGCCAAGCTTGGTGTCACGTGCTGCGACTTCGAATTCCTCAATGTGGACCGAGGTGAAGACGTCGTCACGTGCGATACGCTCAGAGATCAGGATACTATCTTCGTAGTTGTAGCCGTTCCACGGCATGAAGGCCACGATGACGTTTTTACCCAGAGCCAGTTCGCCCATATCGGTCGACGGGCCATCCGCAATAACTTCACCTTTGCCAACGGTGTCACCCACCTTCACCAGCGGACGCTGGTTGATACAGGTGTTCTGGTTCGAACGCTGGAATTTGCGCATGCGGTAGATGTCAACGCCCGGGTCACCCGGCTCGAGATCGTGGGTTGCACGAATAACGATACGCTGCGCGTCCACCTGGTCAATGATACCGGCGCGTTTGGCCATAACAGCCGCACCTGAGTCACGTGCCACGATCTCTTCGATGCCTGTCCCAACCAGAGGCGCTTCTGAGCGCAGGGTTGGCACAGCCTGACGTTGCATGTTCGAACCCATAAGAGCACGGTTAGCATCGTCATTTTCGAGGAACGGGATCAGCGATGCCGCAACCGACACCAACTGTTTGGGCGATACGTCGATCAGGTCAACCGATTCACGTGGCGACAGGGTATAGTCGCCCGACTGACGGGTGTTGACCAGCTCGTTGGCAAACTTACCGTTTTCATCCAGCGAAGCGTTGGCCTGAGCCACAGTGTGGCGCATTTCTTCGGTAGCCGACATGTACTGAACATCATCGGTGACCTGGCCATCTTCCACGCGACGATACGGTGTTTCGATGAAACCGTATTTGTTCACGCGAGCAAAGGTTGCCAGCGAGTTGATCAGACCAATGTTCGGGCCTTCCGGTGTCTCAATCGGGCACATACGACCGTAGTGCGTGGTGTGAACGTCGCGCACCTCAAACCCAGCACGCTCGCGGGTCAGACCGCCCGGGCCAAGCGCCGAAAGACGGCGCTTGTGCGTCACTTCGGAGAGCGGGTTGGTTTGGTCCATGAACTGCGACAGCTGCGACGAGCCGAAGAATTCGCGAACCGCAGCCGCTGCTGGTTTGGCGTTGATCAGATCCTGAGGCATGACGGTGTCGATTTCGACCGACGACATACGCTCTTTGATCGCGCGCTCCATGCGAAGCAGACCAACACGGTACTGGTTTTCCATCAGTTCGCCGACCGAACGCACACGACGGTTGCCGAGGTGGTCGATGTCGTCGATGTCGCCACGGCCGTCACGCAGATCAACCAGTGCTTTGATACACTGAACGATATCGTCACGATCCAGTGTGCGCTGGGTGTCTTCTTTGTCCAAAGCCAGACGCATGTTCATCTTCACGCGGCCAACGGCCGAGAGGTCGTAACGCTCGCTGTCGAAGAACAGGGTGTCGAACAGCGCGGACGCCGCTTCAACGGTGGGTGGCTCACCCGGTCGCATCACGCGGTAGATGTCCATGAGCGCGGTGTCGCGGCCCATGTTTTTGTCCTGCGCCATGGTGTTGCGCATGTAGGGGCCGACGGTGATGTTGTCGATGTCGAGAACTGGGATCTCGGAAACACCGGCATCCATCAGCTCTTTCAAGGAACCGCCAGTGACGTCACCGTCCTTGTCGACTTCCCATGTCAGCTCATCTCCGGCCTCAACATAGATCGCACCGGTTTCTTCGTTGATGATATCTTTGGCAACAAACTTGCCAACGATATGATCAAACGGAACCAGCAGTTGCGAAACCTTGCCTTCGTCGATGAGCTTTTTGACGGCGCGCGGTGTCACCTTCTTACCGGCTTCGGCAATCACTTCACCACTGTCGGCATCAACCAGATCAAAGGCAGGACGGGTGCCACGCACGCGCTCGGGGAAGAACTTGGTTGCCCAGCCTTCACCGCGACGCATCTCGAAGGTCACGGTGTCATAATAGGCATCCATGATCGCTTCTTGGTCGAGACCCAGCGCATACAGAAGAGTGGTGACGGGCAGTTTGCGGCGACGGTCGATCCGCGCAAAGACGATGTCTTTTGCGTCGAATTCGAAATCGAGCCACGAGCCGCGATAAGGGATAATACGGCAAGCAAACAACAGCTTACCCGAGCTGTGTGTCTTACCTTTGTCGTGATCAAAGAACACACCGGGCGAGCGGTGCATCTGAGACACGATCACACGTTCGGTGCCGTTGACAACGAAGGTGCCGTTTGGCGTCATCAAAGGCATGTCGCCCATGAAAACATCTTGTTCTTTGATGTCTTTGACCGACTTGGCGCCAGTGTTTTCATCCACATCAAAGACGATCAGGCGCAGAGTGACCTTCAGCGGAGCGCTGTAGGTCATATCACGCTGCATACACTCTTCGACGTCGTACTTAGGCTTTTCGAGATCGTAGTTGACGAACTCGAGAACAGCCGTCTCGTTGAAATCCTTAATCGGGAAAACCGACTGGAATACACCTTTGATGCCTTCGCCATCGGTCGGCGCTGGCTGATCGCCGGATTTCAGGAAAAGCTCGTAGCTGGATTTCTGAACCTCAATGAGGTTCGGCATTTCCAGAACTTCGCGAATTTTGCCGTAATACCGGCGTAGACGTTTCTGGCCAAGGAAGCTTTGCGCCATGACAGATGTCACCTTTCGATAATCTCGCCCACAAACGCGCCGTCGGGCTCGGCGCGCCTCGTTCAGTGACGGCAATGATCCGATCCATTCTCGGCACGCGTCCCACCGTGCGCCTCTCGATCTGACAACCCTGCCTTGGAAAACTCCCTCAAATCAGGGACCTTACCAAGTCGGGGCTACACACTTCACCATTTTGATCTGTATCTGCGCGGTGAAGGAGCGGTTTGTTGAAAATTCACCTCATCGCAACAAAAGAGAAAAAGCGGCTTCGAATCGCTCGAACCCGCAGGAGACTTCCGAATATTCGGTGAAGGCCACGAATGCAACCCCCATCCGGGGGTTTCACATGCATCCTGTGTGGCAGTCATCATCGCAAAAAGCCCCCCTCAGGTCAAGATAAGGAACCACGCTCACGCCAGGTTGAAACAAAAACAGGCGCTCCCAAATGGGAACGCCTGCCGAAATCCAACATTGGGTGCACGCACCCAAGTGAGATTACTTGAGCTCGATTTCCGCGCCAGCGTCTTCGAGTTTCTTTTTGATTTCCTCGGCTTCGTCCTTGGAAACGCCTTCTTTGACAGCTTTGCCACCGGCTTCAACCAGTTCTTTAGCTTCTTTCAGGCCCAGACCGGTGATGCCGCGAACTTCTTTGATCACGTTGATCTTTTTGTCGCCAGCCGACTTCAGGATCACGTCAAATTCGGTCTTTTCTTCTTCAGCTGCGCCACCGGCGTCTGCCGGGCCAGCCATTACAACGGCGCCGCCAGCTGCGGGCTCGATGCCATACTCGTCTTTGAGGATGGTTTTCAGTTCTTGGGCTTCCAGCAGGGTCAGACCCACGATGCTTTCAGCCAGTGCTTTCAGATCAGCCATTTTGAGACTCTTTCCGTTTTCAGTTTCTGTTCCAACGTCAGGACAAATGCCCTACGGGGATCAATTGAGTTGCGCTTACGCCGCTTCGTGGTTCTCTTCGATGGTCGAGAGAATAGAAGCGATGTTCGAAGCAGGTGCGCCAATGGCGCCGGCGATGTTCGATGCGGGTGCGCCGATGCAACCAACGATCGAGGAAATAAGCTCCTCGCGCGAAGGCATTTTCGACACGGCTTCGACACCGGCCCGGTCCAGAGCTGTTCCGCCCATTGCACCGCCAAGGATCTCAAACTTTTTGTTATCCTTAGCGAAATCTTCGACGACCTTGGCTGCTGCCACAGGGTCTTCGGAGAAAGTCAGAACAGTCATGCCACCCAGGTGTTCTGCAATGCCTTCGCACGGCGTATCCTGAACGGCAATTTTGGCGAGCCTGTTCTTGGCGACGCGGACCGAAGTTTCGGCTGCGCTTGCGCGCGCCCGAAGATCCGTCATCTCGGCAACCGTAAGACCCTCGTAGCGCGATACCACTACGACGCCAGAGCTTTCAAAGATCTGGCCGAGTTCCTCGACCACTTTCTCTTTTTGTGCTCTATCCACAGTTCCACTCCAGTATATGGAGGGGGCGACCCCTCCGGCTCACTTTTGCCAGAGGGTGCCCCCTGGCGAGAAGTCCGATCGGGTCGTCACATCGTGCGAACCAGTGCAAAACACTGATCGAAAAGATGTCTCTTCCCGTCTCGGGCAGGAGTTATAGGTTTCAGGCGAAACCAGCCCACCGTCTCGGACGAAATCGGCACCAACACGAATCGCGTTGACGCCTTAGGAGGTTCAATAGGGATTTCCAGCCACTTTGCCAACCCCGTTTTCGGCTAGGGGCGCACCAGTGTCGATCATCCGATCCAACACATTCAAAAGATTACGCTTGGATAGAGGTTTAGGCAGCACGCAATCGATCCCGGCGGCCAGATAGTCATCAATCTGATGCGAAAGCACATTGGCCGTTACCGCACAAATTGGAACACGAGGCCCCTCGTCCATCTCTTCCAATGCACGGATACGGCGGGTCGCCTCAACCCCATCCATTCCAGGCATTTGAATGTCCATCAAGATCGCATCAAAGGGACCTGCCTTCATGAGGTCCAGGGCTTCTTGGCCGCTAGCCGCTTGTGCCAACTCACATCGAGAAGGTTCAAGATACCGCGTGATGATCAACCGGTTGGTTGCATTGTCGTCCGCCACCAGAATCCGGCAGCCATTTAGCCTCGCCAAAGCCTCAGGCTGCACGCTGCTTACATCTTCGACCACGCCTGAGACAGATTTCAGCGGCAAAAAGACCTCAAATGTTGTCCCCTGCCCCGGCGCACTCTCAACTGAAAGATGGCCGCCCATGGATTCACAGATTTGCCGCGAAATCGTCAGACCCAGCCCCGTTCCCCCATATCTCCGGGTGACGCTGACATCGGCCTGCGCAAAGGGCTCAAATATCCGGCCGAGGGCCGCCTCTGGAATGCCGGGGCCAGTGTCGCTCACTTTGATCACAACGCCAAATCCATTTGGTCCCCGTGACGCCAACAAATCCACACCACCGAAATCGGTGAACTTCACCGCGTTTGACACCAGGTTGTGCAAAACCTGCTGCAACCGCCGCGAGTCGCCCTCGAACCAAGACGTCACATCCGGATCGATCTCAAGATCAAGCGTCAGGCCTTTTTGGCGCGCTTTAGCGGAATGCAGATCCCGCGCGGCATGAAGCACATTCGACAACTGAAAGGGCGCATATTCCAGTTCAAACCGGCCCGCTTCAACCTTTGACAGGTCCAGAACGTCATCAATTGTACAAAGCAAAAGTCCGCCTGACTGCTCGATCACAGACAGGCATTCGCGCTGATCCTCAGTCAAATCTGAGCGCCCCAATTCGCCCGCCATCCCCATAATGCCGTTCAAAGGGGTGCGAATTTCATGGCTCACATTTGCAAGAAAGCGGGATTTTGCCTCGTTGGCGGCAGACGCCATCTTGCGAAGCTGTCGTTCCGTGGACTGGGCGCGGTTCGCCATGAACACTTCGCTGAGAACATAGGTCATCAACAGCGCGATCAGGAACAATGACAGAATATCAAAGCTCCGATCAGTGGAGCCATTCTCATGCATTTCGAGGAATTCGCGCTGACTGTCCTCATCCATAAAAGTTGTCACCCAGGCACGACGCAGCGCCTTGGCAATAAGTTCGAGATCTGCAGCGAGCACCACGGCATCGGCATCTGAAATATCGGGCGCGTCGTATAGCGCAGGCTCTTTATCCTCCAGAAACACCCGTACAGTGGACAGCGCAGGCCCTAGCTCTCGCGTCGTGGTCAGCCCCATGTTTTCGATCAAGCTCAACCGGTTCCACAAAACATCAAACCGCGTTTCAATGTCTTGCTTGGTACTTCGCCCGTCGGGATAGGCCGCGACAGCCGCAGACAAGCGCTGAATTTCGAGAATTGTCTCGCTTGTCCGCCAAAGCGTCGAATTGCTAGAGAAGAGCGCCCGCTCCTTCTCTTCGAGATCTTTCAATTCCTGATAGAAAAACAAAACCGCCAAAGCGGTTGCCGCGCAAACCGCGACCAAAGCTCGGAGTGTCCGTGCGTTTTCTCGAAGTAGGCGCCACATAGACATCGTTCCCCTACGGACGAACCTCGATTGAAACCAGCTGCCAAATCATACTGATGTAAAACTTACGCTCTGGCGCTTGCTCTTCAGTGGCCGGGTATACCACCCAGATCGGCCCCTTGTCACGCACACGCATCGGTTTTCCGTTGTGCAACAGTGCCAGAACAACTGAGTATTCGTCCGCATCGGAAACCGGGATCTCTAGGCCATAATCGTCAATCGCAGTTGCCTGCAACATACTGCCTTGCGCTCCAACTGCCTCCAGTAGGGATTTCAGGGTGGGACCTGAGAAGTTCTGCTCTCCCTCAGTGAAAGCCGTGAAGGATTGAATGTCCCTCCACTCCAATGCCTCTAACATCTCGCGGTCGAACTCGGCCACGTTGCCAGAGTTCCTGTGGGTAATTTCACCAGACACTGTCAGAAGCACAGGCCCCTGCGGTACGTCGAGTGCATTCACCATCGAGGCCGAAAACCAAGCCAAAATGAAAAAAACCATGCTTAAGGCGCGCTTCACAACATCCATCCTCACTCAATTTTCAAAAGAACAATACGTCGCGGTCCCTAAGATTTTCTTGCCCCAAAGAAAAAGGCGGGCCACGAGGCCCGCCTTTCACAACGTGTCTCTCGACCCGTATTAGTTGCCGGTTGCGTTCGCAACGTCAACCGTCACACCTGGGCCCATGGTCGAGCTCAGAGCGATTTTCTTCATGTAAGTGCCTTTGGCACCAGCAGGTTTAGCTGCCGAAACAGCCGCAACAAAAGCGCGGATGTTCTCTACGATTTTGGCTTCGTCGAAGGACGCTTTGCCAACACCGGCGTGAACAACACCACCTTTTTCTGCTTTGAACTGAACTTCACCACCTTTGGCGGCTTCCACGGCTGCTTTCACATCCATGGTCACGGTGCCAACTTTGGGGTTCGGCATCAGGTTGCGTGGGCCAAGGATTTTACCAAGACGACCAACAACGGGCATCATGTCCGGAGTGGCAATGCAACGATCGAAATCGATGTTGCCGCCCTGAATGGCTTCCATCAGGTCTTCGGCGCCAACGATGTCTGCACCAGCCGCCTGTGCTTCTTCAGCTTTGGGGCCACGTGCAAATACTGCAACACGCATTGCTTTGCCGGTGCCGTTCGGCAGGCCAACAACACCACGAACCATCTGGTCTGCGTGACGGGTGTCAACACCAAGGTTCATCGCTACTTCGATGGTCTCGTCGAATTTGGCAACCGCGTGAGCTTTGATCAGGCTTACGGCCTCTTCAACAGTCACTTCGTTTTTGCCAGCGAATGCCTCACGCGCGGCGCGGGTACGTTTTCCGAGTTTTGCCATGATATTAGCCTTTCACCTCGATACCCATCGACCGGGCGGAACCCAGGATGATCTGCATTGCTGCTTCGACGTCGTTTGCCGAAAGATCTTTCATCTTGGCTTCTGCGATCTCGCGCACCTGAGCAACGGTAACCGACGCAACGGTCTCACGACCGGGGTTTTCGGCACCGCGGGGGCGGTTACGCTTGCCAACCGGCTTCAGGCCAGCTGCTTTCTTCAGGTAGTAAGACGCAGGCGGCGTCTTGACTTCCATGGTGAACGATTTGTCCTGGTAGTAGGTGATCACGGTTGGGCACGGCGCGCCGGGCTCCAGTTCCTGTGTCTTAGCGTTGAACGCCTTACAGAATTCCATGATGTTGATACCGCGCTGACCCAGCGCAGGACCGACGGGCGGCGACGGGTTGGCTTTACCTGCAGGAATCTGCAGTTTCATGGTGCCAGCAAGCTTCTTTGCCATTGGCTATCTCCTTAACAACACCCCGCAGAACGCGTCCTTTGGGGCAATTTACGTTGCGTGGTCAGGATTGGACATCGCGATGCCCCTGCCTCCCACTGCGATACCGGGCAAGCCCGGCTTATCCTCAGACTTCTTTCGAAACCTGAGTGAATTCCAATTCGACCGGTGTTTCACGGCCAAAGATCGAAACCGAAACCCGCAGACGCTGATTTTCGTCATCCACGCCCTCGACCATCCCATCAAAGCCCTCAAACGGACCATCGGTGACCTTGACCTTCTCGCCGGATTCAAAGGCGATGAGTGTCCGTGGAGCCTCTTCGTTCTCTTGAACGCGCCCAAGGATCGCTTCGACCTCGGCGTCACGCATCGGCATTGGGCGCCCCTGCGGGCCCAAGAAACCAGTGACGCGGTTGATCGAGTTCACAAGGTGATAGCCCTGGTCCGACATTTCCATGTGCACCAGAACATACCCCGGCATAAAGCGACGCTCGGTGGTCACCTTTTTGCCGCGACGTACCTCGATCACCTCTTCGGTGGGCACCAGAACCTCGTCGATCTGGTCATGAAGCTCCTGCTCCTCGACCGCCGTCCGGATCTGCTCGGCAATTTTCTTCTCGAAGTTCGAGAGGACGCTAACCGAATACCACCGCTTTGCCATATGGCTAACCCTTGCTCTTTCATGCCCGCCTCAGCGACGGGTAGCTCAAATAAAAACCGGCGTGCAACACGACTCATTGCACGCCCGGTCAGATTTAGTCGCGTCTATTACCCGCGTCCGGGGCAACTTTCAAGCCTACAAACGCCCAAGCGTTCCATAGAGGCGAAAGCTTAGCCCACCATACCCAACAATGTCTGCAGACCACCTTTGATAAGAAGGTCAACAACAGCAAAAAAGATCGCCGTCAAAGTCGCCATGATGAACACCATAACGGTGGTCAGCGTCACCTCGCGGCGGGTCGGCCATACAATTTTGGCGACCTCAGCACGCACCTGCTGGATGAACTGAAGGGGGTTGGTCGTTGCCATGTGTCTGTTTCCTCAGAGGGTCAGGCGACCAGATACGCAAGTTACAGCGACTTTTCAAGCCCGGAAGCGCCAGAGCTCATCAGCTGCATTGCAGGTGTACTCTATAGCAAACTGCAACATTACGCCCAAAAGCGCATAGAGCAGATGAGCCGCCGTTGCAATAAAGCGAAGTTTGGCGAGGCCAGGGACCGGCCGAGGAAATGCAGCGTGACCTGCCAAAGTCATATGACTGGGCAAGCTTCTGGCGGTACGCTCAGCCTTGCCACGACACCCCACGATTACCACACCGTTCCCATTCGCACTCTGTTGACTTACGATGCTCTAGGTATGCCGATCCGAACGAGGAACTCCTCATCCGTCATCCCGATCCCCTCAGGGCCATCCGGGTGACCAAAGTCAATTCGCCCCAACTGAATGAACAAGCTTCCATTTTGTTCACTGTCTGGCAGAGCGATATAGGCAGAATGCATCGTTCCCGAAGCTTGGTTAAAATGCAGTTCCACATCGTCCACGTGAACGGGATCCCCGTTTGCCAATCGCAGCTCACTCAGGTCCAGCTGGTCGGGGTGTTCACCGTCTTCGAGACCAATCTGGAACCCCGTAATATGGATATCTGCGTCTTTGCTACGCACAACCACGGTGTCGCTCGCGCTGTCACCGCCATCATCAAGGTTTACCCAGATTTCCGCCGACGGGCCTTCGGAAGAGGGTTCTTCCACATAAATCGTATCTTCGCCCGCACCGCCATGTGCAACCTCGATATCATTTCCGACAAACTCGAGATCTGCATTCAACTCATAACTCGGAACGGCATGGATTTCATCATTCCCTGGGCCGCCATACAGTTTTTCAAACCCAGATCCTCCCCAAAGCGTGTCATTCCCCGCGCCTCCTTCAGCAACACTGATGAATTCCGCATCCGACGCAGGAGGGCCAGTTTCGAAGTCATCAAAATCATTGCCGGACTGAGGGCCATCCCCCATAACCAATAGATCATTCCCTTCCTGACCATACAGAACATCATCCCCATCCAAACCAAGAAGAACATCGTTCCCAGAAGTACCCGACAGGGTGTCATCCCCATCTGTACCGCGCAGCACAGCCGTCTCATTCTCATCAGGGAGCGGATCAGACCTTACATCTGAGTCTTGATCCGGGTCATCAAGCACAGAAATTGCAGCCCCGACCAAGGATGCACTCAACAATCCAAGCAACATAAAAAACAAACGAAAACCCTTATATCACAAAATAATTTCTTTAGAGAAATACCTGCATTTACCTGGTCGTCAACTCCGACCTGTAATCCCGTTTTTCAACCTGTGTTGACGTGCTCCCTAAGGACGAGACCATCAGCCCAACAGCCTCCCCCACACGCGTTGTCGCTTACAGATCCGCGAATGTGTTTCGTCAACAAGTGTGGACTGCCCACGCTTCGTAGGAGAGTTCAACCTCTGCCACTTCGGCAGCTCTACGAATATCCGGCCCTCCAGAAGATTGTCACTTGTCACGCCTTAAGACCTCGAAAGCACCCGTTATACGCGAAATTGACCAGATATCCGATTCAGAACCGACCTTAAATGGAGGAATTTTCATTCTGCTGAACTGGCAAGTTTGATGACACCCGGCTCTTCAGAGTGTCCATCTGATGCGAGGCACCACCGCCACAGCAATAATCCTTGCGGTGTCTGACTTCTAACTGCATCCCTAAACAAATCAGATACAGTCACCTGCAACGATGACCTAAAACGCACACCGGACATCATTTTGCCAAATGGTGATTTGATGCCAACGAAGCATAAGAGTGCGAAGCTTGATGATTTGGTCAAAAATGGCGCAAAATTAACCGTTTAACCACAACACTTTACCACCTGAACTCCCAGCCCCCAGCATCAAAAGCGTGCGAAATCCAGTCTGCGTCAGGGCATGAAAAAGCCCGCTCTGCGCTGGCTGTTCTTGGGTCATGATTTCGGTGGTGACGTCTTCAAGATGAATGCTCGACTTTGGCCCTCAGCTCCAGAAGCTTCGCGGGATTTATACAGTCACGAAAATCATCAACGACGAAGGGCGAGAAGGACGGATCAATTTCGTATTGAAATCTGTAAGCAGCCTGAAAATGCCCTATATTCATTTCACCAACACTTGCTCTGGTAACCTCGACAAGGGCCGCGATGAATAACTCGATCACCAATCCCCATCGATAAGCTCCCGAATGAGCCAGCATCGGTCGACGCAGAGGCGGTTGCCAGTTGGTGTCCGTCGTCAGGTTTTTTGGAACCAATGGCATCCTAAACTGAGAGAGAGTTTGGCTCATCTGTTTGGTTTGCTTATGCAGCGTGCTGTCTGTGATGCAAGCGTCGCGTTTCGAGTGTCTTTTGCTTGATCCTTTCACGTTGTTTTAGAATGGCTTTATCGCGGCCGAAGTAGACGTCGGCGGGTGTGACGTTGTTGATGCTCTCGTGATAGCGCTGATGGTTGTAGTGATTGACGAAGGCCTCGATCTGGGCCTCAAGGTCATCAGGCAGGAAGTAGTTTTCCAGCAAGATCCGGTTCTTCAACGTCTGATGCCACCGCTCGATTTTGCCTTGGGTCTGCGGATGATCTGGCGCCCCGCGCGAGTGCTTCATGCCTTTGTCCAGCAGCCATTCGGCCAGATCCCCTGAGACGTAACTTGAACCGTTGTCACTCAGGAGGCGAGGCTTG
>Ga0189288_10299_pt1 | contig 23405 bp, 37 predicted proteins | sample UW105minimetaG_FD_130316 | JGI IMG/M metagenome (GOLD analysis project Ga0189288, IMG submission 130316) | Marine microbial communities from the Costa Rica Dome - UW105 mini metaG | ecosystem: Environmental > Aquatic > Marine > Oceanic > Photic zone | place: Costa Rica: the Eastern Pacific... | reverse complement strand
CTTGGTTGATTGAATTGATTGGATACTTGCAAAGAAAAAGCCTGGAGCAAAAGAATGCCCCAGGCTTTTGATTGATTGATCAAATCGTAGGGACGGTCTGCCCCTCTTGTTGGCTGATTCAGCCGACGCTCCAAACGCCAGCTGCAATTTTCACCAAATCTTGGACATGCAAGGTGTCGCACAGCAGCCAAGCGAAGACTGCGCCGCCACATCCGCCAAGCCAGAAGCCACTGGTGAATTCAGCCCAACCATTTCTGGTGAAAAGGTCGGCAGGAGGATTCTCTACCGTGACATCTGAAGGAGGAATGTTGGGATGCTTGCCTGGCTGGTTGTAGAGAAGAAACAGCAGGGTCAGCAGGTGAACAGCACCAATGGCAGCAAGGAGGCCTGCTGTTTGTGCGTAGTCGGTATTGCGAAGGGGACCGCAAATTGTGTAGGGGCCATACAGCAAATAGCCGAAGGCTGCGCCCGTTTCGATTCCGCGGAAATTGGGAGTAATTCCTTGGCGATAAAGCGGCAGGTTATTGATAAGCCACTTCATGAAGTAGCCGCTGTTGACAGGTGTTGAAAGGTCGCCGACGCAAGGATCGGCAGCGGGGGTGACGGTCATTGGAGATTGATGGCTGGTAAGGGCACTTGTGGCAAGTAGTCCTTATTCGGCTGCGGTAATAACGCGACCGACGAGGACGATGAAAACAGCTGGGAAAACAATTCCGATGATTGGCACGAACACCACAGGCAGCCACGCTGCTGCAAAGTCTCCAGTCATGATCAGGCCCAAAGCATCGATACGATTTTAGAGTCCTAGAGTCAATGGGCCTCCCTGAGGCTTTCCCGGCGACATAAAAGTTCAATCCCCGTTTCACGTTGGTCGGGGTTGTCCGCTCCCCGTTTGTTGCGATGTCTCAGTTCTTCGTTGGTGGCGCTGCCTTCATTCTTGCTTTGGTTCTCTACTCCCTCGGGAGGCGTCCGAGCAGACCCTTTCTGCGCAGCACAGATGTGTCTGGAGTTGCTGCCCTCAACCGCGCTCAAGTCGAGCTTGTTCAGGCGGCAGTGGCCGAGGCCGAGGCTGCATCGTCATCAGCTGAGCTGGCGTGGCACTCACCAAGGTCCACAAGCGAGTCCCTTGCATTGCAGCAACGTCTGCGCAAGGCGATGAATGGTGGGCCTGATGAGCGCCTTGAGGCTGTGACCCTTGCGGGTCGCTGGGGTAATCAGTCCATGCTCCCGTTGTTAAGGCGAGGCCTCAGGGATTCAGACAGTCGTGTCATGGAGGCAGCTGCTGCGGCCTTGGCTGATCAACGTGGTGCCACCCGTGTGCGCCCCTCTGCACCTGTCTCTCCTCCTCGCAATGCTTCAAAGACCAGCTAGGTCAATCCCGAAGGGCTGAGGCCTCCATTGGTCCGATCAAGAGCCATTCAGTCGGGGTGGCTCAAGCTGTGCTTTTCAGCTTGTGGTCGATGTCACGCGATACCACGCGATTTCAGCGCAGTTGCAGTGCTCTCGCACTCCAGCCGCGCTCAATTCATTCGTACATGGGGCCGGAGGCTGGCTTAGTTGCCCCCAGCGCCTCGCAATGTTTCGCGGATGCGGTAAATCGGCCGATCCTGACTTTCGTGATAGGTGCGGATCAACAGCTCCGCGAGCAGTCCGAAGCAGAACAGTTGGATTCCGGCTAAGCCGAGAACGACTGCCAGGGTCATCAGTGGACGATGGCCAATGTCAGCTCCCATCAGCTTGATCACGAGCAGATAGGTGCTGGCGATCAGGCTTGTGGCAATTGCCACGAGACCTGCGAAGCCGAACACGTACATCGGCCGTGTCAGGAATCTCTTCATGAACCAAACGGTGAGGAGGTCCATCAGCACGCGGAATGTGCGGTCGATCCCGTATTTGCTGCTTCCGTACTGACGGGCACGGTGATTGACCTTCACCTCCGTAATCCTGGCGCCTTCGATGAAGGCCAGTGCAGGTAGAAAACGATGAAGCTCTCCATACAGACGCATATCGGAGAGCACTTCACGTCGATAGGCCTTGAGCGAACAGCCGTAGTCGTGGAGTCGCACACCCGTCACCCGGCCAATCAAACGGTTGGCGATCTTGGATGGAAGCTTCCGCTGCAGGGCTGCATCCTGGCGCTGATGGCGCCAGCCGCTCACGAGGTCGTAGCCCTCACGCAAGGTGGCCAGCAACTTGGGAATGTCGGCAGGGTCGTTTTGTAGATCGCCATCGAGGCTGACGATGACCTCGCCACGGGCGACGTCAAAACCAGCCGCCATGGCGGCTGTCTGTCCATAGTTCTTGCGGAGAAGCACGCCGACGAGCTCAGGTACCTCAGCACTGAGGCGTTCAAGCACCTCAGCAGTTCGATCGCTGGAGCCATCGTTCACCAGCACTAGTTCAAAGCTTTCGCCGGTTGGGTGCAGAGCCTTCAGAAGCTGTTCCACCAGTTCCGGCAGACTCTCTTCCTCGTTGTAGAGAGGCACCACCACAGAGAGATTGAGTGTGGTCGCAGGGGTGGTGGCCATCCCATTGTTGGATCAGTCACAGCAACCTAGGCCCACGGGGCAGAGCTCAAGCACTCATCGGAGGCTCTCACCAAGTGCGATTGCGCCTGTAGATGGTTTGCGTGCCCAGCATCCTCTTTGTGCCGTTAGGGCAAACCCCTTCCCGTTCAACTTTGTAGTACCCGTGGTTGCATTGACTCAGTGGTGTGCGTGAACTGGAGTATTTCTCCCCTGGGCAATAGGCGTCTTCATTGATCGAACGGAAATCCCGATATCTCATGCGGTCCTCAGTCGTCACATAGAGCGTCGCGGCACCCTCTTTGGGGAGGGCTGCGTTGGCTGCCCGAGTCACTCTCCAACTGAACTGGTTCGCTCCGGGTTGCACTGAGAGGAAGCTGCCATGCTGTTTGGTGCCGAGGCTGATCCAAAAGCGCTCTGATTTGCTGCGACCACCGTCGTATTCACGATCGGTGTATCCCCCGGTGCGGCGGTTGCGGATGACGATCCGCTGCTTGCTTGCCGGGGGGGTGGAGGCCAGGAAGCTGATTCCCTTGACGGGATTCACGCTTTCCCCAGGACAATCCCCCTGAAAGATGGTTCTCACCAGAGTCAACTGCTGGATCGGCTGGCTGTGCTGCAGAAAGTGGCCGCTGGCAGCGGATCCACTGTTTGGATAGCTCTGAGCTGGATAGCCAGTCGGTGGATATCCAGCCGGTGGCAGCCCCTGGGCTGGGAAGCCACCAGGGAGGTACTTTCCTGCCAGATCGACGCCCTGGGCAGATCTGCCTGGGGGGCTAAAGCTCGACTGGGCGAGAAGGCTGCTTGCAATCAGGGAGAGCGGATCCATCGTGCGTCGGCTTGTCCTGCCAACCATCTTGCTGTGTGTTCGCTATGGCAGCGTGCTGCCGTCATGGCAGCGGTCCACTCGGCCTGCACCTCTTAGCTCGTTGCGGTAGTGAGAGGCCACGGGGTGTTCGTCACGGGGGTCGATGCTGTCTCTGCCGATGCCGTTTCTACCGTGGTCCCGCCCGGAGCTGTGCCAGTAGCGCCCGCTTTCCTGATGGATGCCCACGTGGGTGCAGCGCTTGGCTGTGCCAAAGAAGAGCAAATCCCCCGGACGAAGGAGGTGGCTTTGTCCAGGTTGTACGGCAATGGGGGTGCAGAAGCGCTCTTGCTGATAAGCGTCGCGTGGCAACCAGATTCCCTGGCTCGCGAAAGCGCTCTGCACCAGCCCCGAACAGTCCAGGTCTGGGCCCAGGGTTCCCCCCCAGAGGTAGCTGTTGTGTCTCTCGGCAGCGATGGCGACCCAGTCCAGAACTGCGGGAAGTCGGGCTGCGATGGTGGGATTGTCGAAAAGAATCGGGCGCCAATCACGGGTGGCTTTGGCCTGCCCCATCAGGTCGACCACTGCCAGCCAGCAGGGATAGCCGTCTTCGCAAAGACGCACTCGCACCCGACCGTGACATGGCCAGTTGAGGACCTGGAAGCATCGGCCTGCTGCAGCTTGAGTCGTCAGGTTTGACCCGGCAAAACGGGCATAGCCGTTCACGCCGGAGTCGAGGACCCACAGACTTCCGGGATGGAGAAGTTCAGGAGCCAGAAGGGTGCCTAGGGTCGGCATTGTCAGATGCCAGTGCCATGGCGTTCTACCGTCCCGACCAGGTCATGCAGGAGTACCTGGCGGCTCAGCTCAAGCGCTTGGCATCCCATGGGTGTGATGACCTGCTGGAGCACCTTTCTCTGACCTGGGTGCGTTATGACCGATCGGATCCAAGTTCTGGGAGTGGCTCCGGGGCTGCGTGGGGAGAGCAACGACTGATCTATCCCGCCAGTGTGGTCAAACTGGTTTACGCCGTGGCCGTTGAGGCCTGGCTTCAGCAGGATCTGTTGCCAGAAGAGCCGGAGTTGCGCCGAGCGATGCGCAACATGATTGCTGACTCAAGCAATGACGCCACAGGACTGCTGGTGGATCTGCTCACTGGCACGACCAGTGGTCCATCCCTGCATGGGGAGGCCTGGAGGCTCTGGCAACATCAGCGCCGGTTGGTGAATGACTGGTTGCTGAAGCTCGGCTGGCCGGAACTGGAACACGTCAATTGTTGTCAGAAAACTTGGGGCGACGGACCCTACGGCCGGGACCGTGATTTTTACGGTCCGACCCTCGATAATCGCAATGCCCTCAGCACATCAGTCACCGCCAGAATGCTTGAGGCGGTGATGACCGATGCAGTGTTGTCCCCTCCGGCTTGTAAGCGTCTGCGCGATCTGCTGCTGCGCTCTCTCGACTTGCAGGAGCGGTTTCGTGACCCTGAGAATCAGGTGGATGGCTTTTTGGGGGCAGGGCTGCCAGAAGGCAGTTGCTTGTGGAGTAAGGCCGGTTGGATGAGTCAGGCCCGCCATGATGCTGCTTGGTGGATCCCTCCAGAAGGTGCCCCCACATTGTTGGTTGTGTTCACCGAAGGTGCTGATTGCGCCCGTGATGAAGGTCTGCTTCCGGAGCTGGCCCAACAGCTGGCTGCGTTTCAGGGTTGAGCAACCGTTGCTCTCGTTTGCCGAGCCAAGCCATCCGAACAGGTGCTCTCACTCATGCGGAGGCACCTGCACGTTGATTAGAACAAAGAGATCCCCAAGGAGACCGCCACCTTCGGATCGTAAAAAGAGGTCTCAAGGGCAAGGGGTGGTTGCGACCACCCCTTCTTCATCTCAAGGCTTGGGCTTGTGTTTGGGTGCGTCGCTCGGTGGCCCAATCCGGCTCTCAAGAGCTTCCACCCGGTGAATGAGCACCTCAAAGGCATGCACGAATTCCCGGTCATCGCATTCGAGCCGCTCAATGCGTTCGATCAGCTCGCTTGTGGTTTCCTCTGGCAGAGGAACCGGGGATGGCGGAATCGAGTGTCCGGGCCCATGAAGCACGGCACCTTGGCTGGCCACGTAGAGGTCAACGAGCTGGTCGAGAACCTGTCGCGACTGCAATCCCTGCTCGCGGCAGAGAGTCTTGAAACGCTTGCGGGATGGAGACTGGAACAACGATCTGCGGGATTTGGAGAATCCCCGAGAGGGAACAGAGGGACAGGGGCACCACACGTTTGGACAGTGACGATGCGCCAGATCTGAGAGAAAGGCATCAACGGATTTGGAGGTCGGATGACCTCCACAACCCTCAGTGCAACGGAGAGGGAGGGATTCGAACCCTCGACAGAAGTTGCCTCCTGTAACTCCTTAGCAGGGAGCCGCTTTCAACCACTCAGCCACCTCTCCAGCGGCCTGCACACCTTACCAAGCAGTGGCCCATTCTCGGCAGCGGCTTGGGCCAAACAGGGCCTGCGCTCAGACCGTCACCCTGGGCAGGCGATGCTTGAAGCTGCACAGCACTTCCCAGGGGATCGAATCGCTGAGGCTGCTCCAGAGTCTGGGGCTGATGCACTGATCACCATCGCGACCGAGCAGGGTCACCACATCACCGGCCTCCAGATTGGGTTGATCGGTGGCATCAAGGATCAGTTGATCCATGGTGATAGCCCCAACTTGGGGCAAGGGCTTGCCGTTGTACAGGGCGGTGATCTTCCCAGACAGGCAACGACTCACCCCATCGGCGTACCCAATGCCCACCACGGCCAATCGGCTCGGTCTTGCCGTGACGAAACGATGCCCGTAGCTCACCCCAACTCCTGCTTGAACATCCCGGATCAAGGTGACGCGCGCTTTCACTCCCATCGCCGGCTCAAGAGACACGACTGACTCAAAATGGTCGCTGGGACTGTGGCCGTAGAGGGCCAGACCGACGCGTACTAGATCGTGATGCAGGCTCGGATCGCGCAGGGTGCCAGCTGAATTGGCGAGATGACGCAAGGCGCCTGACGTAGGCAGGGCCCGAAGCACCTGCTCGAAACGTTGCTGCTGCAGGCGGGTGACCCGATCTCCCTCTCCATCGCTGCCACCATCGGCCATGGCCAGGTGGCTATAGATGCCGCTCAGTTTCAGCTGGTCTAGCTGGGTGATCGTCTCGGTCAGACGGGGTGCATCCTCCCAGTCACAGCCCAGCCTGCTCATGCCCGTATCGAGCTTGAGTTGCACGGGGAAGCGACGACCACTGCCATCGGCGAGGTTCTGGCAGAGCAGGGCTTCTCGCATGTTGCTCAGGGTGGGCATCAATTGCCAGTGGAGGCAGGCCCTCAGCTCGTCAGCCTGATGAAGATTGCCCAACACCAGGATGGGTTGATCAAGCCCTGCTCGACGCAGCTCGATGCCCTCCTGAAGTGTGGCCACTCCGAACTGCTCCGCACCTCCCTTCACCGCAGCTCTGGCCACGGTGGAGGCCCCATGGCCGTAGCCGTCCGCCTTCACCACGGCCATCAGCGCACATTTGGGCGCAAGCAGTCGCCGCAGCGCCCGCACGTTGCTCTCGATCGCAGCCGGGGAGACCTCCAGCCAGGCTCGCTGTCGCGGGTCCAGCTGCCTCTGGTCATTCAGGCCTGATGCCTCCTGACCGCTGCTGATCAGATCACGCATGGAGCGAAGGTCGCGCTGGGCACGGAACAATCCGTGGATTGCCCGTAGCATGCCTTGGAATCAGCGGGCTGGCATGGTCCAGGTTCTCGTTCTCAATGCGTCCTATGAACCGCTAAATATCACCACCTGGCGCCGTGCCACGGTGATGATGTTGAAGGGCAAGGCAGAGGGGCTCGAGCATGACCCCAACCATTGCCTCCGCGGAGATTTCCATGTGCCAACGGTGATCCGTCTCCGCCAGTACGTGCATGTGCCCTTCCGCCAGCTCGCTCTCACTCGACGGAACCTCTTCCACCGCGACAATCACTGTTGTCAGTACTGCGGTTGTCGAGGTGGTCAGCTCTCGATTGACCACGTGCTGCCGCGCAGCCGCGGCGGTGGTGACCTCTGGGAGAACGTGACCACTGCCTGCCTTCGCTGCAATGTTCGCAAGGGCAACCGCACCCCACAGGAGGCCAACATGCCGCTGCGGCGCAAGCCGCATCGACCCATGGGGCACCTCAGCTTTGAAGCCAGACGCCAGATTGATTCAGGCCAACGGGCCGACTGGGCCAAATATGTGATTGGGGCATGACCCTGGCTGCCTCAGTCGACGGCTGACTCAGTCGACATCGTCGCTGAGCGATTCGAGCTTTGCCCGCTGTTCCTCGGCGATACAGGCTCCAATCACGTCTTCCATTTGCCCCTCGAGTACGGGGTCAAGGCTGAAGTTGCGGCCGAGTCGGTGATCGGTCACCCGATTGTCCTTGGCGTTGTAAGTGCGGATCTTCTCACTGCGGTCACCACTGCCGACCTGGGCGCGACGGGCTGAACTTTCCTTGGCGTTGGCTTCCGCCAGCTGCCTTTCATAAAGCTTGGCGCGCAGAATCTCCAAGGCACGCTCGCGGTTTTGCAGTTGAGAGCGCTGCTGGGTACAGAACACACGGATGCCGCTGGGTTTGTGCAGCAGGTCTACGGCTGTTTCCACCTTGTTGACGTTCTGGCCACCTGCGCCACCGGATCGGGCGGTGCTGATCTCCAGATCAGTGGGATCGATCTGGACCTCAACAGGGTCCGCTTCTGGCATTACGGCCACGGTGGCCGTTGAGGTGTGAACACGGCCCTGGGATTCGGTGGCCGGTACCCTCTGCACGCGGTGCACGCCCGCTTCAAATTTCAATTGGCTGAACACCGCGTCGCCCTTCACGGAGAGAATCAGTTCGCGGTAACCACCTAGATCCGCCGCACTGGCGCTGACAGGCTGCACGTTCCATCCCTGGCGGCTGCCATAGCGTTCATACATGCGCGCCAGATGACCGGCCCAAAGGCAGGCTTCATCACCTCCGGCTCCGGCTCTGATCTCAAGCATGACGCTGCGTTCGTCGCGGGGATCACTAGGGAGCAGTGCCAGTGTCACTTTCCGAACGAGGGCGTCTTGCGTCAGCGTCAGTTCCTGGACCTCCTGTCGGACCAGCTCCTCCATGGCCTCATCCCCTCGGCTTTCTCTCAGCAACGCTTCTGCCTGTTGGAGCTCTTCGTCCACCTGCTGCAGGCTCTGGTAGTCCTGCACGAGGGGTTCCAATCTGGAGCGTTCGCGGGCAATCGCCTGGAGTCGTTTGGGATCGGAGGCGACGTCTGGATCAGCCAGTTGCCGTTCCAGAGTGTGAAAACTCGTCGTGGCTGCTTCCAGCCGGCTGATCAGGGTTGCGATCTCCATCCCCTTCGGCACGCAGTGATCAACAAACAACCCCAGTCGCAGAGAAGTCTCCGCGACTGGGGGCAAGAGGGTCAGACAAGGGAGTCAGACCGTTGCTTGGAGCAATTTCAGGCTTCGGTTTTTGCAGCGTCGCTCTTGGCGGCTTTCTTCTCGCCTGCGGCTTCACCTGCACCGCCCATACCGTACTTGCGCATGAAACGGTCCACCCGTCCCTCGGTGTCGAGGATCTTCTGGGTGCCGGTGAAGAAGGGGTGGTTCCCGCTCCAGACGTCGACATGGATCTCGGGCTGGGTGGAGCCGGTGGTCATCACCACCTCTCCGTTGCAAATGACCTTGGCATCGGGATACCAGGTGGGGTGAATGTCGGGCTTAGGCATGACAGAAGATCAGCGCTTGGAGAACTGAGGAGCTTTGCGGGCTTTCTTGAGGCCGTACTTGCGGCGTTCCTTGGCGCGGGGGTCGCGGCTGAGGTGGCCTTCGGTTTTCAAGGGCTTGCGGTTGTCGGCAGACAGCTCACAAAGAGCACGGGCTGCGCCCTGCTTGATGGCATCCGCCTGGCCGGTGAGACCGCCACCACGCACATTGACCAGGACGTCGTACTCGGTAATCAGGCCCAGAGTCTGAAGAGGAGCTTTGACAGCTGCGATGTAGGCGGGGTTGTAGTTCAGGTAATTGTCACCAGGGCGCCCGTTGATGGTGATCGTGCCATTGCCCGGAACGAGGCGAACACGCGCGACAGAGGTCTTACGGCGACCAGTGCCCCAGTAGACGACAGAATTGTTGGTGCTCATTTGGTGGAAGCGGCGGTAGCGGCGGGATCGAGCTGGAGGGGCTGGGGCTGCTGGGCGGCATGAGGATGCTCGCTGCCCTTGTAGACCTTGAGCTTGCGGAACAGCTGGCGTCCTAGGGCGTTATGAGGAAGCATGCCTTTGATGGCTTTCTCCACGATCCGCTCGGGCAGACGCTCCTGCAGATGCTCGAAGGTTTCCACCTTCATGCCGCCCGGGCGACCGGAATGGCGGCGGTACAGCTTTTGCTGGGGCTTGTTGCCGCTGACGCGAATCTTGTCAGCGTTCACCACGATGACGAAATCGCCGGTGTCGAGGTGGGGGGTGAAGCTGGCCTTGTTCTTGCCACGCAACACGGAAGCGACCTCAGTGGCCAAACGGCCAAGGGTCTGATTCTCAGCGTCCACCAGATACCACTGGCGTTCGATTGAATCGATTGAGGGAACGGATGTCTTGTTCATCGCGCCGGCATGCCGGTTCGGGTATGCCCCACCTGAGCTGGCGGAGCTGGGCAAAAAGGATCGGCCGCAGAGTGCGTCCTGATCAAAGCTCAATGGTTGAGCTTACCTCGTCGTGGGTCTCACTCTGGTGGGAAATAAGACTCTGGAGGAAGCGGAGCGGGCCAATCTGGCCGGCGCATGACTGCTCCGGCATGGCGTCAGTCTGTTTTCGGCAACGCTGGCGGATCCGGTGGTGGATCCTGCGATGCCAGAAAATACCGCGGCTGGCAATCGTACCACCCGCCTTTCGTAAAGATGGACTCCCCATAACCGGCTCGAAGAAGGCAGAGACCTTGCGCAGGGGCGGCATCCTTCACTTCACTGCGCCGCCGCTCTCGCCAGCGCCTTTCGAAGGTCTCCAAGGTGAGCCGCTGCTCGCCTAAGGCCACGAGTTGCCCCATGAGCAGGCGCACCATGCCGTAGAGAAATCCACTGGCCTGGATCTCAACGTTCACGAGGTCTCCTTGGCGCTCCAGGCTCACCTCCTGAATGGTGGTGCGTGCATGGGCTCGTCGGCTGCCGGCGCGCATGAAGGCGCTGAAATCATGGAGCCCCACCAGGCCCTCGAGCGCCTTGGTCATTAAGCCATCGTTCAGCTTCGTCTGATAGCGATGCCAGCTCCACGGGGCCAGGAACAGATTTGGCCGTCGGCCGTTGTAGACGGTGTAGCGGTAGCGCCTATACGTGGCTGAATAACAGGCATGCCAGGAAAGAGGCCGTTCCACTGCCTCGCGTACCCGGATGCTTCCTGGTAGACGACCATTCAGAGCTGGTGCCCAACGCCAGGCTGGAATTGGGCCGCAACAGTCAAAATGCACCACTTGCCCGGCTGCGTGAACGCCGGCGTCGGTGCGCCCGGCGGCAAACGTCTGCACGGGACGATGGGGGTCTAATTGGCTGATGGCATCTTCCAAAACGGCCTGCACGCTTTTGCCCTGCCGTTGTCGCTGCCACCCACAAAATGCGGAGCCCTCGTACTGCAGGCTGAGGGCAATCCGTCGCTTCGACGGATTGCCCTCAGCAGCAGACGAGGGCTCCATGCTGATCAGGACTCAGGCCCGATCAGACCAATTCAATAATGGCCATTTCGGCGTTGTCGCCACGACGGGGCACCGTGCGTGTGATGCGGGTGTAACCACCTTTGCGATCGCCGTAGCGGTCTTGAGCTTTGTCAAACAGCGTGTGAACCAGCTGCTTGTCGTAGATGTAGCCGATAGCCCGGCGCCGGGCGGCCAAGCTGCCGTCCTTGGCGAGGGTGATCATCCGCTCCGCTTCATCACGCAGCGCCTTGGCACGGGCTTTGGTGGTGGTGACACGACCTTCGCGGATCAACTGGGTCGTCAGGCCGCGAAGCATGGCCTTGCGTTGGTCAGCCGGACGGCCTAGCTGAGGAACTCGACATTGGTGACGCATGGTTCTGGCAGACGCGGGGTGTAAAGAACGAAAAAATCAGGCGCTCGTGCGGCTCTGGGGAATCGAGATGCCGATGCGCTCGAGGGCTTCGATCACCTCATCGGCTGACTTGGAACCGAAGTTCTTGATCTCCAGCAAGTCCTCATAGCTGAAGCCCATCAGGTCGGAGACGGAATTGACCTGTGCGCGCTTCAGGCAGTTGTAGGCACGAACGGAAAGGTTGAGCTCTTCAAGAGGAATCTGGGCTTCCGCCGAAGGCTCGGGTTCCAGGCCGGGCTCTTCCACCATCGTGACGGTGGCAAGAGGCTGGAAGAGCTCAATCAGCTGATTCGCTGCCTCGGCGATGGCGTCATCGGGTGTGATCGAGCCGTCGGTCACCACCTCCATGCGCAAGCGTTCACGAGCGGAGCCACCCTCGGCAACAGCCGTTTCATCGATGGTGAAATTCACTCGATGCACGGGCATGAAGACAGCATCGATCTGAAGAAGATCAATGGCGCTGGTGTCTTCACTGTGTCGATCAACCGGGCGATAACCGATGCCGCGCTCGACATGAACCTCAAGCTCAAGGCTATGGCCGTCGCTCACCGTGGCGATGGTGCGGTCGGGATCAACCACCTGCACTTGAGAGGAAAACTGCAGATCGCGCGCCTTGACCTCAGAGGGACCAGCGACGACCAGGCGTCCGATTTCGAGTTCAGCTGAGCGGCTATTGACACTCACCTGCTTGCAGTTGAGCAGGATGTCGAGAACGTCTTCACGCACTCCTGGCACAGTGGCGTACTCGTGATTGACGCCGGCGATTCGCACGGCGGTCACGGCACTGCCTTCAAGGCCACCCATGAGCACACGACGTAAGGAGTTCCCCAACGTGGTGGCTTGACCGCGCTCCAGCGGACCGATGAGGAACACGCCGGTTTGGGCGCGATCATCAGCGATCTGATGCTCGATACGGTCGATCTGGTATTGCAGCACGATCTGAAGCGGGGTTAAGGGAGAGAATCCAGTGGGCCGTTGCGAATTAGACGCGACGGCGCTTGGAGCGGCGGCAGCCGTTGTGGGGCAGTGGCGTGACGTCGCGAATCAGGGTGATTTCCAGTCCTGCGACTTGGAGAGCACGGATTGCGGTTTCACGGCCGGAGCCCGGACCACGGACAAGCACCTCAATCTGGCGCATGCCTTGCTCAAGCGCACGCCGGGCGGCTGCCTCTGCAGCTGTTTGAGCAGCAAAGGGGGTGCCTTTGCGTGCACCTTTGAATCCGCTAGCACCGGCGGACGACCAGGAGATCACTTCTCCAGTGGTATCGGTGATTGAGACGATCGTGTTGTTGAACGTGCTCTGAATGTGGGCAACGCCGTTGGGGACGTTGCGCTTGGCCTTTTTGGGGCCAGATTTTTTAGCGGTCTTGGCCATGAACGGGGGCCTGAAGGCAGTGAAAAGGGGACGATCGAAGCTGACGCTGGCTCGCCCTTTAGGGCGATGTGGCAGGCCTTACTTCTTCTTGCCGGCCACGGTTTTGCGGGCGCCGCGACGGGTGCGGGCGTTCGTGCGGGTGCGTTGACCGCGAACTGGAAGGCTCATGCGGTGCCGACGACCACGCAGGCAACCAATGTCCTGCAGACGCTTGAGGGCCATGCCCTCCTGACGACGTAGGTCACCTTCGATGGTGAAGGCTTCAGTGGCTCCGCGCAGCTTTTGCACATCGCCATCTTCCAGATCCTTGACTCGGGTGTCGGGGTTGACACCAGTCTTGGACAGGATGGTGCGGGCCCGGGTGGGACCGATTCCGTAGATGTAGGTGAGGGCGACTTCAACCCGCTTATCGCGGGGAATGTCGACACCAGCAATCCTTGCCACTGAGCAAACAATCGAGGGGGGACAGGCGCCACCTAACGGTGGCAATTGAGGCGGTGGTCAGCGGTCAGCTGACCGGCAGCTAGGGCTCAACCCTGGCGCTGCTTGTGCTTTGGGTTGGTGCAGATCACCATGACCCGGCCGTGACGACGAATCACGCGGCACTTTTCGCACATTTTCTTGACCGAGGCGCGCACCTTCATGGGGTGTGGCTCTCCAAAATTCCAAACAGCTAACTTACCACAGGGCGGTTGTCACCCCTTTCTCAAGGCTTCTTCGATCCGCTCAGTGATCGATTCGATGCTGCCTTGCGCTTCTACCGAAATCAACAGGTTTTGTTGGCGGTAATGGTGAATCAGAGGTGCTGTTTGCTCGCGATAGACCTCGAGACGATGGCGGATGACCTCTTCGTTGTCGTCATCTCGACCGCGGGCAAGCATGCGTGCCATCAAGACAGCGTCGTCGAGTTCGAGCAGCACAACGGCTTCTAATGGCTGGCTGATCTCCTGCAAAAGCGGTTCCAGGGCTTCAGCTTGAGCAACATTGCGAGGGAAGCCATCCAGAAGCCAGCCCCCGTCTCCCAGTGCCCCGAGCTGCCCCTTCACGATCGCCAGGACCAGGGCATCACTCACCAGTTCTCCGCGGTTCATCACGGCTTCGGCTTCTTTGCCGAGATCGCTTCCTGCTGATACCTCGGCCCGCAGCAGGTCGCCGGTCGAGAGGTGCTTCATCCCATGCTGACTACACAATCGGGCCGCCTGGGTGCCTTTCCCGGCACCTGGTGGGCCGAGAAAGAGGAGACGTTTTTTCATGGCTTCGATGGCAATGGGGTGTGATTGGCACGATTGCGAGCCAATGGAAGGTTGACTGCGCTTTGCTGTTGATCTACTGGCGTACGAGGCCCTCATAGCGTTGAGAGACCACGTAGGTCTGAACCTGCTTGGCGGTGTCGATTGCGACGCCCACCAGAATCAGGAGAGACGTTGAGCCGAGCCCTCCCAGCTTCACCTGGCTGGTGGTTTCGATCAGCGACGGGATGATCACAACGGCCCCTAGGAACAGGCCGCCCAGCAAGGTGAGGCGCGCTTGTACTCCGGAGATGTAGTTGGCTGTGGCCGTTCCCGGGCGCACGCCAGGGATGGCTACGCCCCCTCGCTTGAGGTTGCTGGCAATGTCGGTTGGATTGAGGGTGAGTGACGCGTAGAAGTAGGCAAAGGCCAGGATTAGAGCGAAGTAGAGCAAGTAGTACGGCCAGTTACCGGGCTGAATCGCACCGACAGCCCTCGATAACCACTCCTGCTTGGCGAACTGGGCCAGCGTGACAGGAAGAAACAGCATGGCCGAAGCGAAGATGATGGGCATCACCCCACCTGCATTCAGCTTCATCGGTAGGTAGCTCTGGCGATTAGGCAGGGTGCCTGTTCCACCCACCTGGCGTTTCGCACTCACGATCGGCAGGCGTCTGGAGGCTTCCTGCACGAACACGATCCCGACAATCGTGGCCAGAAAGACAAGCGTGATCTTGATCAGGTCGAGCACGGTGCCCCGATCACCTGTCTGCGCCTGGGTCACTGCTCCACCCACTGTCTGCGGCAGCGTGGCCACGATGTTCAGGAAGATCACAAGGGAGGCACCCTGGCCGATCCCCCGCTCGGTGATCACTTCACTGAGCCACATCACCACCATCGATCCGGTCACCAGTGCCAGCGATGTCTGCACAACGAAGACCAGATCGCTCAAGCCCTCAGTTGCGTATTGACGCAGGATTAGCGAAAACACAACGCTCTGCACAAGACCCCAGCCAAGGGCCACATAGCGCGTGATCTGAGCGATCTTTCGCCGTCCTGCTTCGCCTTCGTTCTTCTGTAGATCCTCGAGCTGCGGCAGGGCTGCAGTGAGGAGCTGCAGGATGATGGAAGCGTTGATAAAGGGAAGGATCCCGAGGGCAAAGATGCCCAGGCTCGACACACCACCACCGGTGAAGATGTCGAGGAATCCGATCAGCTGTCCACCACCTTCGAGGAACTGTTGGAAGGCCACACGGTCGATCCCCGGCATCGGGATGTAGATGCCAACGCGGACCAGCAGAAGCAGTCCGATGGTGGTCAGAATTCGACCACGCAGTTCGGGATTGCTCACCGCCTGGGTGATTACTTCTCCGGCGCTGGGGTTTCGTCCCCGACTGACGAGCATGAATGAGATGGGGCAAGTGGGGCGTGATGCCAAAAAGCCGTCTGATGACCGAAGTCATGCAGACGGCTCAGACCTTAGAAGTGCCTGCGACAATCGGGGTGACTAGTCGAGCACTTCGCAGCTTCCACCTGCGGCTTCGATCTTGCTGCGGGCGGAGGCGGTGAATGCTGCTGCCTGAACGGTGAGTTTCACCTTCAGTTCACCGTTGCCCAGCACTTTGAGTGGGTGCTTAGGGCTCGTTACCACTCCTTCTTTGACGAGGGAGTCGAGATTGACGGTGCTGCCGGCCTTGAGCTCATTGAGAGCTGACACATTCAAGACGGTGAAGAACTTGGGGTTCACCAGGGGGAAGTGCTTGAGCTTGGGCACCCGGCGGTACAGCGGCATTTGACCACCCTCGAAACCGGGGCGGGTTGGACGGCCTGAGCGGGATTTTTGGCCACGCATACCGAAGCCACAGCTGGCGCCTTGGCCTGCGGCGATGCCGCGGCCCTTACGCAGTTTGCGGCGACGGGCGCCTTTGTTGGGTTTGAGGGAATCGAGACGAAGGGTCATGGGGAATCAGGAGTAGATCTGCTCGAGGGAGATCCCCCGTTCCTTGGCGGTGTCCTTGTGGGTGCGGAGCTCGGCCAGGGCCACCATCGCAGCCCGGGCGTTGTTTAGAGGCGTCTTGCTGCCGAGGCGTTTCGCCAGCACGTTCTTGATGCCAGCTAGTTCCAACACGGTGCGGATGGAACCACCCGCGATCACACCGGTACCCGGTGCGGCAGGACGGATCAGAACGCTGGCGGCACCATCACGTCCATTGGACAGTGTGGGGATGGAGTTGTGACGCGTCAGCGGCACCTTCACAAGGTGCTTTTTGCCGTCGGCAACCCCTTTACGCACGGCACCGATGACATCGCCCGCCTTGCCGACGCCGACGCCGACCTGGCCGCGCTCGTTACCGACCACGACGATGGCCCGGAAGCTCATCTTTTTGCCTCCCTTGACGGTTTTGGAGACACGGCGGATTTGCACGACGCGTTCCTGCCATTCGGAATCACGCTCCTGGCCGCGGCGATCACCGCGGCGTCCACCACGTCGGTCGCCGCGGTCGCGTCCACCACGACGCTGTTCCTGCTGCTGGCCTTCAGCTGCTGCAGGAACATCGGACGCTGCCGGGACGTCGTTGGCGGGGGTCTGAGTGTTTGGTTCGGTCATGTTGAGAGCAGGATCAGAATTGAAGGCCCGCTTCCCGGGCGGCATCGGCGAGGGCTTGCACCCGGCCGTGGTACAGGTTGCCGCCGCGATCGAAGACCACCTGTTGGATGCCCTTGGCGATGGCGCGCTTGGCTAGGAGTGAGCCCACCGCGACGGAGGCATCACAGCTGCTGCCGTCAGCCTTGAGGTTGGTGCGCAGTTCCTTGTCAACGGTTGATGCTGAGCAGAGGGTGCTCTGGGCATCGTCGTCGATGACTTGGGCGTAGATGTGGTTGTTGGAACGGAACACGGCCAGGCGCGGACGCGTGGCGGAACCGTTGAGATGGCGACGCAGGCGCCGGTGGCGCTTCTGGGTCTGCTGTTTGCGGGAAAGGGTCGACATGGTGGGGGAAACGGAGGGTTGCCTGGCAGGGGATTACTTTTTGCCCGACTTGCCTGCCTTGCGCAGGATGCGCTCGCCCGCATATTTGATGCCTTTGCCTTTGTAGGGCTCAGGCGGACGGATGGCGCGGATCTTGGCGGCTTCGTTGCCGACCAGTTCTTTGTCGGTGCCGGAGACGGTGACGTTGGTGTTGTTCTCCACTGCGAAGGTGATGCCTTCTGGGGGAACCACTTCCACTGGGTGGCTGTAGCCGGCGCTGACGACGAGGGTTTTGCCTTTGACCTGAGCGCGGTTACCCACGCCAACGATCTCAAGCTTCTTGCTGTAGCCGTTGCTGACCCCCTCAACCATGTTTGCCACCAGAGTGCGGCAAAGACCATGGCGCTCACGAGAGCGCCGCTTGTCGTTGCTAGGGGCCACAACGATGGTGTTATCGACCTGGCTGATGGTGACGCCATCAGGCAGGGTTCGTTTGAGTTCACCCTTGGGGCCCTTCACCGTCACGGCAAGACCGTCGAGGGTGATGTTGACCTTCTCGGGGATGGGGATTGGAGATTTACCAATACGAGACATAGTTCTGGCTCCTGGTCAGTACACGTAGCAGAGCACTTCACCACCGACGCCCTCTTTTCGGGCATCGCGGTCGCTCATCACACCCTTGGAGGTGGAGATGATTGCCACCCCCAATCCGCCGAGGACTTTGGGTAGGCCACGGGTGTTTTTGTAGATGCGCAAGCCCGGTTTGCTGACCCGCTGCATTGAGCGGATGGTGGGCTGGCGGTGCTTGCCGCTGTACTTCAGTTCCAGGACCAGGCTGGTGTGAATCCCTTCACCTTCTTCGCTGATTTCAGCGATGAAACCCTCCTGCTGCAGCACCTTTGCGATGCTGCGCGACATACGCGAGGCGGGAACTTTTGTGGACTGATGACGTTTCTCACTCGCATTGCGAATGCGGGTGAGCATGTCGGAAATAGGGTCGTGGTTGGCCATAGTGGTTTCCGAGGGGGGCTCAGTTGCTGCGGAATGGCATTCCCATCTCGCTGAGGAGGGCCCGGCCCTCTTCATCCGTGCGGGCAGTGGTCACGATGGTGATGTCCATGCCCCTAATGGCGTCGATCTGGTCGAACGAGATTTCAGGAAAGATGATCTGTTCCCTCACCCCCAGGGTGTAATTCCCTCGACCGTCGAAGCTTTTAGGGCTGACGCCGCGGAAGTCGCGGATGCGCGGCAGTGCGAGGTTGATCAGACGCTCCAGGAAGGCATACATGCGGTCGCCGCGAAGGGTGACTGCGCAGCCGATCGGCATGCCCTGGCGAATTTTGAAGCCGGCGATGGCCTTTTTGGCACGGGTGACCAACACCTTCTGGCCGGTGATCTGTGCCAGTTCATTCACCGAGGCCTCTAGGGACTTGGCGTTCTGGGCTGCTTCACCGAGGCCCCGGTTGACGGTGACTTTCACCACCTTGGGGACTTCGTGGACATTGGAGAGACTGAGGTCTTTCAGCAATTTGGGCTGAATGGTCTCCCTGTAGCGCTGTTTGAGTGACATAGCTGGGGAATGGACTTCTGGACTTGGTCAGAAGAGAGGGTCGAGGATCAATCGATCACTTCGCCGGTTTTCTTGAGGCGACGTTTCTTGGTGCCGTCCTTTTCAGTGACGAGCTCAACGCGGCTGGCGACCTTCTTTGAGGTCGAATAGAGCATCACGTTGGAGGCATGCAGTGATGCTTCCTCGGTGACGATCCGACCAGATTCACCTTCCTGGGTGGGCTTGACGTGTCGAGTGCGCAGGTTGATGCCCTGCACGATCACACGGTTCTCATTGGGCAGGGTGCGAAGCACTTCACCGGTCTTGCCCTTGTCCTTACCAGTGATCACCTGAACGGTGTCACCTTTGCGCAGACGCATCTTGATGCGCTGAGTGGTGTTGGATTTCGGAGTTGCAGTTGCCATCTCAGATCACCTCCGGAGCGAGGGAGACGATTTTGGTGAAGTTGCGGTCGCGCAGTTCACGGGCCACAGGACCGAAGACGCGGGTGCCCTTGGGGTTCTTGTCGTCGTTGATGATCACCGCTGCGTTGTCGTCGAAGCGGATTGAGTTGCCGGTATCGCGACGCAGAGTTGCTCGCGTGCGCACCACAACGGCCTTCACGACATCGGACTTTTTCACGCCCATGTTGGGCATGGCGTCCTTGACGGCGGCCACGATGACATCGCCCACATGGGCGTAGCGCCGATTGCTGCCCAGCACACGGATGCACTGGATGCGCTTGGCGCCGCTGTTGTCAGCGACGGTGAGGAAAGATTCTTGCTGAATCATTTGGCGGCCTCGTCAGCTTTAGGGCTGTGGCTGAGCACTTCGGCGATTGCCCAGCGCTTGTGGCGGCTCATCGGCCGGGTTTCGGTGATGCGAACGCGGTCGCCGACCCGGCAGTTGTTGTCTTCATCGTGAGCCTTGTAACGGGTGGTACGGCTCACCGTCTTTTGATAGATGGGGTGGGGGAAGCGGTTCTCCACCGCGACAACCACCGTTTTGTCCATCTTGTCGCTGACGACGGTGCCGACCCTTTCCTTGAGTGCCATGGTTGGTTCTCCTTAGGGGATCAGGAAGCAGTGGAGCTTTGACGCTCCGATTGCACCGTCAGCAGTTGGGCCAGCTTGATGCGGCTTTCCTTGAAGCGGTGCGTGTTGGCGAGTTGCCGTGTGGCCTGCTGGAAGCGCAGGTCGAACAGCTCGCGGCGGAGACCGTCGATCTGTTCATTGATCTCTGCGTCAGAGAGCTGACGCATTTCGGAAGCATTGGGGCGTGCCATGGTCAGGCCTCCACAGTTGCGGTGGACGCAGCCTTGGCATCGCTGCCTTGTGCGGCTGTCTCCTGGTCTTCCAGGGTGATGAACTTGGTCTTCACAGGAAGCTTGTACTGCGCAAGGCGCATGGCCTCCCGTGCGATTTCGGGAGTGATTTCCTCACCGCCCATCTCGAACAGAACCCGTCCCGGCTTGATCACCGCCACCCAGAATTCTGGGTTGCCCTTACCGGAACCCATACGGGTTTCAGCAGGACGCATGGTGACCGGTTTGTCTGGGAAGATCCGGATCCAGATTTTGCCGCCCCGCTTGACATAGCGGGTCATGGCACGACGGCTGGCCTCGATCTGACGCGAGGTGATCCAGCCGCACTCCTGGGCTTGCAGTGCGAATTGACCGAAGGCAATGGTGTTGCCACGGGTAGCGACGCCGCGCATGCGGCCGCGCTGCTGCTTGCGGAATTTGACGCGTTTTGGACTCAGCATGGTTCAGGCCTCCTGTTCAACCCTCGTTGGAGCGGTCTTCGAACTGTTGGGGCCTGCGACCGGCCCGGCGCCGTGGGGTGGCCCCCACTGGCAGTTGTTGCGGGGCTTCATCACCCAGCACTTCGCCTTTGAACACCCAGACCTTGATGCCCAACACCCCGTAGGTGGTGCTGGCCACCTTGGTGGCGTAATCGATGTCTGCGCGAAGGGTATGCAAGGGAACACGACCTTCACGGGTCCACTCGGTGCGGGCGATTTCAGCACCGTTGAGACGGCCGCTTACCTGGATCTTCAGGCCGAGCACGCCAGCGCGCTGGGCCCGTTGGACGGCCATGCGGATCGTGCGGCGGAAGGCCACTCGCTTTTCCAATTGCTGAGCGATGTACTCAGCAAGCAGAAATGCATCGGCATCGACCCGCTCGACTTCAACGACATTGATCCTGACCTGACGGCTCGAATCTCCGACGGTTTTCTGGATGCCGCTGCGCAGCTCCTCAATGCCGCTGCCCTGGCGACCAACCAGCACGCCGGGACGTGCTGTTTTGAGTTCAACCTCAAGTTGATCAGCTTTGCGGGCGATCAGCACATCGCTGATGCCGGCGGAGCCGTATTTCTTGTGGATGAATTTGCGGATCCGGTCATCTTCTTGAAGAAGAGACGGATAGTTCTTGCTGGAGGCATACCAGCGGGACCGGTGCTCCTGGGTGATCCCCAGGCGTAAGCCGGTTGGATGGATTTTGTGTCCCATCAGTCGGTGTACTCGGGGGTCAGGAGTCGGTCTGGGCTGCCACAGCAATGCTGATGTGGCAGGTCTGTTTTTTGATCGCGAAGGCGCGACCTTGGGCGCGGGGCCGATACCGCTTCATGGAAGGACCCATGTCCGCTGTGGCGTTCGTGATCACCAGGGAGGATGGATCCATCCCCAGGTTGTGCTCAGCATTGGCGACAGCAGACCGGAGCACTTTGGTGATCGGGCCGGTGGAGCGGTAGGGCATGAACTCGAGCATGATCAAGGCATCGCGATAGGTGCGACCTCTGATCTGATCGAGGACCCGCCGCACCTTGGACACTGAGCCGCGGATGAAGCGACCGTGGGCCTGGGCGATGGGGGCTGTCGGGGATGACGTGGTCATGGTCTCAGCGGCCTCCTTTCTTGTCTTTGATGTGGCCCTTGAAGGTGCGGGTGGGGGCGAATTCGCCCAGTTTGTGACCCACCATTTGCTCGGTCACAAAGACCGGCACGTGGCTTTTGCCGTTGTGAACGGCAATGGTGTGGCCGATCATCATCGGCAGGATGGTGGAGGCCCTTGACCAGGTCTTGATGACGGATTTGTCATCAGCGGCGTTTTGCTTTTCAACCTTGCGAAGCAGGCTGTCTGCAATAAACGGGCCTTTTTTGAGTGAACGTCCCATGGCGGATTAAGCGAACGGCAGAACGGTGAGTTGCATCAGGAATCGCGTCCGCCACGGCTCCGCTTGGAGGTCTTGCGACGCTTGCGGAGGACGAACTTGTTGCTGGGCTTGTTCCGCTTACGGGTCTTCAGACCGAGGGCGGGTTTGCCCCATGGGGTGACAGGACCTGATCGGCCGATCGGTGCGCGACCCTCACCACCACCGTGGGGGTGATCACAAGGGTTCATCACACTGCCTCGAACCTGAGGACGACGTCCAAGCCAGCGGCGACGGCCGGCTTTACCCAGGCTGGTGTTGCGGATCTCGGAGTTGCCGACTTCACCGAGGGTGGCGTAGCACTCGCGGCGGATGAGACGCACCTCAGTGGAGGGAAGCTTGAGAGCGACATAGTCACCCTCCTTCGCCATCACCTGGGCACTCGCACCAGCGGTACGCACCATCTGGCCACCCCGGCCGGCATACAGCTCAACGCAATGAACGCTCGAGCCCAATGGGATCGAAGACAGAGGCAGAGCATTGCCGGTCTCAATCGGAGACTCTGGGCCGGAGACCACGGTCTGGCCAACGGTGATACCAGCAGGCGCAAGGATGTAGCGCTTTTCGCCGTCTGCATAGAACAGCAGAGCGAGACGGGCGTTGCGGTGGGGGTCGTAGTGGATTGCTGCAACCTTGGCGGTGACGCCGTGTTTGTTGCGGCGGAAATCCACCAGTCGATAGAGGCGCTTGTGGCCACCGCCGCGATGACGGCAGGTGATCACACCGCGGTTGTTGCGACCCTTGCGGCGGTGTTTGGCCACCACCAGGGAGCGTTCCGGCTTGCGGCCGGTGACTTCACTGAAGTCGGTAACCACCCGGGTGCGGGTTCCGGGGGTGTAGGGGCGGAATGTACGGATTGCCATGACGTTTCAGACCCCTCAGGACTCAGGGAAGAGTTGGATGGAGCTGCCTTCGGCAAGACGCACCACTGCCTTCTTCACCTGGGCACGCTTGCCGGCGAAGCGACCAACGCGACGGGAGCGTCGGGGCGGGTTCATGGTGCTGATGCCGGTGACCTTGACATCGAACAGCTGCTCAATGGCGGCCTTGATGTCGGGTTTGGCAGCTCGGTGATCGACCTCAAAGGTGTACTGGTTCAGTTCCAGTGCACGGGTGGCTTTCTCAGTGATCAACGGTCTACGGATCACATCGGCCAGTCGTCCAGTGAAGCGCTCAGTCATCGCTATAGACCTCCTGAATCGTTGCGAGTGCGGTCTCCCCGACCACGAGGCTGTTGGCGTTCAGCAGATCGAAGACGTTGAGTTGATCAGCAGAGATCAGCTTCACCTTCTCGAGATTGCGTACCGAACGGCGCACGACCTCGGAGGGGTTGGTGAGGATGATCAGGATCTTGGTGTCGGCAGCGATGCCGAGGCGCCCCAGAGCATCGGTGATTTCTCTGGTCTTGGGAGCTTCGAGGTTGGTGCCGAAGTCCTTCACCACAACCAGATCTTCCACACGGGCCATGAGGGCTGTGCGAAGGGCGAGACGACGCTCCTTGCGGTTCATCGCCAGGTTGTAGGAGCGGGGCTTCGGTCCGAAGACGATGCCGCCACCAGGACGCAGTGGTGTGCGAATCGAACCCTGACGGGCCCGACCCGTTCCTTTTTGTTTGTAG
>Ga0189288_10298_pt1 | contig 23415 bp, 28 predicted proteins | sample UW105minimetaG_FD_130316 | JGI IMG/M metagenome (GOLD analysis project Ga0189288, IMG submission 130316) | Marine microbial communities from the Costa Rica Dome - UW105 mini metaG | ecosystem: Environmental > Aquatic > Marine > Oceanic > Photic zone | place: Costa Rica: the Eastern Pacific... | reverse complement strand
GACAAGCACCTCAACCTGCCGTAACTTCGTGACAATTTCCTCGGGCTTGTGTCGCTTATTTCCCATCGTGAATCCTCCGTTTTCTAAACATAGCGGCGGACCACTTCAGTGGGGGAGGATCACTCCGCTCTTACGGTGCCGCGATGAGGGTAATTGGCAACGCGGATAGGCAGGAAACTGGCCGCTGGGTGAACAATCGCGCAGAGAATTCTCATCTGCCATTTCGACGAAGAGAGAGCGATGCTTCGCTTCCGACGATTGCGAAGTCTGCAGAAGTTCGCATCTGTTCACGCCTCTGTTCTCAACCTCTTCAATTCGGAGCGCAGTCTCTATTCTAGACAACATTTCAAACTGAACCGCGTCGCCACTCTGGCCGAGTGGCGCCAACTTTGTGCTGATTAAGGGGCAGAAATCCTGTCCTAGCTGAGACTAGTTCGAATTCGTCTGACAGCACCGAAGTTCTCTCTGCTGGTGGCGATGACCATGAGTTCATCGTTCTCCCAAAATAGCCTCGAAGCGTCTGGACGGTTTCCCCGCCACTATACGGGTGGCGTGGAAGGCCTGCATTGGGCGAACGATGTCAGCATCCTTTGTCTCGGTCGTAGCAAATTGGGTCAGTTTCAGATTGCACTCAATACAATCGCGAGGTCGGTGAAACTGTTCACCTCCAGATCATAACCGCCTTCGCCCGCAACCTCTGAACCGGTCTCGCCCCATTCCTCTGGTCGGCGGATAAGGGCTGTCCGGAACCCGACATCGCGGGCGGCGTCCAAGTCGAAGGGATGGCAGGCGACCATCAGGCATTCGGGTGGATCCAGTTGCAGCAAGGTGGCAGCACGGGCGTAGGACTCAGGCAAGAGCTTGTAGACACCGAAACCTTCGCAGGACAGAACCGCATCCCATATCAGACCGTTCAGGCGTGAGCTATCGATGACCAGCCGGTAGGACAGGAGCGTGAAGGACGCCACAATATAGCGGTTTCGCAGGGCGGTCAGGCCGGGTTGGACACCCGGCCATGCGGTGAAGCTGTGCGGCGCATCCCAGGCGATCGCGCGGCGGTCAGTATCGTCGAAGATGTCCAACCTCTCATCGGCGAGCAGTGTTTCCAGACAGAACCGATGTGCCTCGTCAAAATTAAAAGCCGGCGGGCCGACGCGCCCGAGATCAAGCATGGCTTCCATGCTGCGACGCCGCAGCTCGTTGGTCAGCGCGTTCCAGTCCCGGGTGATCCCATGGCGCGCGCCGGCCGCCGCAAATGCCTCACGAAAGCCGGTGTGCCAGTCGAGCGCGGTGCCACCGGTGTCGAAGGTCAGAGCTTTGATACCTGACAGGCTCATGGGATCAACACCGTCGCGCCCAAGGTCTTGCCGGACTCGATGGCTTCATGTGCCTTGACCGCATCCTTCAGCGAGTATTCGTAGTTGATGTTGGCATCCAGAATGCCGTCACCGATGGCCTTGAACAGATCGCGTGCCGTCCACTCCAGATCAGAACGTTTGGCGACGTAATGCATGATCGCAGGACGAGTGATGAACAGGGACCCCCGGCGGCCTAAATCCTGGATCACGTCAATGGGATCGGGCGGACCCGACACATGGCCATAGGCCGCGCAGACGCCCATCAGGCGCAAACTGTCGAGGCTGTCCTGCAACGTGTCCTTTCCGATCGCCTCGTAGACCACGGCGCAGCCCTCGCCGTCGGTCACGTCGCGCACGACGTCAACGAAACTTTGCTGTGAGCGGACGACAGGGTAGTTACAGCCTGCCGCGCGGGCGACCTCAGCTTTCTCTTCAGTCGAGACCGTACCCACTACGGTTGCCCCAAGCGCCTTGGCCCATTGGCAAAGGATCAACCCCATGCCGCCTGCAGCCGCGTGGACAAGGATCGTGTCACCTGGCTGCACGGCGTATGTGCAGTGCAGCAGGTAATGTGCCGTCATGCCCTTCATCAGCAGCGCGGCAACCTGCTTGTCGTCTAACCCCTCGGGCAGATGCAGCAGCTTGTCGGCGGGATAGTTGCGCACCTCGGAATAAGACCCCAGCGGCGGGATGCCATAAGCAACACGATCCCCGGTCTTAAAGCCGGTCACGCCGTCGCCCACGCCCTCCACAATGCCCACGCCCTCAAAGCCGATCACCACCGGTTCATCCGGAACCGGCCACGGATGAGATATACCGCCGCGGTGATAGGTGTCAGCATAGTTCACGCCCACCGCCGTGTGACGCATTCGCACTTCACCCGGTGCCGGATCAGGCACGTGCCAGTCTTCCCAGTCATGCAACTGGGCGGACCCTTCTTGTGGATCACTTGTGCTTTTGACATGGTATCTCCTCCCTTGGTTTGTGCTTGCCCTCAGACGGCTTGCGCTGGCTGCAGCTGATTCAAGATCTTGGTATAGGTCGCTTCGCCCTGCGCGCCGGTGACGAGATGTTGGTGGTTGAAGATCATCGCGGGCACGCCGGTGACGCCGCGAGACGTCCAGAACCGCTCTTTCTTTCGGACGGATTCAGCGCGCTCGCCACTTTCCAACATTGCACGGACCGTGTCGCGATCGAGACCAATGCTGGCGGCGACATCGGCGAGAACATCCACATTGTTGAGATCTTCTCGCTGGGTGAAGAACGCCGCGAACAGCGCCAGTTTCATGTCATGTGCACGGCCCTGATCTTCAGCCCAGTCAATCAGTTGGTGGGCGCGGAAAGTGTTCACCATCCGCATGTCGTCGGCATAGTTGAACTCGAACCCAAGTGCTGCGCCCATCTCGGTCAGGCGCGCCCGCGCCTTGATCGAGTCTTCCAGCGTGGTGCCGTATTTCGCGGCCAGATGTTCCCGCAGGTTTTCGCCTTCTTGCACCATATTGGGGTTCAGCTCGAACGGGTGCCAATGCACGTCAATGGCCACTCCGGTTGCATTGGCGGCATGTGCCAACTGGTGATAACCAATGACGCACCAGGGGCAGACGACATCAGACACGATGTCTACACGAAGGGGGGTAAAGGCGCTCATCTATTCACTCCATAGATTTAGAAACTTGAAGAGACCGACCGCAGGTTGGACACACGCCCTGACGTGCCTGTGTTTCGGTTCGAACTTGTTCGTGAATGTGGCTGGCTGCCCGACGGGAAAGGCCCAACTCCTTGCGCAGGGCTTCTATCGATGCCTGCTCCTCTGCACAAATCGTGCCATCCTCCAGCGCAAGGCGAAACTGGGCTTCCAGGCTGGCACGGCGGCGGTGAAGTTGGTCGTTCAGGCCGCTTGCAATGATCCCGGCAGGCAACGCGGCCATGCCGATCCCGACGATGGTGATGATCGCGCCGAAGATCCTACCTGCCACCGTCACCGGCGTCACGTCGCCGTAACCGACCGTCGTCAGCGTGGCCACCGCCCACCACATGGCGGCAGGGATAGAGCCGAAAGCCTCTGGTTGCGCCTCATGTTCAGCCAGCCAGGCCCCGCTGGAGGCAAAGATCAGCATCAGAACAAGGATGAAGAAACCGGCCAGAAAGGCCCCGGCTTCTTCCTCGAACACCGCCAGCAACATGCCCAAAGCGGGTGAATATCGGGTGAGCTTAAGAAGGCGTAGCATCCGAAGCGTGCGCAGTATCCGCAGATCCAGAGGAAATAGCATACCCAGCACCGCCGGCAGGATCGCCAATAGATCAACGACAGCCAGCGGGCTGGTGGCCCAGTCCCGTCGCAACCGAACCTCAGGGTTTTCGGGGGCCACCCACAACCGGGCCAAGTATTCGGCAGTGAACACCAGCAGCGACACCGTCTCAAACAGGTCGAGCGCAAGCTTCCAGCGCGCATAGATCGGCGCGACCGTCTCGAGGATTACTGCACCGACGTTCAGCGAAATGAGTGCGATCAGCGCGATCTCCAGCAGCAGCGGGCCGTCAGCGTTTCGGTCGGGCCGCTCGAGCCACCAATAGACCCGGGCCCGTAGGGTGGCATTGGCTTCAATCATTGCGGAAGGTCATCCAGGCTCGGCTGACGGGGACCACGATCTGCGAAAACAGCGCTGTGCCCCACAGCAAGTTAGCCACCAGAGACGGCACATGAGGCACCGCAAAGTAAGTGCCGATTGCGCAAAGGATTCCGAACAGGCGCACGTCCCCTCGGCCAAATCTGGACGCGACGCGATCCTCGATGATCTGTCGTAATACCCAAAGCATGGCGATGTATCCGGCCAACCCGAAACAACCGATGGCGGCGTATTTGACCGGGTATGGATCCCAGAAACCGACCTTGACCTCTGCCGCAAGCGCCACGCCCACCATCACCCCGCAGAGCATCAGCACCAGATGTGCCAGCCACCAGATGACAATGGTTGCGGGCTTGTTGTCCTTGGGTTTGGCATTGCCGACAAAGTCGAAATAGATCCAGCACATCACGAACATCGACACGCCGCCGATCACGAAATTGACCAGCACGTCGGGCGTGACCTTGTATATACCTTTCTCGGACAAGGTTACGACCAGCTTGAAAAAACCCTCTCCCAGAACGATCAGCGTCAACAACGCAAACCGCTCGGACATGTGTCCAAGGCGCGGGGCAAAACGATCAAACCGCAGTACGCTGATCCGTGGAATCATGTAGACCAATTGGGTGGTCACCATGGCCGCCGCAAAAACCCAGTAGGCCAGGGGTTTGGGCAAAAATGCCGTTGCCGCGAAAATTGAGGCAAAGATCAGAAAATTGCGAATGTGTTCGTTGCAGAACGATTTGCTCGCGGCGTTGGTGCGACGCGCTCGGAAATACAGAGCGGCCATCAACAGGCGATTGGCCGCGAAGCCCAGTACAAAGAACGTCCAGCCTTTGCCATCGATGGCCGGGACCGCGGCGGCCATGAACATAACGGTACAGATCATCAGTGACATGATGATCCGGTGCCAGAAATCGGTGCTGACATAGATGGAGTTGAAGATGCTTAGCTCACCCCAGGCATACCAAAGAGCAATGAAAACGCCGGCAAAGGTCAAAAACCCTTGCAGGTCCAGATGATCCGACAGGTAGTTCCCCAAAAGGAAGATCGTCACCACATGGATCAGATCATAGAACAACTCGACCCAGTGGACGTGGTCATGGGTGTTCTCAAGATCGTGGTGATGCTGTGGTTTCCGCCACATCGGATGATCATTCAGGGCCATGTCGGGGTCTTTCTGCTATTGGATGGCCCGCCCCAACCGGGGCGGGGTAAAAGAGATCAACGATCGTCGGGATGCACCCAGGCGTATTTTTCCATGCCGCGATCCAGTCGCGTGTGGGCCAGTGCATTGGTGAAGTTCGAGATCAGCTTGGCAGCCAGTCCCGTCAGCACGTCCAGCGCCGCCTTGCGGTCATAGCCCGCATCCAGAAACGCCTGCAGGCGGTCGTCGCCGATATGGCCGCGCTTCTCAAGCAACTCTCGGGCAAAGCTTTGTAAAGCCGCCAGCTTGGGGTCGGCCAGCGTTCGGCCTTCGCGCAGATCGTCAATGACGTCATCGGGCATCTTGGCCCGTTTCATCATCATCGTGTGCCCGGCCATGCAGTAATGGCAGCGATTGATGAAGTTCGAAGTCATGAAGACCACCTGCGCCTCGAGCAACGTGAACGAGCTGTGCTTGAGGAACAGGTCGAACGCCTTTTGATAGGTCTCGTAAGTCACCGGGCTTTCGGCAAACAGCGCATGCAGGCTGATCAGACCGCCGAATTCGGCCACGGTCTGATCAATCAGCGGTTTCGATGCCTCAGGAGCGGTGTCCTTTGTGTGATAGGTAAAGGTGATATCGGTCTTATCGGTGTCGAGCATGGCTCAATCCTTTTTCGCGTCAGATGCAAAACGGGCCGCATTTTCCTTCAGGAACGCTTCGGCGTCCGCGTTTTCGTCCCAGAACTGCGGCTGCGCCTTGGGAATGGTCAGCGCCTTCTGCACAGCCGGGCGGGCGTCGATGCGTTCGAACCACGCTTTGAGATGCTGCAGGTCGTCAACCCGGACATGCGCCCAGGGATAGGCCCGCGCCCAGGGGTAGATCATAATGTCGGCAATGGAGTAATCGCCCACGATATAGTCGCGCCCTTCAAGGCGGGTGTTCAGAACCTCCATCAACCGGCGGATCTCATCCACGTAGCGCTTGATCGAAAACGGTTCCTCATGGCCGTTGGGTGCGGCGATGCGTTGAAAATACATCGCTTGCCCCATCATCGGCCCCACATGTCCCACTTGGAAGAACAGCCATTGCAGGGTTTCTGAACGGGTTACCGGATCATCTGACAGGAATTTTCCGTACTTCTCGGCCAGGTGCCACAGGATTGCTCCGCTTTCGAAGATCGCCCGCCCTTCGGCTCGATCCCAGATTGCTGGGATCTTGCCGTTAGGGTTGATGTCCTTCACATAGTCAGGCGCCTTTTGCTCGTTCTTGGCAAAATCGATGAAGGTCAGGTCATAGGGAACACCGGCCTCCTCCAGGAACATGACCGGTTTGTAGCCGTTCATAGTGGCAGCCGTGTAGAGGTGGATATCAGGCTGCGACATGATCAGCTTCCGCGAAGACGGCGCCCAGATGGGCATCGAAGCGAGCGAATTCAGCCTCGATTTCCGGGTTCTTCATTACGTCGAAAGCAGCAAAGGTCGGCAACGGCGTCATGTCAAAGAATAGAGCGTTCAGGTGCAGAGGGCGTAGAAGGTCGTCGACGCTACCACCTTGGAAGAAGGGCTCTGACGGATCGTCGAAAGCCTCGCGCGGAGCGTTGAAAGTGACTGACAGCATGTATTTGGTACCGGTCAGCGTGCCGCCCATGCCATAGTTTTCCTTGGGTGCCTCTGGGGTGCGACCGTCGCCGTTGGTCAGTCGACCGTCCATACCGACGGTGTAGACCTCGTCCATGTATTTCTTGAACGACCACGGCGCGCCCATCCAGTTGATCGGGAATTGCATGATTACCGTGTCGGCCCAGATGTAGCTGTCGACTTCGGCATTGGCGTCGTAGCCTTCGGCCACGGTGGTCACACGCACGATGTGCCCCTGCGCCTCCAGGAAGGCGCGGGCGCGGTCCACCAGTGTGGCGTTCAGCGTGCCGGGTGCGAATTCATAGGGCTGTGCTCCGTTCAGAATCAGGATGTTGCTCATGGTCGGTTCCTTTGTGTTTCGGCGGGCCCCACTTGACTCGCGGCCCGTTCGAGGGGAAATTGCGATCGCAAGGAACTGAAATCAACCAGTATACTTTTGGTAACCTTAAAATTAGAAGTGAGGGCGCCATATGCGTGCAAGAGTCGAAGACGACCCCCAGGGCAGGCGGCAGGTCTATGAGGCCTGTTTTGAACCTTGCGCGATCGAAAAGGGCATGAGGATCATCGGCGGAAAATGGACCGGGTCGATCCTGTGGCACCTCAAGGACGGTCCGGTCAGGTTCAACGATCTGGCTCGGATGGTTGGTGGCGCATCCAAGAAGATGATCACCGAACGTCTGCGCCAACTGGAAACGCAGGGGCTGGTCCGGCGCGAAGTCATGGATACAGCCCCGGTGTCCGTTCACTACGAGATCACCGAGTTCGGGCGCAGTGCGCTGGGCTTCCTCAACGAGCTTCGTAAATGGAGCGAAGGTTTACCGCAGGAAATCCACGCCGATGGCTGAACTCCCCCGGCTGAAGCCCGACCCTATTCCCGCGATCCATCCAGTCCCGGAATTCGCCGTCAGCGGCGCGCGCGCGGCGGTTTACGAGCGCACCAAGAAGGGCCTCGGCGTCTCCTGGATGGGCGTGGTTGCCATGGCCTTCGCGCATTACCCCCGGTTCTATGACACCCTGTGGTCGGCCATGGAGCCAATCACGGGAACCAAGGTGTTTAGACAGGCCTGCCAGTCCATGCGTGATGTCGCCGAGCGGGAGGCAGAAGCCATGGAGCCTGCGCCCTTAGTGTCGCGGCTCATTTCGCAGGGCTATGGCGTGCAGGAGATCGACGACATCCGCGCCTGCAACGAAGTCTTTTCCGCCGGCAACATGCCTTACGTCCTGATGGCGACGCTGGCGCGGCTGCTGCTGGAGGGAAACTCATGGCAGGGTGCTGGAGATCTTGGCCGCGCTACGTCCCCAACTCCAGCCATGCCCAAGCCGCCTCTGATGGAAACGCATCACGCCTCAGGCGATCTGGGGGCCCTCTACGGTGAACTCCGCGAGGTGCTCGGGCTGCCTTTCGTCAACACCGACTATCGCGCCTTTGCACGTTGGCCCAGCTATTTCACCTTGGCCTGGAGCGATCTTAAACATCGATTGTCCGAGGCCGGGTATGCCACCAGAGTGGAGTGTGTCCATCAAGCGGCCATCGACCTTGCAGTCTCGCTGCCGAATGCGTCTGGAATAACCCCTGACGCTCTGCGTGACGCAGTCACATCCGATGCATCGTTGGAAGAGATCCTATCAGTGGTGAGGTTGTTCCAGTGGCTTTTGCCGGGTCTGGCCGTGAACGTGGCGTTTTTTCGAAGCCAATTGCAACGTTAATCCGCTGGATTGCCTCAAACGTCGAGCCGATTGCATCGGCATCTTTCAATGGAATAATGCGACCCTGCTTGCTTCGTCCCGCAAGACGTCAATATGCCCACACCACAAATTCGCTGCCAAAACGAAATCCGGCAATGACGGACCACACCGCTGCTTTTGGTTGCCTGGGCTGATGGCTGGTCGAGGACAAGTGTGAACCTGGCGCGGTTGAGTGAAAGACTGAGTTGTCCCGCATTCCGAATGTCGCAAGTTGCGGACGCAAGAACTACCGCTGATTCCGCCGCTCTGCATCATGAGGAATTTCGCCATCGCAGCGAAGTAAATGATACGAGCGCTTGCAGCGAGAACATTGGGCTTCCGAATTCGGTTCCAAGCTGCCGTTTGATGCCTTATCCGCAAAAGTCCGCTCTGGGCCGCGAGCTGACTTAATCACTTTTGGGCGGGGAACGGACTTTCGCTGCATCTTTTTCCAACGACAGCTTTTGTTCGGAGTTACTCATGATCAAAGGCGGAAAACCAACTCTCCCGCTCCGTCTTTCAATCCAGACATCCTGACAAGACATCGGCACGCCTTGAAAAATGTTATATCATAACATATGAGATCATCCCGAATGATCGACCCACAAGGTTGACTGCCTAAAGGCAGTTTTTTTGACGGCTACCACTTTGATAGGAGTCAGCTATGTCCGCCACTCGCGTCCCCGTCACCCTGCTCACTGGCTTTTTGGGAGCTGGTAAAACGACCCTTTTGAATGCGCTTCTGACCCATCAGGAAAACGGCCGGATCGCGGTGATTGTAAACGAGTTTGGTGAAGCGGGGCTTGACCACGATCTGATTGAAACCGCCAAAGACGATGTTGTTTTGGTGAAGTCGGGCTGTTTGTGTTGCACTGTTCGAGGTGAGTTGGCGGACACCATGGCGGGATTGATTGCGCGGCGGGATGCGGGCGAGTTTGCATTTGACCGCGTTGTCATTGAAACGACAGGACTGGCAGAACCGGGACCAATTTTGCAAACGCTTTTGGTGGATCGCTCGTTGGCGCAGACCACAAGAATGGATGGGGTTGTGACGTTAGTGGACACCGCGAATGGCGCTGCCACGCTGGATGTCCAGTTTGAGGCCGTGTCTCAGGCGGCCATTGCTGATCTCCTCATCCTCAGCAAGACAGACCTGGTGCCACCGGAAGAAATCATCGTCCTGGAGGAACGGTTGCGCGGTTTGAACCCGACAGCCAAGATTATTCATTCGGTGCGCGGAAAAGGCATTGTGGATCAGCTGTGGGGGCTTAGTGGCTTGCGACAGGGCGCCGCAAATGCCGATGTGCTTGCTTGGACAACCGGCAGAAAACCTCAAGCGGATCCGCTGGCCAACCTGTCTGGGTTTGCGCCGGCTACGCAGCCCATAAACGCGTTTTCTCCACATGACTCCCGGATCGGTTCGGCCTCGATTGTGCTGGACGAACCCTTAAAAGACGCGGCATTTGACAAGTGGCTGGATACGCTGATCGCTTTGCGTGGAAACGATATTTTGCGCATCAAGGGCATTGTGTTTTTGGAAGGGATTGATGCTCCATTTGTGTTTCATGGCGTGCAAAACATCTTTGATCCGCCAGTGCAGATGAAAGATTGGCCCAAAGACGACCGTCGCTCTCGCATCGTGGTGATTGGTCGGGATATTTCTGAGAAAGAACTGGCCTACAGCTTCAACATGCTGACGGCGCGGCCTAAAGCTGTGAGTGCGTGAGCTTGGCGTTACCCAACTTGGAGTATTGGCCGGCGCTCCGATATGTGGTTTCGGCTTATGCCGCAGCGATTGTGGCACTGGGCGGGGCCTGTCCTGCGTCGCCGCACCCGCATGTCTTTATTGATGGCGGCGTCGACTTTCAGCTGTCTGATAACGATACGCTGGAAGCGCTGCGCGTGACTTGGCTCTATGACGCGTTTGAAACGCTCTACATGTTGTCGTCGCATGACATGACGTTGACACAAGGCGGGGTGCTCGCCGAGGGTGACCGTGCCGAGCTGACGCGACGGCTTAGCAACTGGCCGGATGACTTTGATGGGTCTGCGCATTTGACGGTGAACGGTCAGGCCATCAATTTGGCATGGCCAAGCGGCTTGGATGTCCAATTGATTGACGGCCGCTTACGTCTCACCTTCATGCGCGGGTTGGAGACACCCATCTCTCTGATAGGCTCCGACGTTGAGATCGCGTTCTATGAGTCGACGTATTTCTTCGATTTCTCTGTAACCAAATCGCCCGAATTGATCGGCGGCGAAAACACCTGTCGGGCCAATGTCATACCTTTTGAACCCAACAGAAACGACCCATTGCTCAAGGCTCTGGCGAAGCTCAGCCGCGAAGAAACTCCAAACGAGGCCAATGTGGGCGCAAATTTTGCAGACAGGATCTATTTGAGATGCGGACAATAATTGTACTGGGCGCACTTGCGCTACTCTTTGGCGGCGCGTTTATGGTCATTGATTTTGATGCCATCGCTCAATGGGCCGCGAGGGAGCAGCGTGGATTTCAAAACGGCATGGCTGATGCCATTCGCGCTCTTCGTATGGGGCAGATAGAAGCGCTGTTGGCCTTGTTTGCAGGCGCGGCTGCCTACGGTTTTTTCCATGCAGTCGGGCCTGGTCATGGCAAGGCGTTGATTGGTGGTGTTGGATTAGGCACCCAAGTATCCGCGTCTCGCTTGCTGTCGCTTTCGGTGGCGTCCAGTTTGGCGCAATCCCTCTGGGCCATTGTTTTGGTCTACGGCGGCTTTTGGATCTTGGAAGTCTCAGCAAATCCTATGACGGCCCTCGCCGAAGATTTTCTGGCGCCGTTGAGCTATTTGGCCATCGCGTCCGTGGGCGCGCTTTTGGTGTGGCGCGGAGCGCGGTCCTTGCCGAAGTCCACGGCGCGCGACCACGGCCACCACAATGATCATCATGCGCACACTCACCATCACCACGATCACCATTCAGATCACGATCATTCAGACTGTGGCTGCCAAGCGCACGGGCCATCCCCCGCGCAAGTGGCGCAGCTGACAAGCCTTCGAGAGACCGTCGCCTTGATCACGAGCATTGCGATACGCCCTTGCACGGGCGCCATCTTCTTGTTGGTCATAGCCTGGCAAATGGATCTTCATTTGGCCGGAGCTTTGGCAGTCTTGGTTATGGGGCTTGGCACCGCCTCCTTCACCGGGTTGGTGGCTGTGTCCAGCGTGGCGGCACGCACTGCGGCCTTGGCCTCAGCGGATAACTTCAAAGCGGCGGGCGTGGCCTTTGCGGGCTTGCAAATCCTCACAGGACTATTGGTGATTTGGATGAGCCTGTCACTCCTGCGCTACACTCTCTGATATCGCCGGCGCGCCGCGCTGGCCCAAAAGGACAACGAGATGACGACCTTCAATATCGAAGACCTAAAATTTGATGATCGCGGGCTGATCCCGGCGATTGCCCAAGAGGCGGAGACCGGCGAGGTCTTGATGATGGCTTGGATGAACGCGGAGTCGATCCGCGAAACCATGGAGACAGGACGTGTTGTGTACTGGTCGCGCTCGCGCGCCAACCTCTGGCGCAAAGGTGACACATCCGGGCACATTCAGCGCTTGGTGGACCTGCGGTTTGACTGTGACCGGGACTGTATATTGCTCATGGTCGAGCAAGTGGGCGCGGCCTGTCACACCTTCCGCAAAAGCTGCTTCTACACGGCCGTGCGCAACGACGCCGAAGTGGAACTGATGAAGCCAATGGCCGACGTCTAAACAAGAGCCTGCCCTTCTGAAGCAAAGGGCAGGCTATTTTGCCCGGCAATCAAATGCGTTAGTAAGCATCTTCCACATCAAAAATCGGGTCCAGCACAAGCAACAACCGGGTTTCCCCTGTGCCTTCAATAGGAGGGGACCGATGCAAAAGGCCAGCGCTTGGGGTTTCTGGCCAAAGCGTGCCGCGCAATACAATTGGTTTGCCCGTCTGCACAGTGCCAAAGAACGCCGGATCGCTTCGGTCCGGCGAGTTTCCGTATTGTGTGCCAGTGCCCCGATAGGTGCAGACCAAGCGAGACATTACCGCATCGATATGAAACTTACGACAAGCGTTTGTTGTTACTACATCGAGCCGCAAGCGTAGGTAGGGTGCGTTTGAGGTGGCTGCGAATGCTTCCGCGAGACGTGCGACATCCGCGACCATGGCGTCGCGTTCACCACAGTCTGGCGTGCCTGCCTCTTGGCAAGCCAATTCGACCTCGGCCGCAATTTGCACAGGTTTGACAACCACTCGTGTTTTGGGAAGCTGGCTTGTCGATAACGCCGCCAACCACGTGGTAAAATCTGGCGCATCTCGTTCCCAAACCACGGCCGCACATCCAGCATCTTTGATGGCGGATAGCCCTTCAACCGTGCTCGAAAAGCCAACGCCAACAATCGTGTCTGTTTCGACTTCCAGAAGTTGGGTCATGCGACATCCTCGACGCGGCGCCAACCTGGGAACGGATCAGGCAGATCAAGCGGCAAGTCATTTGGTTCAGAAGCCGCTACGACTGGAAGCAGACAGGCATCCAGCTTGGCTTTGATGGCATCCCAATCGATACCGGACCCAATGAACACCAGCTCTTGCCGCCGGTCGCCCCAAGGCTCCACCCAATGCTGATCGAGATAGGACTGCGCTGACCCATGATCTGGCCAGCGTTCCTTAGGCACGGTCGCCCACCATGTGCCGATGGGCTGAACGCTGGAAAGCGCGCCAGCCAAAGAATACTCAGCGACCCATTCAGGCCGCGTTGCAATCCAGAAGTGCCCTTTAGCGCGAATCACACCGGGCAGTGTGCCATTCAAAACTGCGTGGATCTTTTCTGGAATAAAGGGTTGGCGCGCGCGGTAGACAAAGCTGCCAACACCGTACTCTTCAGTTTCTGGCACGTGATCGGCAAAACCATAGAGTTCTTTGGCCCACATTGGGTGTTCATGGGCTTTGTCAAAGTCGAACAGGCCGGTGTCCAAAATCTTGTTGGCAGCAACCTGTGAGTGGTTGGTTTCAATGATCTCCGTGTCGGCATTCAGACTGCGGATGATCTTGCGCGCCGCATCCACTTGTTCCGGCGTGGCATCCGCGACTTTGTTCAGGATGACAACGTCTGCGAACTCCATTTGGTCCGTCAGGAGATGTACCAATGTGCGCTCGTCTTCGTCCCCCATCACTTCGCCGCGGTCACGTAGGAAATCGTGGCTGGAAAAATCCTTCAGCAAGTTCACTGCGTCGACCACAGTGACCATCGTGTCCAGTCGCGCCACATCGGAAAGGCTTTCGCCAAACTCGTCGCGGAACTCAAACGTGGCCGCCACTGGCAACGGTTCCGAAATTCCGGTGGATTCGATCAATAAGTAGTCAAAACGCCCTTCTGAGGCGAGGCGACGCACCTCTTCCAGCAGGTCATCGCGGAGCGTGCAGCAGATACATCCGTTGGACATTTCCACCAATGTTTCGTCGGTGCGGCTCAACTCTGTGTCGGCGCGTACAAGGTCCGCGTCGATGTTCACCTCGGACATGTCGTTGACGATGACGGCCACGCGCCGGCCCTCGCGGTTATTTAAGACGCGATTGAGAAGCGTGGTTTTTCCGGCGCCGAGAAAACCGGAGAGGACAGTTACGGGAAGACGCGTGTCGGTCATTGGGTTTCCTGCTGCGTGTTTTTAAAAGGAGAAAATTCGGGGGGTTTCGTGCGCAGCATTTTTAGGCTGCGCTCAAGTCGGCTTTCGGACATGTCGCGGGCTATGACCACAATGCGCGAGCGACGGTCATCGCTGGGCCAGTGTTCCAGCGGCTTGGGAGGATCAAAAACCTTTTGTACGCCATGGAAGACAAAGGGTTCGTTTTTGCTCTGCAGGAAAACAATGCCTTTTACACGCAGTAGGTCGTTACCACGCATGTTCACCAAGGTCCCAAGCCAGTTGAAAAACACTTCATCAGCAATTGGCTCATCTAAAACGATGGACACCGAGCTGATGCGATCATCATGACGTTTTAGGGGGATGGTGGCCGAGGGCTTTACGGCCAACCCAGACAAGTTGTCAAGCGGGTCACTTTTTTGCGGTGTGCCCAAAGCCCAGTCTATGAGGTCACCCGCCTCCGCGCCGGGCCGTGACGCGCCAAGGCCCCAGATTTGACTGGCGACTCCCACACCTTTCACGATGGGAACGATACGCACACGCGGGTTGAGGGCAGCGAGTCTGCTTCGAAGCTGCGCAATATCGATGTCAGCGGCGAGATCGGTTTTGCTTAGCACCACCAAATCGGTCATGGCCACCTGAGACACTGCCTCAAATTGGGCGTCCAACGTCGTTGCGCCGTTTACAGCGTCAACCACTGTCACCACCCCATCCATACGCGTATAGCGGGCCAAAAATGGTTCCGCCACAAGTGTTTGAAGGATTGGCCCAGGGTCGGCCATTCCAGTTGTTTCGATCACCACGCGCTCAAAATCGATCGCTTTTTGTGCGCGACGCTGCAAGAGATGCGCCATAGTCTTGGCGAGATCCCCGCGTACCGAGCAGCAGAGGCAGCCCGATTTCATCAGCACAATTTCTTCGCTGCTTTCGGTGATCAAATCGTGATCGAGGCCGGCCTCGCCAAACTCGTTCACAATAACAGCCACGCGCCCCGACGAGCTGTCCGCCAGCACGGCGTTGAGCAATGTTGTCTTGCCAGCGCCGAGGAAGCCGGTGAGCAGTGTAACTGGGACGCGTGACTCTTCCATTTAGGAGCCCAACGCTTTGGATAGGGTCGCCACGTTGTGGCGCATCATGTCCAAATAGGTGGAGGCCGGACCATCCTCGTCAGACAGCGCATCCGAATAGAGCGTGCCGCCAATCACAGCACCGGTCTCATTGGCGATCTGCTTCAGCAAGCGGTCATCGGTGATGGATTCCACAAACACCGCGTTGATGCCTTCCTTACGGATTTGCTCAATCAGCTTTGCAACATCCGCGGCGGAGACCTCGCTCTCGGTGCTCAGACCTTGAGGCGCTTCAAAACGGATGTTGTAGGATTGTGCGAAGTAACCAAAAGCGTCATGCGGCGTCACCACGGTGCGCTGCTCAGCCGGCAGGGCGCCGATGGAGGCTTCGATTTCAGTTTCCAATGCTTCCAACTCAGCAACATATGCGGCACGGTTTGCTTCAAATGCCTCGGCATTTTCGGGGTCCGCTTTGGCAAGTGCTGCGGCGATGTTGTTCACGTAGATGACCGCGTTATCAACGCTCTGCCATGCGTGCGGATCAAAGGCGCCGTGGTTGTGGCCATGATGGTCGTCATGCCCTTCTTCGGCGTGGACATCGTGATCGTCGTAACCATGCGCGTGGTGATCGCCCTCAGGATCCTGTGCAACCGGCTCCACATCCGCGCCAGACATGTCCTTGAAGAAATGAGCGTCCGCTTCGAACTCAAACGGCATGTGTTCGGTGAAGAACGCATAAGTGCCGTCTTCTGCAATCTCCACAGTGAACAGGGTGATGTCCTTATTCGCATCAAATGTAAGCGTATAGGCCATGTCAGCCGCAGCCAGCGTGTCGCCGCCCATTTTCGCGTCAGAGGCCTCGGCTTCGAGCAGGCCCTCAGCCGCTTCTTCGACAGCTTCGATGTCGCTCGCGGCCAACACCACCATTTTCATAGCTGGATCCGCGTAGTCGCCATCTACTTTGGCAAAGGACCACTGGTAAGTGCCTGCCTTAAGGTCAAAAAGGCCGGCCCATTCGAACGCATGCGCGCCATGACCGTGTTCATCACCATGGTCATCGTGATCCGCATGATCATCATGATCTTCGTGGTCATCATGTTCGTCGCCGTGCTCATCGTGTTCATCAAAAGCGATAGCTTCGATGCCATCGGTGGCCACAACTTGCATGCCGCCAAACCCGGAAGATTCAACCAGGCGCTCCATCCAGCCTTCAAACTCAAGACCATTCACAAAAAGCACCTCAGCGCCAGCAACGGCGCGCGCGTCTTGCGGCGTTGGCTGATACACGTGTGCGTCCCCATCGGCCCCAACGAGTGTCGTCAGAGCGATGTGTTCTCCACCAACCTGCGCAACCAAGTCGCCAAGAATGGAGAAAGACGCAACAACCGGCAGAGGTTCATCCGCCCAAGCGGAGCTGGAAAATGGCAGCGAAAGCGCCGTAACGGCAGCCGCTGAGCGCAGAAGAGAGCGACGCGAAAACATGAGAGTTCCTTCGTTAAGTTTCAAATCGGCGGCGCGGCAAGGTCTGGGCGATCACGCCCCCCACCGGGCCAAAAAACAGAGACAGCGTGTAGATCACCCCGACGACAAGAATGATCGCAGGTCCGGATGGCATGCTGTAGTGAAAAGACAACAGCAAGCCAGATAGGCTTGAAAGAAACGCCATGGCCGCAGCGGCGGCGATCATGGTGCCAATACCCCCCGCCCAGAAACGGGCAGCGGCAGCAGGCAAGATCATGATGCCAACGGCCATCAATGTGCCAAGCGCATGAAATCCGGCAACCAAGTTCATCACCACCAACATGAGGAAGGTGAAATGGGTTGCCGCGCTGAGTTTGCTGACAGAGCGCAAAAACTGTGGATCCGCGCATTCAAGCACCAACGGACGGTAGATGAGCGCAAGGACCAGGAGAGACAGGCTTGCGAACGAGCACAGAAGTACAAGGGAAGCATCATCCAATGCCAAAACTGTGCCAAACAGCACGTGCATCAAATCCACGTTGCTGCCGCGCGTCGAGACTATTAGCACGCCTAAAGCCAGAGAGATCAAATAGAAGGCTGCTAAGCTGGCGTCTTCGCGCAGTGTGGTGAACCGCGCGACAAAACCTGATCCCAAAGCGACAACCATACCCGCGATCAAGCCGCCAAGCGTCATTGCACCAAGTGACAGACCGGAGACCAAAAAACCAATCGCGGCGCCCGGTAGGATGGCGTGCGACATCGCATCCCCGGTCAAACTCATGCGGCGCAACATCAGAAAGACACCAACAGGCGTGGCGCCCACGGCGACGGCAACGCAGCCCAGCAACGCGCGGCGCATGAACCCGAAGTCCGCGAAAGGCGCAAAAAATAGATCCCAGATCATGCCGCGGACTTTCCACAGACATGAGGCGTGCTTGCACAGGCCTCACACATTTGCCGCGCTCGAAACTGATTTTCGGACGTTAGCACCGTCTCAGTTGGGCCGTGCGCGACCAACTCACGGGCCAACATCAGAGTCTCGGGGAAGTGGGATCTCACGGTGGTGTCGTCGTGCAAAACCGCAAGAACCGTTCGGCCTTCTCCGTGCCAACGTTCGATGATGCCAATCAAATCTGCCATTGCTTTCATATCAATAGCGGAAAACGGTTCGTCTAAGAGCACCAGCTCTGCGTCCTGTAAGAGCAGTCGCGCAAACAGGGCTCTTTGCATTTGTCCACCGGAGAGAGAACCAATGGCTCGGCTTTCAAATCCACGCAGTCCAACAGCGGAGATAGCTTGCTCAACCCGGCCCCGCATCTTTCGGCCAACCTGGCCAAAAGCACCAATCTCGCGCCACAGGCCCATCGCAACCAGATCCAACACCGAAATTGGGAAACTACGGTCGATTTCAGATTGCTGCGGCAAATAGGCGATGTCGTCCGCGCGCAGGTTGGACACTTCGATGTGTCCTTCGATCGGCGATAGTGATCCCGTCAAGCCTTTCAGGAGTGTAGATTTTCCAGCGCCATTTGGACCAACAATTGCAGTCAAACTGCCTTGTTTGATCTCGGCATCAAGTTGCTGAACTGCGGGCAGGCGTTCATAGCCAAGTGTTAGATTTTTGAAAGCAACCGACGTACTCATAATGCCCCCGGCGTGGTGGTGGCCCAGAAAAACCCCAGCCACAACGCGACAATCATCGCCACTGCGATGACCAGTCGGGGGAGAACACCAACAAGCAGGAGGCGCTGGATTTCAGCTTTCCCCATCAGGATTCGCCCTCCGTTTCCTTGCAGTCAGCACATAATCCGTGGACCTCAATAACGTGATGATCCGCAGTAAAGCCGGCCTCTCCCAAAGCAGAGGAAAGGTGGGAGAACACGGCTGGTGCATCGCGCTCATCCACTGTTCCACAATCGCCACAGATCGACATGATCGACGGATGATGGTGACCATCATCGGCGCAAGCGACATAGGCATTAAGCGACTCAATCCTGTGCACGCTGCCTTTTTCCATCAGCGTGTTGAGCGCGCGATAAACAGTGGTCGGCGCCATCTTCGGATTATCAGACCGCAACTCCTCCAGTATGCCGTATGCAGAAACGGGCTGAACACGTTGGCGAATGATCCCCAAAACTTTCTCTGCCCAAGTTTCATTTTTCATGCTCACAGGAGGACCCTCAATAGACTTGCACCTGATATGTTATGTTATAACGTAATGCAAATGAATTTCGTTCACCTTAGCTTTCACTCCTCGCAGCAAAAACCATCAAGCATGCATTCTGACGGTTGCTGCGAGCTGCTTTGCGGACATTCGATTGTCTGAAACAAAGTGTCAGCTTTGGGCCGTCCGCGAAGACGGCCCATTGCCTTCAAATTTCTACCGCCTCGGCGATTGACAAAGCGTCTTCCAGATCGACACCGAGGTATCGGACTGTGCTGTCCATCTTGGTGTGTCCAAGCAGGAGCTGAACAGCGCGCAGGTTGCCGGTCTTCCTGTAGATCTGCGCAACCTTTGTCCGCCGCATTGAATGTGTTCCATAAGCGCTCGGCTCCAGACCGATTGATTTCACCCAGTCACGTACCAATCGCGCATATTGCCTTGTCGAAATGTGCAGCCGTTCATGGAAACGCCCTGGCCATAGGAATTCGGAGCCGATCATTAGCGGCTCTTCCATCCATCTCAATATGGACTTTCGTGTTCCCTCGGTGATCTCAAAGCGGACAGATTTCTGGGTCTTGCTTTGGATGATTGACGCCCGCTCCTTAACCTGACCCGCGGCGTGCACGTCCGCGACTTTCAGTTTGACCAGATCGCAGCCCCGAAGTTTGCTGTCGATGGCAAGATTGAACAAAGCGAGGTCGCGGTGATTTTCAGCGATCTCAAGTCGGACGCGAATTGCCCAGACATGCTTAGGCAATAGTGGGCGTTTCTGCCCGACAATGCGGCCTTTGTTCCAGGCAGGGCGACATGCTCGAATAGCGGGTAAGTTTGGTGTTTGCATGGTGGATCCTCCGATCCGCCACTCCCTCCCACGGCGACAACCCGACGTTGACCTGACCACCATATCACAGGATGCTGCACGGCCTCCGAGGTCCGCTCAGAGCCCACTTTGACCAATGCTGCGTGATGCACCAGCGGCGGGAATGCCGACGACCGCGCCATTCATCAGCGCGTGGCCAAAACGCCGTGAATTGAACTTCTGCCAAATTCGGATCAATTCGCCAATGTTGCCAGCAGAACATCAAGTGTTTCTTCTGGCTGCCCCAAAAGGGCGAGCCCATCGGCTTCAGAATCTTGGACTAGCGGTACAACAGTACCTACGTCACTCCAGGAACGTACGAACACAGCACTCAATTCTCGACTTATGTTCGTAGGTGCGATGTATACGACAAGCGATTGCAAATTAGATCGAATAAGCCGTTCTGTTAATCGGGCCTGCATACCCATAAACTGAACATAGTCTTTTTCGAAACCAGTGACCTCGGTCATATTGACCAGTTGTTTTTGGCCCGCGACATAGTCTGGATGCGAAACGTAGGTTTCCGTTGCAATTAACGTATCGTTGATAGCGACGTAGCCAAAATATCGAACAACAACAAGGCCGCGTTGGGGGAAGATTGTAAATTCTACAGGCATAACTTTTTCTAGACCCATTTGGCTGGCGCCAACTCACGCGCTATCTATCGCTGTTCAGTAAAGCTGACATTAAAGCTTGTTGGAGACCTATATTCGTAGCGCAGCATCCGTTGTTTTGGACACAATCCGGACGTTAGGCAATCCCTGATTGCCAAACTCGCTACTGTCAGGTCTCAAGGACGGCTGAGCGGACAAACAGGTTAGGCGCATGAAGGTCTGCTATTGGGATTGCACACCCTTGATAATCTTCGCATCGCTTTTGCTGGACGCCATCAGCCACCAAGCAAGTAGCGGAAAACCTACCAGTTCGAATATCAGTGACGGGGCAATGGCAGCACTAAATAGGACCTCAGTTTCCATGCCACTCAGTCGAAACAGTCCCGCGGTTGCGATCATAGCCGACAGAATAATCAGTGTCGGGCGAAGCCTGCGTAGAGCAAAGCCGCCGATCACAAACACAGCGCCGACTGCGAACCAGACCCCGCCGATGAATCGAATGTGGCTGTCTTGGGTTTGAAAGGTTGCCGCATCCGTGATCGCAACAAAATCGCGCGTCGATTGCCACCCCAGTGTCTTAATCCCGCCCAGGCCGATATTCAGTCCCAAAAAGATAATGGCAGCGCCACTTATCACAACAACCGCGTTCAGTAAGTTTGTCTTGTGCATGTCACTTTTCCTCAATGCATACCCGATGGGCGGTTAATATTTGGCACGCGCTCGATATTATTTCTACCTTGCAAGGGCAAGCATTAATTGATACGCGTGCCATATTAATCTTGAAAGGGTTCAACCATGGCTAGATCTGCTGGCAGGCCAACCCGCACCAAGGCTGAAATTCAGGAGTTCCGATCAAAGATTGGGAAGCACGCGCTTGAGATTTACCGAGCGGAGGGCTTCGGAGCGGTTTCAATGCGCCGTTTAGCCAAGGAGGTCGGCTGCGCCCCGATGACAATCTATGCGCATTTCGAGGGCAAGACGGATATTCTAAGATTCCTTTGGGCAGACGTACTCAGCGACATGTCTCGTGATATCGAGAAAAAGCTGAAATCGGTCGTTGGAGCGCGAGAACGGCTGCGTACCGCCGCGCAAACTTTTGTCGAATATTGGATTATTCACCCCGATCATTTTCGACTTGTCTTTATGTCTAACGATGTGACGCGGGCGGATGTCAGTACGTTTATTAAGGACGAAGGTACATTGGCACACTTCTTGATTTTTTCGGATTTGTTTCAAGAGGTTATTCCGGAAGATCTTGAAGCTGACGTTAGGACCGATACGCTCTTATCCGGAATGATCGGTATCGCTCTTTGTGCGAATACGATCCCCGATTACCCTTGGTCTGACGCGTCATCAATGACCGAGCAGTTACTATCGAGCATAATTGATTAAACCAACTCGCAATTTGATGGAAAGCTGACCTTCGTACATCTCGTAGCATCGGTTGGTCTGGGCTCAGACCAGCCTTTGACCACTGGAAACGCGATTTTCCCTTTTGAAGGTCAGCTTTCGGGAAGTCGAGGTAATCTGCTTGCGCCTGCCGCATTGCCGATTGTGCTCGTCTGACATTGGTCACTTTGGGCTGGCACCAGCAGTTGATAACCTTGGTTTGCGCGCAGTTTTGCTGCGGACACGCTGCCGCACTGCCGCACTGCCGCATGGCGGCTTAGAGCCCAAGTTGACCAATGCTGCGCCCTCCACCAATGTCCGCAACTTGACTTATTAAACTAATATACTAGTTTAAACGCATGAAAACTGATTCTGAACTTGCTGTCCTCTTCGACGCATTTGCACATCCGTCACGCATCGGCATTTTGCGGACCCTCCTGCCGCACGCGCAATCGGGCAAAACCTTTGGCGACTTGGCGAAAGCGCTCTGTCTTTCTCCTTCGACCTTGACGCATCACTTGCGGGAAATGGAAGAGGCCGGCGTCATCAACAGGCAGGTGTCCGGACGATCCACAGTCTTGCGGCTGAACACGGAAACACTGACCTCTGCAATCACCGAATTGACCCAGTTGTGTTGCTGCGTTGACGACGAAACCCAGACCAAGGAACCTCTCACATGACGCGCTTTGCATCTATGTCTTTCTTGCTCGGATCAATGGCGATCATGGCGGCCCTGTTAGTCTTGCTATGGTCACATCCTGACCGCGAAGTGCTGTTAGCAGGCGGCGCGGTTGTTCTGATCATCGCTTCGCTGATCTTGGAAAAACTTCACCCCTTCAATAACGATTGGTTACAGACCCCGCGAGCAGAGCTCGCTGGAGACATCGGCAGCTTTGTTCTTATCTTCGGTCTTACTGATAGTGCTCTCAAATGGCTCACGCCCTTTGTAGTCCTGGGTTTTCTCCCCCAACTCGGCGCGCTATCTCTGCCCCCGTGGCAACAAGTTATCCTTGTTACGCTCTGGATCGAATTCGCAGGATGGGCAAGCCATTGGGCACACCACAAATTTAAGCCACTGTGGGCTTTGCATGCCATGCATCACTCAACAGAACACCTGTATACGTTGAACAATTTCAGGTTCCATCCGTTTAATCATATCATCAATCACCTCGCGATGATGATGCCGCCTTTGCTGGTCGGATTTTCGGCTGACGCTATTCTCATCTACACAGCCCTGTCGCTGCCGGTCTTGCTGTTGCAGCACTCAAATGCGGCCTTCGATTTCGGGTTCTTTAATCGCATCTTTAACACCAACGATCTCCATCGGTGGCATCACTCCACTGATCCTCAAGAGGGCGTGAGCAACCTCGGACGGTCACTGGTGCTTTGGGATCAGCTCTTTGGCACCTATCTGCGCCCCACCGCAAAGGGTCAGCCCGCTGGCATTGGCCTCTTCGCTATCAGCCGAAGCTTCCCTGCCCCAACGCGTTTCTTTGCGCAGCTTGCGTGGCCATTCTCAAGAGAGTGCTGCAAGTGAGTAATCTTTACTCCATTCAAACGCATAGGAGCTGACGTTGGCTTAGCCATGTCAAAGGTCTGCTCCGTCTCGCCTTGCTGCCAAAGCCGTCTCTGAGCCGAAGGTCCGGTTCTCCCGCAAGCCGTCATCGCGCTATCAAAGCGGTCGTTGCCTTGGTTTTGACGATCGCTGATTGGCCGCTAACCCAG
>Ga0189288_10296_pt1 | contig 23728 bp, 24 predicted proteins | sample UW105minimetaG_FD_130316 | JGI IMG/M metagenome (GOLD analysis project Ga0189288, IMG submission 130316) | Marine microbial communities from the Costa Rica Dome - UW105 mini metaG | ecosystem: Environmental > Aquatic > Marine > Oceanic > Photic zone | place: Costa Rica: the Eastern Pacific... | reverse complement strand
TGTGGTAATCGAGAAGCCTGCAGCTTTGGCAATAGCAACAGGGTCAGCTCCTTCTGCTTTGAGCTGTTCCTGCAGTGAAGTATCGGCTTTGACTTTGGCGATGAATGCCTTGAGTTGCTCTTCGGACATGAGTCTTTTGTATTTTTTTATCCATAGCTACATTTTTGAATATTGACAACAACCTCTTAGTGATTCAATGCAGGTGCAATTCCTGTTGGTTGTATTGGCCAATGGAATTGATGAACCCATTGGTATAGAACTTGAAGGGTGGATCAAGTTTTAACTACTCATCATGTCGTTAAAAAAGCCAGCTCTTTTTGAGCGGCGGTGTCCTAGTGGATAGGAACAGTGTTCATCTGGTGATCTTTGTGTCGGTTCGATTCCGACAGTTCACATTCGGTGAGTTTTCCACGTCCTAAGTGATGTGGTTAAAACTACACCCTTCAAATAATAATGAAAACGGCTAAGCAAATTAAAGTAGACAACAGAACTACCACAATCATCACTTGTGATAACTGCGGTAAGGAAACACAAGTCAAGGCGAGTATCGATACCAAGACTGTCTCTAAGGCACTTGAGCGATCTTGTTCATCGTGTCAACCACACTTCTATGTCGATGGGTGGTGGCAACAGTTCGGACTGAAAGCCAATCCATACGTATATGGTCCTATGCAACGTCTACGGACTGGCAGAGACTATCGAATGCAGGAAGCGAGGCGAATGGGATGGATGGCTTGGACTTGGGATGACGAGTACACAGAAGCACGAAAGTGTCCGTCCTAAAATCCCAAAAAAAATAATGTAATTGTCTGAAGCTCTATACGTATATAGTAGGACCTAGGATTTACCCCATAGGGTGCCTCTCTAGCTGGCTTGTTAGTCCAGATAGATCGGCTAAACTCGCTTTACTAGGTGCTCCAGCACAGGTTTTAGGACTTCAATACCAACCAATTTTTTATTTCATACCAACCACCGCTGAGAACCGTTGGTATGACTGCAGCTTCCTACTTCGTTGGGAACTCGAACCTATTGTTGCTCATTCATGTCATAGTAAGTTCAATCAGCTCGAACGCTAGTGGAAAGATCAGGCGAATCTACTGCTGGGATCTGGTCTTTAGTTCTTTCGTTCATTCCAATTCCGCTCATCTTCCTTTTAGTATTCCTTTCATCATATGGCGTTGTTATGCTTGCCTTGATGATATTTTGTGTTGGCCTAAGCCTTGAGCTTATCGCCCTTGTTCTTGGAATTATAGGTATCTTTAAAAAAACAAAACGTCGTGTCTGTGCTTTTGGGGGAACGGCGATTTCGACTGCCTGCATCATTTGTCTTGTGTACCTTGTATTGCCTCTGTCGCAATGGTGGCGGTTTGGTGCAAATGTACAAAATGTCCAAATGCACGGTTTCCTATAGAACTCGAACCTATTGTTGGTGGATTCTTCTAGGAAGAGGACAATTTGGATAAGGTCTTATGGCCATTTCATAACCCCTCATCGCTCCATCTAAGGAAGCACCTTTTTCTCTTTCTTTAATGCTGGCGCTATAGCCAATTTCGAAATCTTTTACTTCTTTTTCAGATATCACTCCTAGTTCAAACATGCCGCATATTGTTTTCAATACACCAAAATTAAAACCAAGTTCCAAAGCATATTTCTGTTCTTCGCTAAATTGATCCACGGATCGCTCCATGGCAAGCGATGGAAGTATCGAGTAACTGATTAAACTAATGCCGGTTACTAGTAGTAAAGATCTCTTCATTTTGTCCCTTTAGTAGTTTTTGCTGACACTGTCGCGCTGCCTGTAGCCGGTTTGACTTCTATGTCTGGTGTTCTGATTTCCATTGCGGTGGCTGTTGACACTATTACTCTTCATTGTGCCTCTTGAGCGGTCTGTAGTAGACCAGCTCGATCTGTCCGCTGCAGCGGCCTTGTACTAGCGGATGTTGTTCAGGCGCAGACAAGCAAGTCGACAAGCAATAAACCTATTGATTGTCTCATTCTTCGGTGTTTCTATAGGACACAGAGGAGAACATCGCTATTTGGTCAGGTTTGCTGGTTCCATGAGCCCTCCTTGTTGTTAAGTGTCGAAGACAAGCAAGTAAAGGCTGCTTGTTCGTAAGAGTGATGAACAAGCAAATGTCAAGCGCAATTATCCGCTTTAAACCATTGCTATGACTGGGTTGCTCCTAACACCAGCGCAGCATCGATGCTCTGGTGCGCTGACCGCCGTAAAGGGTGAGAGTCATTGGCCTTGCTGATTAGGGTGTGAGGCGATCATCGCGCCAGTGAGTTGACCGGACGGATGACGCTTGAAAATGGCCTTCGCAGCAATGCTTTCTTCCCTCGCAGCCTGGATGCCGATCTGATCAAGCAACGCATCCTTGATCTTGAGCGAGGCAAGGTCGGTCTGTACAGCGTTGGTTTATACCCCGCTTCACTGGCCTACAACTGCGCGATGCAGCAGGCGTCAGAAAATAGTCTGATGCTGGCGCCACGCCCAGGTCGCGCCCTGTTCGGGGCCTTTCCAGCGAGCGCGCTGGATGGGATGGATTTAGATCACGTCGATGCGATGGAGCGGATGGCCAGCCATGCCGTCGCGGGCGGCAGGGTGCCCAACACCCTCAGTGATCTGATCCGGGAGTGTGAACTGGTGGTGTTGGCTGCCAACAGCAACCACATTGAGGAAGACCTGCAGGAGGCCTGCAGGTTGCGACAGGAGCTCGGCCGCGAAAATGTTGTGCTGGCCTGTCTGGCCGGATCCTTCAGTCACGATCACATTCAGAACGAGTCCTACGTGCTCTGTGAACGAGAGCCCAATCTCGCCTTCTTTTCTGGATTCCATCGGCACGGTGCCCTACGCAATCCGCTCGACAGCTTCACGGCAAATTTTTGCCATCCCAACGCGCTCACGGCGCTGCTTGGCGCACGCATGCTCGATCGGTTGTCACCGAACATCCAGGTTTCCCCTGGCGTGCACAACGTTGAGGGGCAATACATCAAGGCTGCGAAGAATATGTCTTCGGTGTTTGCTGGCTTTGGCTACACCTATCACCAGGAGAACCCTGGGGTCTTACCGACTCTCCTCACCCTGTTGCTCGAGCAGTGCCTTGACCAAGCGGCAACGGTCTCGATGGCGCGCCGTGATCGTCAGCGGCTTTACAACCGTCAGCCCTTCCCTCTGACAGAGCTCGGCTATGGGGTGCAACGTATTGAGGCGGCCTTGGTGCGTGGTGGGGATATGGAGAAGGTTCGGGACCATACCTTCGCCCAACTCACGGCGATGGTTGCCGATGTGCGCGGCAGCATGATGTTGCCGGTTTCCGGTCGACCTACACGCAACTTCCAGGCTGGACAGGTGCTTGCCGATCGGATGCGCGAGCTTCAGCGTTGTCCTGCTTCGATGGAGGAGCTGGAGGGCTGGTGCGAGGAGGAGGGGCTCAGTAAAGGAGGCCTCGAAGGTTTAAAGGCGTTGCGTTATTGGCCTCAGATCGTGCGCAAGTACTCCATCCCTGTGCATGACGCTTCGATGGTCAACTTGCTCTATATGGCGATCTACGGCAAACCTTCCACGAAGGATGTCGCTCTATCCGTGATGACCGACAGTCGAGAACTCTCCACGTATTGCCAGGAGTCTGTGCGTCCGACCCACAGCCGACGTTATGCAGAGGCATTGCAGAGTTTGCAGCAGCCGGAGGCGATGGATCTCATCGTCAACGCGGTGATCGCCGATAACGCACGCAAGGCGATCCGTGATGATTTGGCCCTCGACGAGGGAGACGATCTTGGCCAACCCCCTGCCTATCTACGGGCCATGAATGTGATTGAAACCGCTTTGGATTAAGCGGCGATCCAGCACAGGCGCCTGCTGTCTGGATTGCTCAGCCCAATGTCACGACGGCATCGGCAATCTCGCAATAGGGGCTGCCATCGCAACTGAGCACGATCACTTGCAAACCCCTGTCCACCGCCTTCCGGAGCATCGCCAGAACGGTCTGGAGACGCTCCGGATCCGTATTGGTAAAGGCATCATCAAACAAAATGGGTAGGCAATTGTCATGCCCAGAGCGCAGGGCGTCGGCAATGGCCAGTCGAAGTGCTGCGTTCAACTGTTCCTTCATCCCGCCACTGAGTGCTGTGAAAGGCAGCGTCAGTCCGTCGCGTTGAAGGCTGAGATCCTTCAGTCCATCCTTGGCGGCATAGTTCAGGGCGCATGCATCGTCGGGGTTCCTGAGCAGCGGGGTCAGGTAGCTGGTGATGCCGTCACTAATGGGTGCTGTGTAGCGGCTGGATAGATCGCTGCGCGCGGTGTCGAACAGTTCAAGCAGATGCTGATGGGCGCGCACCTGCATGGCTTCGTCCTGATGGTCCTGTTCGGCCTGGTGCAGCAGCGTTCTGGATTCTTCCGTCACCGCATAGGGATCTCCTTTCCCCAGGCTGAGGCATCGTTCCAGCAGTCCACCTCGTTCAGCACTGAGGTTCTGAAGTTGTGTCTGCATTGCCTGCTCCTCTTGCCGCAGCGTCGCCAACTGGCTTGCGGCATTCGGTGGCTGATCGTCATCGCTGCCTGCGGTGTCTGCGAAGGCCGAGAGCTTGGAGCGCAACTGTTCGATCTGATCGGTGAGCTGCCGCAGCGTCTCCGTCAGGACAGTTCCATCGCCGTGGTCGCGAATCATGGTCTGCTCTTGCTGGTGGAGGCTGCGGGTTTCGGCTAGCAACCCCTCGCGCTTGAGTTGCAAAGCCTGGTGTGCGTTGCGGACGGTTGCGAACCTCTGTTCCAGCTCCTGCAACCCTTGTTGGGCCTTCTGGCCTTCATCCTTCACCTGGCGGTAGCGGCTGCGGCAGTGCTCAAGCTGCTGCTGGAGTGTGTCCCCATTTTGGCTGGTGCTGGGTTCTGGGAGTGAGGGATCCACTGTTGTCAGTTCTTCGTCTGTCAGTTCCTCGTCAAGATCACGCAGCCGCTGCCGCAGGGTCTGTTCGTCCTTCTCCAAGCCCTCTTCAGTACCTGCGGACGATCGTTGCTGCTTCAACAGGGATTCACGGGTGAGCAGCTGCATTCGCTTTTGGCAGCGCCCATCGAGTTCCTCAAGGCTGGTGGCCTGCCACGTCTTGAGGCTTGTTTCAATCGCATCCTGCAGCGCCTGTCTGTCCTGGCAGAGCTCTCCGAGGCCAGCTCCTCCCCCGGGGCTAATGCGCACCCTGACGTTCTTACCGATGGATAGAGCAAAGGTGCTGGAGCGACGCTGTGATTCACCTGTTGCCAGCGATTCGTCATCAAGGCGCACCTCTTGATCGCTGCGTTCGAGGGTGACCACCGAGGCCATGGCCTCAAGGCGGACCTTGACGGCCTCCAGTTGGCGATGTTGATCCTTGAGGGTGTTCAGTTCCTCTTGCGTTGGTGCCGTTAGCCCGGCCAGGGCTTTGGTGATGTCGACGAGCTCCTGTTGCCAGGCCTGTTGCTGCTGACGTTGTTGGATCAGGTGCCGCAGACGTTCTTGCAGTTGATTGTGTTCTTCCAGGCGCCTGAGCCTTTGGCCTTGCTGTTCCAATGCACTGCGCTCTGCTTCGCTCTGGTCACGGTTGCGCCGCGCAGTGTTCACCGTCTCCTCCGCCTTGTTGATCGTTTCGCAGAGGCGGTTTAATTCGACATCAACTTGCTTCAGTTGTGTCTGCTGCCGCTGGAGGCTCTCCTTTGTCTGGCGCAGATTGCGTTGCTGCATCGCCAATTGGCTCTGCTGTTGCTGCATGGGGATGAGTTGTTGTTCCACGCCCTTGCGCTCTGCCAAGGCCTTGTCCTGTTGCTGCTGCAGAGCAACGAGCCGCTGACGTTCCGCTTCCAATCTCGGACGCTGGACCTGCTCGAGTTGACGGTGCTTGTCTTCAATCGCATCCAACTCGGCGCTGGCCTGCTCATAACGCTCCAGGTTCGCGGTCGCAGCATCCAGCTGGAGGCGACGCTCCTCCACCGCCTGTTCGCACTGCCAAAGGCGACTCTGATGGCGTGTGCCGCGGCTGGTGAGACTTGAACTCACCAACTGTTCCAGTTGACGATGCAGCTGTTGGTCAAGAGGGGATTGCAACGCGGCATCTGCCCGTTGCTCCAATTGCTCAATCAGGCCATGGAGGTCGTAATACTCACCACCGAGTTGGAGTAGATCTTTGCCGGCCTCCCCTTGCATGACCCACAGATGGGCCCAGCGGCTGGGTAAGACACGTCCGGCTTGGCGGCTGCCGACGATCTCCTCCACACCGAGCAAGGTGGCTAGATGTTCCTCGGCCTCTGACCCCAGCCGAGGTGCCTCGCCAGTCCCCTTCAGACTGGTCGTGCCGCTCTGGCCGCTGAACCGTTTTTGGAGGGCCCACTCTCGTCCGCGGGCTTGAAACTGGAGGTCCACCTGCGGATGGCCAGGGTGCTGAAGGGAGCGCATGCGCTGCACTGGGGCCCCTGTCGCAGTGGCCCGAAGGAAGAGGGTGCGGTGCAGCGCTTCCACCAGGGAGCTCTTGCCGGTTTCGTTGGCACCTGTGATCAGGGTGAGGCCAGGATCAAAGGCCAGCGTCAGCTCTCGATGTCTGCGAACGCTGCTGAGCCTGCAATGCAGCAGTTTCATGCGGCGACCTCCAGCGCTTCCTCAGCTTCCGCCGCCTGATAAAGCCTGTGCAGTTCGCACAGTGATGTTTCCAGCAGGGAAATCTGTTCAGCGTCCGTGGGGTCGGTCTGTTCGAGCTTGGTCTGAAGCGTATGGGCAATGGAGCGCATCAGGGGAGCGTTGCTGCGATCCAACAGTTCGGAGAGTTCCGAGGCCTCAGGGCGGCGATGACAATGTCCGCGGATCCTGAGGTGGAGCAGCCGGGTGTGCAGTCGATCGAGCCACAGCTGCAGCTCGTGGTGATCCTCAAGGCCCAGTTGACCATCGAGCTCCAGGCGGAGTAGGTCCCGTCCGACTCTGCTGCCGGTGAGGGCTCTGATCCGTTGTTTGACGCGTTCGAGATCCTTGCCGCTGCGGAGGCTGATCCGTTCGCTATGCCAGTGCATCCCAGCGGTGCACACCGGTTGGACGTCAGGGGATTGACCTCGCTCCACATCGGCGATCAGCACCTGGCTGCGTTGGTCATCGCTGCTGGTGGGAAAGCGGTCAGGTTCGGGGGTCCCGCAATACCAGCCTTTTGGACCTACTGCCTTGAGAGCATGCCAATCGCCGAGGGCGAGATAGTCATAAGCATCGACATCCCAACGGGATGGGTTGAGTTGATTGACGGCCTGGGGGCGTTTGCTGTCTGCCTGGGCGACGTCTTGTTCGTTGTGAATGGATGCGTAGTCGGTGGCTTGGAAACCTTGGATCGAGCCATGGGCCAGCACGATGCGGGCGAGATCTGGATCGAGTTGGCTCCAGTCAAGAGTCTCGATCCAGGCACCAGGACTGACGCTCTCGTGCTGGCGTCGTAAGGGGCAAGGGAGCACGGTGAAGCCAGCGATCTCCAACGGAACGGGCTCGAGGAGCAGATGGAGATTGGCGGCCCGTTGCTGCATTTCCGCCTGCACGTCGTCTCGCCGCCAGACGCCACCAGCACCACCGTGGTCATGGTTGCCGGGAATGACCAGAACCGGCGTGCTGATCGACCCGATCAGTTCCAGCACCTCCATCACCAGGGCACCGTCCACGGTGCTGCTGTCGAACAGGTCGCCAGCCACCATCACCACATCAGCCGCATGGTTTGCGGCTTGTTCAATGATGTGCTCGATCGCGACGAGTCGGGTCCGCTGCAGACGGCTGCGGCGTTCCGGATCAGTGATCCATCGATAGGGCTTGCCGATCTGCCAGTCAGCGGTGTGAAGCAGACGAGGCACGGTGGAACGAGGAACGACGGAGTTGCGCCCATGCTGCCTTGCGCTGTCATGGTTGGCGAATGGGGCGAAGATGAAAGAGCCTCGAAATCTCGGTGATGGTCCTTAACCGTCTTCTCACCACTGGAACGCTGTCGCTGGCGATCAGTGTTGGGGTCGTATCAGCAGTGGTGTCTCCTGTTGAAGCCAAAACGACCCGTTCTTTCAGCGGTTCCAACCCTGCTGAAGTGGAAAAGAACGCGCGGCGAGCTGGTTTCGACTACCCCGATGGCGAGATGAAATGCAGCAGCCGTTGCAATCAGCGCTGGGCGAAAGACTGACCACTGGCGCTGATTCTCTTTTCGCTTGCCCTTATAACGCCTGAGTTTCTGCACACTCCGGCCTGAATCTCTGGCCTGAACCCGCCATGGTTGCGGTCTGAGACGCATGCGAATCGTGTGACCCTGGCTTCCTCCTCTGCCACTCGCTCTCTGGAGGTGATTGCCGGTCGTTTCCACCCTCCGGATCAGATTGATGCCATCGATGCCATCGGTTCAGGCAATGTCAACGACACGTTTTTAGTGCGATTGGCACGGGAGTCCAATCCCGATGCCTTTGTGATGCAGCGCATCAACACCCAGGTGTTCACACGACCCGATCTCGTGATGGGCAATCTGATCGCCCTGGGTCGGCACGTGCAGCGCCGCATCGCCTCGGGGCTTCCGGAATTGGATGGCCGCCGTTGGGAGGTTCCACGCGTGCTGTCCACCCTCAGTGAGGACCGTCACTGGGTGGAGCATGAAGGTCAGTTCTGGCGATCGATCAGCTACATCGGCGCCGCCACCGCCCACGATGTTGTTAGCGACTGTGCGCATGCTCGAGAGGTGGGCTATGGCCTGGGCATGTTTCACCATTTGATCAGTGATCTTCCGGTGGAGGCCCTTGCTGACACCCTTGAAGGATTTCATGTCACGCCTGCGTACCTAAAGCGTTACGACTGCGTGCTATCTGCTTGGCCTGGCGCTAATTGCGATGTCGATGGAGATGTCGATGTTGATGCGACTCGCTTGTCGGAGGCGTTCGCTTATGTCGCCCAAGGTCGAGCCGGGGCGGATGTGCTGGAAGCAGCCTGTTCCAGGGGGGAGCTGCAGCGCAGGCCGATCCATGGAGATCCAAAAATCAACAACGTGATGATCGATGAGAGCAGTGGTCAGGCCGTGGGCTTGATCGATCTCGACACCGTGAAGCCCGGCTTGGTGCACTACGACATCGGTGATTGCCTGCGATCCTGTTGCAATCCTGTCGGAGAGGAGGTCAGCGACCTGAGCAAGGTTCGTTTTGATCTCGGTCTGTGTCGCTCCATCCTTGAGGGGTATTTCTCGGTGGCACGCGCTTTCCTCTCGTCTGCTGATCTGGCTTATCTGCCTGCTTGCATTCGCCTGATTCCGTTCGAGCTTGGTCTTCGTTTTCTGACGGATCATCTGGAGGGAGATCGGTATTTCAAGGTGGAGCGTCGCGGTCAAAATCTGGATCGCGCTCTTGTGCAGTTCGCCTTGATGCGTTCAATTGAGAACCAATTCGAGGCGATTGAGGCCCTCGTTGTTGAACTGACAAGCACCACCTGATCTGAGCCACGATGGCGCGCCACTCAACGATGGTTTGCCAGGTTTGCAGGCTGCAACCTCACTGCCTGGACCCAGCTCCATCCCTTGCGATCACTGCAGAGATCATCTGGCAGGAGGCCGGCACGATCCTTCTCAGTTATGGCGTTTTGCCAGTTGGTGATCGCAAGGCTGCTGAGCCACTCGATCAACAGCTGGTCGGTCCCTGGCAGTGGGGTTGCCCGCAGGGCCAGCGTCGCGATCAGCTATGGCAGCACACCTGTTTTGAGGCCTTCCTTGGACTCCCTGGTAGTGAGGCCTATTGGGAGCTGAATGTGTCTCCTGGTGGGGATTGGAATCTTTATCGCTTCAGCGGTTACCGCAGGGATGGGTTGGCCGAAATGGCGGCTGTTCCGCCTCTTGTCTCGATCAAGCGACAGGGCCTGGGGCTTCGCTGCACTGTGCAGTTGGATCCCCGAGGGTTCTGGCCAGCCTCGGCTGTGCCTGAGATTGGTCTGACCATGGTGGCGGAAGATCCCACGGGTGCCCTCAGCTACTGGGCCTTGTCCCATCCTGAAGATCAGGCAGATTTTCACGATCGCCGCAGCTTCCTCGTTCCCTGATTCCTGCTCTCCCTATGACCTCCCTGAGGCGCTGGATTGGCATTCTTGTTGCCGGGTGTGGCGTGCCCCTCGCCCTCGTCGCCCAGCAGCGGATTGCCATCCCGTCAGGTGAGGAGATGGCCCCAACCTCGGTTCCGGTCTCGAGCCCGGCTGAAGGCCCGACGCTGCCAACCGATCCTTCTTTGCCCCTCAGCCCAAGCGGCCGTCACTACCCCCTAGTCCCAGCTCAGGGCGATGTGCTTGCCCAGCTGATCAGTGTTTTAGAGGAGGCAATCCGTAATCCGGCTACCCCCTTGGATCAGATCCCCCAGCTCGCCCATCAGCAGCAGGTGATTTATCGGGTTTTGTCTCACGAGCCTGAGCGCGCAATCGCTGTGCGCAACGCCCTCCCAGACCAATGGCGCTGGGTGTTCGATCAGCACATCGCTGCGCGTCGGGAGTTTCTAGCGATGCATCGCGGTCCGGCTTCTGCTCGTGTTCCTGCTTGGCGGATTCAATCGCCAGCCCCTGAGGCGCAGCTCCTCAGGGCCTATCGCAGCGCGGCTGAGGCCACAGGAATTCCCTGGACTGTTCTGGCTGCGGTGAATTTGGTGGAGACCGGAATGGGCCGCATCGACGGCGTGTCTGTGGCGAATGCCCAAGGCCCGATGCAGTTCCTGCCCACAACTTGGGCTGAGGCGGGCATCGGCCAAGGGGGTGACATCCGCGATCCCTGGGATTCGATTCATGCTGCCGCTCGGTATTTGGTGCGTCGTGGCGGCCTGCGCGATCTTCGCCAGGGACTGTGGGGATACAACAACAGCAATCATTACGGCGAAGCGGTGCTGCGCTACGCCGCGCTGCTTGATCGCGATCCCCGGGCCTATAGGGGGCTCTATTACTGGCAGATCCATTACGCCTCTGCTGCTGGTGACCTTTGGTTGCATGAGGGCTATCACCGCAGCAAGCCTGCATCGGCCCATCAGCACACCCGAGAGCAGCCGTTCAGCAAACCGCCCTCTACGCTGCCCTTAAGTACAAACACACAGAGCTGAGTGGCGAAGGAACTGACCCATCGCGCCGATGAACTTCAGGCCCTCGGCTGGTCTGCTGATGACGTGGCTCGTTATGCCGAACTCTGGGATTATCGCCAGCGCTGGGGTGCCATGAACCTCGAGCGGGAGGACCGACTCTTTCTGCGCAAGGCCGAGGCTGCTCTGCCGGCGATTGTGACCGGTAAGGCGGCAGCCAAGAAGAACATTCGGGAGAAGTCCTACTACCTCTGGTTGCGGTTCCACCTTGATGCGATGACCGCGGCGGAGCAGGGATTCGGACTATCCGACGGTTCCCGCGGAGCATGGGCGATGCTGCTTGAGGAGGAGCTACGCCTGCTGGACTATTACCAACCTGTGCTTGGTCTCCCCGACACCCTGAAGGCCAAGGGGTTCGATGCTGTGCGCGCCGAGATGGCCGCTGATGCAGTCAGCCTCGCTGCCGATGGTGGTTCGATGCAGCAGTACGACTTCAAAGCAGCGCTGGACACCCTCAAGGCAACGGAAACCAGTCGTTGGCGCCACTTGTTGGATCAAGACGGTGCCCAGCCCTATCCAGTCCTGGATGGCCCAACGGCGGTGTCCTTCCGGCAGCAGGTTCGCAGCCGCTTCGTTCCCCTCGTGCGTCAGACCTTGCCGTCCCTGGCTGAGTCCGACAAGCCAGAGCCAGCTGACGACTGGAGTGGTGCTGTTGATGCCGACAGCTAGAACAGGATCACGCTCGCCTGATCAGCCTTGACCACGCATCGCTTCGAGACGCTTCAGCTGCACGCCGGTCAGTCCCCCGATCCCGCGACCAATGCACGGGCGGTGCCGATTTACCAGACCAGTTCCTACGTTTTCAACGATGCCGAGCATGGGGCCAATTTGTTTGGCCTCAAGGAATTCGGGAACATTTACACCCGTCTGATGAATCCGACGACGGATGTCTTCGAGAAAAGGGTGGCCGCACTTGAGGGCGGTGTTGCGGCTCTTGCCACGGCCTCTGGTCAGTCGGCTCAGTTTCTTGCGATCACCAACTGCATGCAGGCGGGTGACAACTTTGTCTCCACCTCGTTTCTCTACGGCGGAACTTACAACCAGTTCAAGGTGCAGTTCCCACGCCTCGGCATTGAGGTGAAATTCGCAGAAGGCGATTCCGTGGAGAGTTTTGCCGCTCAGATCGACTCCAAAACCAAGGCGATCTACGTCGAAGCGATGGGGAATCCCCGCTTCAATATTCCCGATTTTGAGGGACTTTCGGCTCTCGCAAAAGACCACGGCATCCCTTTGATCGTTGACAACACCCTGGGGGCCTGCGGGGCGTTGCTGCGCCCGATCGAACATGGAGCCGATGTCGTGGTGGAGAGTGCCACCAAGTGGATTGGTGGCCACGGCACCAGTCTGGGCGGTGTGATTGTGGATGCGGGCACCTTTAACTGGGGGAATGGCAAGTTCCCGCTGATGAGTCAGCCCAGTGCTGCCTATCACGGCCTGGTGCACTGGGATGCCTTCGGCTTTGGCAGTGATATTTGCAAGATGCTCGGCCTCCCCGACGATCGGAACATTGCCTTCGCTTTGCGTGCCCGCGTGGAGGGGCTGCGTGATTGGGGCCCGGCCGTGAGCCCGTTCAACAGTTTCCTGCTCCTGCAGGGGCTGGAAACTCTCAGCCTTCGGGTTGAGCGTCACACCCAGAATGCGATGGCGTTGGCCACATGGCTGCAGGAGCACTCCCTGGTGGCGTCAGTGAGTTATCCCGGTCTGGCAGGCGATCCGTACCACGATGTTGCCAAGAAGTACCTCACTGGCCGCGGCATGGGCTGCATGCTGATGTTCTCGCTTAAGGGCGGTTACGACGATGCCGTCCGTTTCATCGACAGCCTCAAGCTCGCCAGCCATCTGGCCAATGTTGGCGATGCCAAGACGCTCGTGATCCATCCGGCCTCCACCACTCACCAGCAGCTTTCGGCTGAGGAGCAGGCCTCAGCTGGAGTTACCCCCACGATGGTGCGGGTGTCTGTGGGGCTTGAACACATCGATGACATCAAGGCTGATTTCGATCAGGCCCTGGCGGCAATTGCCTGATTCATTGCAGTCATGGCTCTAATTCTTCCGCGTAGTTATCACAAAATCGCCGCGGTTGAACGAAACCGGATCTCCTGGATTGAGCCTGTTTTGGCTGAACGCCAGGACATCCGCCCGCTGCGGATCGGCATTCTCAACATCATGCCTTTGGGAAAGCAGTACGAGTTCAACTTGCTGCATCCTCTTGGCCTCTCACCCCTGCAAATTGAGCCGATCTGGATTCGGCTGCGGAGTCACTCGTACAAGACTTGGGACACACGTCACCTGGATCAGCTCTATGTGAGCTGGGAGGAGGCCACCGCTCATGCACCGCTTGATGGCCTGATCATTACCGGTGCGCCAGTGGAGCATCTCCCTTTTGAGCAGGTCAACTACTGGCCTGAGCTGGTTGAGTTGATTGAGGATGCTCGCCGCAACTGCGCAAGCACCCTTGGCCTCTGCTGGGCGGGATTCGCGCTGGCCTATCTCGCTGGAGTTGACAAGATTCCGTTTGAGCAGAAGTTGTTCGGTGTTTATCCGATGCGCAGTCTTGTTCCTGGCCATGCCTTGATGGGCACACAGGATGACGTGTTCCTCTGCCCCCAGAGTCGTCATGCTGGCTTGCCGGATGCGGCTATGGAAGCAGCGCAGCGTCAGGGCCGATTGCGCCTTCTTGCCCATGGTGAGCAGGTGGGATACACCATTTTTGAAACCACTGACCAGCGCCAGTTGATGCACTTGGGGCATCCGGAGTACAACGCTGGTCGGATTCAGGCCGAGATGGAGCGTGATAAGGCTCGTGGCGATGTGCCACCACCTGAGAACTTTGACTCTGACCAGGCGCAGACGCTCTGGAGATCACACCGCAATCTGCTGTTCCAGCAATGGGTATGGTTCTGTTATCAAAGGGTCAGCCTGAATACCTAGGCGACGTGCTCTGTTGCACTGGTTCGGGTTCAGTTGAAGGTGACAGTGCAGCGGTAGCGGTAGCTTTCTCGCACCTGAAACTCTTTGCAGTGCTGTCCGGTGATCGTCCGACCTTTGGGCACCTGCTCCTGAGCACGCTCCAAGGCGTTGTTTTCATCCCAGATTGACTCTGCTGTCACACTTCCTGCCATCAAAGGCAGTGGTGTGATTGCAGAACAAAGCAGGGGAATGAAAAGCCCTAAAGCGTTCACCAGGCTGGAATTTGGCATGGCAGAGACTGCGAATGCAGTCAGACGGTCCTCATGCCTTGGTAGCAGTTCTGTCTTTGCTTGTCGGGTGTTTTGCCAGGCTGCTGCGGTTGAGCTCACGCTCAAGGAATTCAACCCGTTTCTCCCGCAAACAGTGCCGGCAGCCCCCGGTTGTCTGGAGATGTTTCTCAGGAGTAATGCAGATCAACTGCACTGGATGCTTGCGGCAGCGAATTTTGATCGGGCTCTTGTAGCTGCGGTAATGAATTTCGGAGTAATCAAAGCGATCCCCGAAGCGCTGCTTAGCGCGTTCAAGAAACTGCTGTTCAGTGATCCGAGCTCCCATGCAATGAATCTATGGGCAGAAACCAGACGCGATCGATACGGCGTTATGGCTTGTTACGCATCGTTCTCGGTTTGGAGCAGCTTTGCCAAGGCGGTGTTAATCGCTGCGAATGAGGTTGTCTCATCAGCAAAAACGGTGCGTTTTTGCTCGTCTGTATCTAAGGGCTCCAGCCATCGCTTCTGGCGTTCTCTGACAGCACTGTCGGCTTCAGAGGGGTCGTTTCCTCGTTCCTGGCGCTGCTTGATCCGAGTCTGTGCCGTGATCTCTGCGCAATGGCAGTCAACGATCGCTTGGGGGCGATCCAACCGTTGGGCCACAGCGGCCATGGTGTCTCGTTCGTGGCGACGCAGGAACGTTGCATCAATGATCACGTGGAAGCCGCTCATCAGGCAGTGCTCCGCCAGTTGAGGCAGTTGTGTCTCAAACAGCCAGGAGTTCACTTCCTGGCGATAGCGATTCCCTGAATACCTCGCTGGATGCCTTGCGGTGGAGGTGAAGGCCCGGGCTCGTTCCCGATCGGAGCGAATGCGCACGGCACCGAGACTGCTGCAGAGTTGTTTGCTGACTGTTGATTTGCCACTGCCGCTGAGACCATGCATCAGCACGAGGCCTCCCCGCGCTTGCCTCTCATTGGTGCAAGCAGTGTTGAGGTAGCGATCCAGATCTTGGAGTAAGCCTTGCTTCCGTTGAGGGTCGATGCACTGTTCGGCCTGGATTGCGCTCACTTTGGCCCTCACCATGGCCCGATAGGCGTGATACCAGGGCCAGAGATCCATCCCGTCGTAGGCCCCGGTGCATTCCAGCCAGGCATTGAGAAGATCGATCGCCTGTTCTTGGTGGCCAAGCGTCTGCAGATCCATCACCAGAAACGCCATTTCGCTGATCGGATCGATCCAGCGCAGTGAAGGGTTGAAATCGATCGAGTCAAACACCTCCAGATGCCCTTGGGAGGTGAGGTGAATGTTGCTGCAGTGCAGGTCGCCATGGCATTCACGGATGGCGCCATGCCTCTGCCGCGCGGCAAAGCGTTGCCTGAGCTGTTGCCGTTGCTGCTCAACCCAGTGGCAATGCCGGCTGAGCAGCTGCTGCTGATCAGCCTTGCAGGCAAGGCGCTTGAGCACATCCAGGTTGGTGAATACCGGCTCGCACACTTGGTCTGGGCTCCCGAGGCGGCTGTCGCTGGCGGCGGGAATCGCGCTCTGATGAAAATGCCCTAGATCCCAGGCCAGTGCTGTGAGTTGCTTGGTTTCAATCGCTCCCTTCGTAAGGAGCTTGCCCAGCAGCTTTTGCGGCTGGAATTGGCGCATCTTGACCGCTGTCTCAATCACGGTTCCGCTTTGACCGGATTCGGTCGCGATGTCATCCGAGAGGATGCGTGCCTCCTCTTCTGGGCCCACTACAGGCACCACCCCGAGATAAAGCTTGGGTGCTAAGCGCCTGTTCAGGCGGAGTTCTTCTTGGCAGTAGTGCTGGCGTTGGCTCAGGCTGGCCGCCTGCACGAATCCCAGGTTGATCGGCTTCTTGATCTTGTAAGCGAAGCGCCCAGTGAGAAGCACCCAAGAGATATGGGTTTCGATCAGCTCAATCGCCCCCACCGGGTGGGGGTAGGCCTCAGGACGCAGAAGCGAAAGGATCAGCGTCGGTTGTGCCTCTCTGGCGCTCACCACGACTCGATCCCAACAGCCTTCAGCATGGTGCCAGTTGTCTCATTTCGTTCGATGTCAGGCGTGCCTTGGAGGTTGTACAGCGGTTGGCTGCAGGCCTCGGAAGCCCGCCTCTGGCAGGGAACGCTTATCCAACAGCTTGCTTGGGGACAGCCGCAGGTTCTCGTGTATGGCCGCCGCTATCCCACACCTCGATTGGCGGCTTTTTTGGCTGAGTGTGGTGTGTCATATCGCTATAGCGGTGTCGTTCACCGCGGCCAGGGGTGGCCGGATTGGTTCCTGCCCTTGTTGCAGCAGGTGAATGCCCGCTGCGCAACACGTTTCAACGGCTGTCTCTTGAACTACTACCGCGATGGTCACGACCGCATGGGCTGGCATGCCGATGACGAGCCGGAGATCGATCCCAGCCAATCGATCGCCTCTCTGTCGCTCGGAGCCACTCGCAGTTTTCAGCTGCGCCGCCGCGATGGTTCTGCCAGCCATTCTCTTGAGCTGGCGGATGGCGATCTGCTGGTGATGACCCCTCCCTGCCAAAGGGACTGGCTGCACGCTCTTCCAGTGCGAAAGCGCGTGGCGTGCGCTCGTCTCAACCTCACATTCAGAGTGTTCCGCTCGGTTGCAACAGCAAATACCACCAAAGCGGGACGCTGATCAGGGCCAGCAGGGTGCTTTTCAAAATCAAACGCGCGGCCCGATCAGCATCTGTGCCGGCATGTTCAGCCATCAGCAGCACGGAGATGGCGGCGGGGGCCGCGCCCTGCAGAACCAAGGCCTGACGGCTGAGTATGGAGAGGGGTAGCAGACTGCACAGCAGCCAGACCCAGGATGGAAAGAGCAGCAGCTTGCAAATCAGGGCGGCTCGGAGTTCCCCGCCTCGCTGTTGATCAAGCTCCGAACGCTTGTCGAGGTCAGAGGCGGACGTGTTCCCATCGTCAGGAATGGCTCCCAGGCGCATCCCCACCACCACTAGGGCAAGCACAATCACAATCCGGGAAGGCAGCCACAGGGCTGAGGCGATTGCCTCGCCCCATGGAGTGCTCTGTACGAGTAGGGCGCCGACCAGACCGCGACTGGCCGGACTGGCGCTGATCTGACGGAGCAGTTCGCTGACGGTGCCTTGGCGTCCCGTTGACAGATCGTCTGCACTGCTTGGCGCGGAGCTGCCAGCTGGAGCCTTGCGCCGCAGCCAGAAAGGCCCGAGGCTCCAAGCCAACAGCGTCGCCCCGAGGTCATAGCCAATGCTGATCGGAAGGGCTTCGCTGGGGAGTAGGGCTAGGGCAACGGGAATACCGAAATAGGCGGTGTTCCCCAGGGCGCAGCCGATCTGAAGCGCAGGGCTGCTCACCGGTCGCCAGGCCGGGGGAAGTCCTTGCAGGACCAACATCCAGGTGCTGATGGCCAGGGCGGCAGTGAGCGCGATGGCGGCCAGGCTCCAATTCAGTCCGCCCTTGAGCAGTAAGCCCATCACGCTCACTGGCACGCCGAAACGCACGAGAGGAATGGCGAGCGGTTGGGTCCAGCCCGGTCTGAGCCTGCCGATCCAGAACCCCAAGCCCAGGCAGGGAATCAGTTCTGCGAAGAGTCTGAGGATGAGAGGATTCCGTTAAGCATTGGAAACCTAAACAAAAACCTGTTGCCCCCTGTGCCAAAGTCGCTACTGTCCATTGATGAGCTTCGGTCGTGGCTTTCGCTTCAGCTCCTTCCTGTTCCATCCCGCTGAGGGTGATCCACTTGCGGGCTTCGTTGATGCGACGTCTGGATCAGTTGCGGCTCACCTTGTCTGATCAGGTTGAGTCTCTGCCTTTCGGCAATGAAGCGTGGATGCAGACCGAGCGGGAGCTGGTGGCGGCTGAGCAGGCGCTTCGCCAACTGCGAAGCTTGGAGTGCTGAGTTCTGGCTCCAGTTGGAGCCAATTCGAAGCGTTGGCGAAGCGATATCTGGCCCAACGTTTGGCATCCTGATTGGATGGGTTTGAATCTCATTTGGGTTGGTGAAAACATACCCTTGCTGGCCGATTATTGAGCGCTATAACAATCGGGTTGCTTATTTTTCAATGCTGACTGGCGTAGAGCTCCTGGCGAAAGTGAAGAAGATGGGAGATGCCTCCAAGACAGACCTGGCCACAGCATGCGGTTACGTCTCCCAGAAAAAGGATGGATCAGACCGTGTCAATTTCACGGCCTTCTATGATGCCCTTCTCAATGCGAAAGGAATCGATTTAGGTGCCGGCAGTGCGGGTATCGGAAAAGGCGGTCGCAAGCTCTCTTACATCGCCAAGGTGCAGGGCAATGGCAATCTTCTGATCGGCAAGGCTTATACCGCCATGCTCGACCTCAATCCAGGTGATAACTTCGAGATTAAGCTTGGTCGAAAGGTGATTCGTTTAATCCCTGAAGGGTCTAGTGACGTTGAAGAGTGATTAAATCGTCGCCTTGAGCGTTGCCTGATAGTTGATAGTTCATCAGCTGTCAGGCTTTTTATTTGATTGGATTATTTGATCAGTTGATCTGGTTGAGGAATTTTCTGGTGCGCTCTTGTTGTGCCTGATTAAAGAAGGTTTTGGCGTCTGCGCTTTCGATCACGCGCCCACTATCCATAAACAGAACCCGATCTGCAACCTCCCTGGCAAATCCGAGTTCATGGGTGACGACAACCATTGTCATCCCTTGGTTCGCGAGCGTTCGCATCGCATCTAATACTTCTTTTACCCGTTCGGGATCGAGTGCGCTGGTCGGTTCGTCAAACAACATGATCTCAGGATTGAGCGCTAAAGCCCTGGCAATGGCGACCCTCTGCTGTTGTCCTCCGCTGAGTTGTGCAGGATATTTGTCTGCCTGTTCTGAGATGCCCATCTGCTCTAGAAGGCTGCGCGCTTTTGCTTCGGCCTGAACCCTTGTCTGCTTCTGAACACGCATTGGTGCGAGCGTGATGTTCTCGAGAATGGAGAGGTGGGGAAACAAATTGAACTGCTGAAAAACCATCCCCACTCGCCTGCGGATGCGCTGAACATGGCGAGGGTCTGCCTCATTGTCGAGTTTGATGCCGAGCACATCCAGCTCACCTGAATCGATCTCTTCAAGACCGTTGAAGGTGCGGATCAATGTGCTCTTGCCTGACCCGGATGGACCCATCACCACCAGAACTTCGCCACTGATGACGTCAACGCAGACATCGTCGAGGGCGCGATGCTCAGCGCCATAGGTCTTGCAGATGTGGTCAGCCTTGATAGCAGTGGTCATGGAATGCGTCATCAGCGCAGGCAGGGATCAGGCGGAGCGGCCGTTGAGGGTTGGACCACTGTGTTCGATCTTGCGTGCCAGCAGGGCCATGGCAGTACAGAAGAGCCAGTAGAGCGCTCCAAGCCATACATACACCTCGAGGTGGCGGCCGATGAACGCCGGGTTGGCGAGCAGGTTTTGAGCGATGCCCAACAGTTCCACCAATCCGAGCAGGGCCATCAGGCTTGTGTTCTGTAGCAGGCCGATGGCCTGGTTGGTCAGGGCGGGAATCGCGATGCGCAGAGCCTGTGGAAGCACCACAAGCTGAAGGCTCTGGAGGGGCGAGAGGCCAAGCACCGCAGCAGCTTCACGCTGCGTCTCTGGAATGGCCTGTAGTCCGCCGCGGACGTCTTCAGCCACATAAGCCGCTGCGAAGAGGGCGAATGCGACAACCGCTCTGAGCACCTGATTGATTTCCAGTTGCATGGGCAAAAACAAGGGGATCAGCAGTTTCCCGAAGAAGAGCACGGCGATCAGAGGGACTGCGCGCATCACATCGATATACAGACGGCTGCTGTGGCGGAGCACCGGAAGGTCACTGGTGCGCCCCAGCGCAAGCAGGATTCCGAAAGGGAGAGCGAGCACTGCGCTGCAGACGGTGAGCAGCAGGGTGAGGCTGATGCCCCCCCATGCACGACTGGGGACAGGGGTGAGACCGAGACCACCAGCCATGAGGACAAGGCCGAGCGGGATCATGAAGACCCAGCACCAGGGCAGGACCATCCCCATCCAGCGATTGGACCCACGCTTGATTGGAACGATCAATGTGATCAGGGTCAGAGCAGCGAGCAGGGATATCCAGAGCAGCGGGCGCCAGCGTTGATCAAGCGGGTAACTGCCGCTAGCGAACAAAGGAAGATGACTACTGACAACAGACCAGTCAGCTGCCTGGACAATCCAGCTGATGCTGGCCCAGAGAACCCAGATGATCAGTGCGATCACCCCAAGGCTCAACACACTGTCGATTGGATAGAAACGACAGTGCCTGATCAAGGCTTTGCATGCACGCATTAGCCCGCTGGCGGTGCCGATTGCTCAGCTCTGAACAGATTCAGGGCGGTCATGAACAGACCAACGCCAAACAGTGTGCCGAGGGCCCAGAGACTGTCGCTCGGCCATTCCAGAACAAGAAAGAGACCCAGTAGAGAGGTGATCAGGCCATCCACAAGCACAAAACCACCACTCTGGCCTCCAGCGCTGGCACCGGCCGCCAGTTCCATCACTCCATTCACCAACATCAGGACACCAGCGAACAGGGTGAGACTGATCTCACTGTCGATCGGGTCGACCAGTACCCAGACGGCAGCGGCGCAATACAAAAGGCCGGAAAGCGCCCGGAACAGTTTGGCTGAGGCAGCTTCCGGACCACTCAGTCGGAGGAACTGGCCGATTCCCGCAGCGAAGGCGATGCCACCCAAGCCCACCGTCAGCAGCGTGGCTGAGAGGAAGGGAAGCAGGATTGCAGCCACGGCAGCGATCGTGAGCAGAATTGCTGCGAGTTTCGGCTTGGAAGGCATGATGCTGCCCGAGGTGTCAGGCGAAGCTTAAGAGCGCTGCCCACGCCGAATCACGGCTCGGTTGAGCAGTTGCATCACGCCATTGATGAGCAGATTGAGCAGCAGGAAGCTCAACAACAGCAGCAGAAAACCTTCAATCGCCCGGCCTGTCTGGGTGATGCTGGTGTCACTGACTGAGTAGAGATCGGAGTAACCGATAGCGATGGCCAGAGTGCTGTTTTTGGCGAGATTGAGGTACTGACTGCTGAGACCTGGAAGGATTGCTGGAAGAGCCTGGGGGAGCACCACTTTTCGCAGACCCAAGCGCTCGGAGAGGCCCAGGCTTCTGAAGGCCTCCCATTGCCCGCGCGGGACCGAATCGAGGCCACCACGCACCACTTCGGCGATCGAAGCACCTGTAAACACGCTGAGTGCCAACAGCACAGCGGTGAATTCCACGCTGAGATGCACTCCCAGAACAGCGATCCCCTGGTTTGTAAGAGTGAAGAGGGAGCCCAGCGGTGATGGATTCGATTGCGGTAGCCCGAGCAGGGCCACGAAATACCAGAAAAACAGCTGCAGCAGCAGGGGGATCTGGCGAATCACACTCACATAGAGCGCAGCTAGAGCTCGAAGCAGAGGATTGGTACTTCTCCTCGCCGAACCCGCTAGTACTCCGAGGATTGTGGCGGCGACAAGGCCAGCGCTAATCACCTTGAGGCTGTTGATCCAACCCACGAACAACGCCCAGGCATAGCTATCTGAGGGCGAATAAGGCAGAGCGTGTTCGGCAAGGGCAAAGCCTGTGGGACGACTCAGCCAGCTGAAACTCAGGCCCAAACCTGTGCGGAGCAGGTTGACCGCCAGGTTGTTGATCAGCACCCCCATCAGGGTGAGCAGCAGCACCACCACGGCGAGTTGCAGCAGCCAGCGGCGTGTCCCTTTCATAACGGCCACTACTGGAAGGGCGGAGCTGTCATTGCCCCCCCATCGCGATACAGCTGATTGATCCCTCGTGGAATCGGGACGGCGCTGTTCGGGCCGAGATGACGGTTGTAGATCTCGCCATAGTTGCCGGTGGCTGCAATCGTCTTGACGACAAAATCCGCTTCGAGACCGAGCTTCATGCCCAGATCTCCATCAACTCCAAGGAAACGGCGCAGACGCGTTAGCTCTGTCTGTTTGTTTGCCTTGTCGAGCCAATCCCCCACATTCGCCTTGGTGATCCCTAGTTCCTCTGCCGTGATCAGGGCATACACCACCCAGCGCATTGCATCTCCAAGGCGTTGGTCCCCACCCGCCGACAGGGGAGCCAGTGGTTCTTTGCTCAATACGGCTTCGAGAATCTGGTGTTGCTTTGGCTTGGCGAAGCCTGAACGGGCCGCAGCCAGTTGTGAGCGATCGGAGGTCATCGCCGCGCATCGACCCTGGAGGTAGCCGGCTACAACCTGGTTGAGGTCTTGGTATTTGATTGGTGTGTAGGCAATTCCGCGTGCTTCAAAGGCATCGTTGAGGTTCTGTTCCGTGGTGGTGCCTGAGCCCACGCAGATGGTCTCACCGTTGAGGTCGTCGATCGTGCGGATCCCTCGAGAGGTTTTCACCATCAAGCCCTGACCGTCGTGGAACACCACCGGCGCGAAGCTGACGCCATTGCCGCCAGCCGCATCCCGACTGAGGTTGAAGGTGGTGTTGCGCGAGAGCAGGTCGACCTCGCCAGTCCTCAGGGCTGTGAAGCGTTCTGGAGCGGTGAGCTGCCGGAACTCGATGGCATCGGCATCACCGATGAAGGCTGCGGCAAAGGCTCGACATAGATCGATGTCGAGGCCGGAATAGTCGCCGTCTGAGCTCAGAAAGCTGAAGCCAGGAATCTTGCCGCTGACGCCACATCGGAGCGTTTGACGCTGTTGGATCAGACCCAGGCGAGAGGCACCGCCTTCGCCAAGGGTGGCGCAAGCCTGCAGCATCAGTGCAGCGGCGAGCGAGACCCAGAGGGTGCGGAACGGCATGCTCAACTGCTGCGACCCCAAGTGTCTCAGACGCTTTGTGGATTTGCTTGGTGGTCAGACACGATCAACCTCCTTAGCGTGATCAGAATTCCGCTCTTGGGTGCCTGAATGAACGCCAGCCGATCCTGGCCAGCGCTGGCGTTGATGCTGATGGCCTTCACTTGGCCTGCTGCTGGTTTTTCTACAGAAGATTCAGAACGGAGCACTTACAACAACAAGATGGCTCTGATTGGTGTGCTCAGAGAGAGCGCCCGAGAGCGGGCCGTTGCCAGTGGGGATCTTCAAACGCTCTGTCTGATTCTTGGCATTGGTGTTGACGTGACCGATCAATATCTGCAGGCCCTCGATGAAGATCCGGCCCTTCAAGAACGGCATCAGGTGATGAAAGCTGATCTCGACACGTGCCTCGTTGGTCTTCCAACAGCCGATTGATCAGCGTGACTGCTGAAGATTGCGCTGATTGTTGTGGAGGCCAGGCAAGGCCTCCGGTCGTTCTCTAACCGTGAGCAGCTTCTGGCTGAGAGCCGATCCGTTTGAGCAGATCAAGGCTTTCAGGGTTGAGGCCCTCCACGGTCACTTCTGATCCCCCACGTTCCAGCTTGCGGGTGAGTTGATTGAGAGCCGCGACACCGGTCTGGTCCCAGATATG